>ERZ773049.1662-NODE-1662-length-12652-cov-3.144399_pt1 | contig 12652 bp, 6 predicted proteins | sample MGYA00580633_ERZ773049 | MGnify/ENA primary metagenome ERZ773049 (study PRJEB29015, sample SAMEA2737991) | human oral metagenome | biome: human oral; feature: human-associated habitat; material: dental | place: China | collected 2066 ... | reverse complement strand
AATGCCGAGCGTTATAACCTAAACCCTAAGCTCTTTGAAAACTACGATGTGCATATACACGTGCCAGAGGGAGCTACCCCCAAAGATGGGCCTAGCGCAGGGATTGCAATGCTCACCTCGCTAATGTCATTATTCACCCAAAAACGTGTGAAAAAGCACTTGGCAATGACCGGTGAGATTACCTTGCGTGGCAAGGTGTTACCTGTGGGCGGACTTAAAGAAAAAATATTGGCAGGAAAGCGCGCAGGCATCAAAGAATACATACTGAGCAAAGATAACAAAAAAGATATACAAGAAATAAAAGAAGAGTACCTCAAAGGACTTACCTTCCACTACGTAACCGATATGGAAGAGGTTGTGCGCTTGGCTATAACTTCGCAAGACGCAAAACATAAAAAAGTTTTTACCTTTGAATAATTATTTGTACCTTTGCCCCATCATAATAAAAAACAATGAAAGAAGAAGATATTTTAGGAGAGAATCATATAGCCACTTCGGCAGAAACGCCTCTAAGGGTTGATGCTTTTGAGAAAAGTGAAGCTGAAAAGATAACCGAGATAGAAGGACACGTGCGTGCTATATTACACACATTGGGTATGGATTTAACTGACGATAGCCTAAAAGGTACGCCCAAACGTGTAGCGAAGATGTTTGTAAAGGAGATATTTGGCGGCTTATTACCAGAGCGCAGACCTTCGATGTCTACTTTTAACAACTCATATCACTACGGCGAAATGTTGGTAGAGAAAAACATAGTGAGCAAAGTGCAGCTCGAAACGGCTAAAGCCAACCTACAGCGCGCTCAAGCTGCTTATAACGAGGTGGCGAGCAACATCGGCTTTGCAGTGGTAAAAGCCCCTGTAAATGGTATAGTGGGTGCTATCAACTACCGCGAAGGAGCGTTGGTAACAGCCAATAACACTGTTCTAACTACTGTATCCGATATAAAAGAAGTATATGCCTACTTCTCTATGAACGAAAAAGAATACCTCGACTTCTTGAATAATACTGAAGGCAAAAACCTACCCGAAAAGCTCAAAAACCTACCCGAAGCCTCTTTAGTATTGGCTAACGGAAAAGAATATACCCAAAAGGGTAAAATACAAGCCGTAACAGGGCAGATAGACCCTACTACCGGTAGCATACAGTTCCGCGCTACTTTCCCTAATCCTGAGGGAGTTCTTACCAATGGCAACAGCGGTACTATCCGAGTACCTCAGCATTTCAGCAATTCATTGGTAATACCCGAAGTTGCTACCTTCGAGCAACAAGGCAAAGTATTCGCTTACAAAATAATAGAAAAGGACTCAGTGGTACAAACCGTTATCACTCTTAAGAACCGCGCCGATAACTATGCGGTAGTAGAGAGCGGCCTCTCTAAAGGCGACACCATACTCGTGCAAGGGCTTAACGCTGTGCGCAGAGGTATGCACGTAAAACCAGAGCCTATCGTACAAATGGATAGCATTGTAAAAAGAATACAGCCTATTTTTAACCATCACTAAAAATGAAAAGAATCATATACAAATCTATAATAGCAGCGAGTATCGCCCTTAGCCTTACCGCTTGTGTAGCACCCAAAAAGCAAGAATATATGCCCGAGGGAGTTAGCGAAAAACTCTTTCGCACCGACAATATCCCTACCGATAGCCTCAGCAGTGCCTCTGTATCGTGGCGCAACATCTTCACCGACCCGCTGCTGCAGCAGCACATCAGCAAAGCACTGACTAACAACCTCGATGTGCGTATGGCGGTGCAAAGCGTGCAGTCAGCGCAAGCCTATCTAAAACAGAGCAAAGCCGCCTATATCCCTACCCTTTCAGTAGGAGCTGATTATACCCGCAGCACCAACTCTATCAACGCTGCCGGAGGTATAGGCGAACGCACCTATGGCAACCTGTGGGACATTACCGCCAGTGCCAGTTGGGAAGCTGACATTTGGGGCAAAATCTCTGCCCAAAAACGCGCCCAAACAGCCTCTTACTTAGCTACAGTCGAGGCTCAAAAAGCCGTACAATCAGAGGTGGTGGCTACGTTGGCAACTGCCTACTACCAATTGCTAATGCTCGACGAACAGAAAAAAGTACTCGAGCAGACTATCGATTTCCGCCAGAAGAGTTTAGAAACCACTAAGCAGCTAAAAGACGCAGGGTCTACTACCGAAGTGGCTACCAAGCAGATAGAAGCCCTCGTATACAACGCTCAAGCCCAGCTTATCAGCATCAATAACAGTATATGGGCGTTAGAAAATACTATTTGTGTACTTATGGGCGAAGAGTTGCACAGCATAGAGCGCAGCAGTCTATCGGCTCAGCAGTTTCCTACCGAGCTCAAACAAGGTTACCCAGTGAAGTTGTTAGAAAACCGTCCCGATGTACTCCGTGCAGTACTCAATTTGCGCAATGCTTTCGAACTTACTAACGCAGCCCGTGCTAACTTCTTCCCTACCCTTACCCTTTCAGCACGAGGAGGCTTGAGTAGCACCGAGTTAGACACTTGGTTTTCAGCTAAATCTATGTTTGCTAACTTCGTAGCAGGGCTGGCACAGCCTATACTCAATAAGCGACAAATACGCACCCAGTATGAGGTACAACGCGCTGCCCAAGAAACGGCCTTGCTCAACCTGAAAAAGTCTATCCTTTCAGCAGGCAAAGAGGTAACCGACGCAATGCGCAACTTTACCACTCAAACCGAGCTAATCGAACTAAAAACCAAAGAGATGAAAGCCTACCAAGAGGCTACCGACTTTTCTAAACAGCTGTTCGATAGCGGTATGGTGAACTACTTAGAGGTAATCACTGCTGAAGTAAGCCGACTCAATGCCGAACTAAGTGTAGCCGAAGCCCAATTTACCCGTATGCAATACGGCATTACCCTCTATAAAGCCCTTGGGGGAGGCTGGAAATAATAAGCAAATCGACAAATTAAGAATTTATGATAAAGAACTTTATAAACAGACCGGTGCTATCAACGGTTATTTCTATCTTGATAGTCATCTTAGGGGTGCTAGGAATTTCGGCTCTACCTATTTCACAATATCCTGATATTGCTCCTGTTACTGTATCGGTAAGTGCCAACTACGGTGGAGCAAATGCCGAGACCGTGCTTAAATCAGTGGTGATTCCCCTCGAAGAGCAAATCAACGGGGTAGAAAATATGGACTATATCGTATCTTCTGCCTCTAACAGTGGGGCTGCCAATATCACTGTATATTTCAAAAACGGCACTAATGCCGACAATGCAGCGGTAATGGTACAAAACCGCGTATCGTATGCTAACGCTATCCTTCCTGCCGAAGTAAAGCAAGCAGGGGTAACGGTAGAAAAACGCCAGGCAGGCAACTTTATGTTCCTCACTTTCTCCTCAGATAATCCTGAATTTGATGATGTTTTCTTGCAAAACTACTTAAACATCAATGTAGTTCCTGGTATTAAGCGTATTACAGGGGTAGGTGATGCTGATATATTTGGTGGTAAAAACTACTCTATGCGTATATGGCTCGACCCTCAAAAACTCCAAGCCTATAAGCTCAACCCTACTGAGGTAACCGCTGCCATCTCTTCTCAAAGTTTGGAAGCTGCTGCTGGTACTTTAGGGCAAAACAGCGGTAGTTCTTACGAATATACTATCAAGTACAAAGGAAAATACAACAAGGTATCAGAATACGAAAATATCGTACTCAAAGCCCTAGAAGGGGGACGTATACTCCGCCTAAAAGATGTGGCTAAAGTAGAACTCGATGCCCTTGGCTATACCAGTTTTTCTGAAAGCAAAGGGCGTGCAACTGTAGCAATGGGTATTTCGCAAACCCCTGGTTCTAACGTTCACGCGGTAGTACAAAACATTGATAAGTACCTCAAATCTATTGAAAAAGACCTACCCGAAGGAATAACCTACTCTATCAACTTCAATGTAAATACGTTTTTAGATGCGGCTATTTCTAAAGTGGTTTCTACCCTTTTAGAAGCATTCTTGTTGGTATTCTTAGTAGTGTATATATTCTTGCAAGATTTCCGCTCTACCCTTATCCCTGCTATTGCCGTGCCGGTTTCTATCGTGGGTACTTTCTTCTTCCTAAACCTATTGGGCTACTCTATCAATATGCTTACCCTCTTTGCTTTGGTGCTTGCCATAGGTATAGTGGTCGATGATGCGATAGTAGTGGTCGAGGCGGTGCACGCCAAAATGGAGCAGACACACGAAAAAGCTAAGCCTGTTACCATTTCGGCTATGAACGAAATCACAGGAGCGATTATCTCTATCACTCTGGTGATGGCAGCTGTGTTTGTGCCGGTTACCTTTATCGAGGGGACAACTGGGGTATTCTACAAACAGTTTGGGGTTACCCTCATCATCGCAATTGTTATTTCAGCAGTAAACGCCCTTACCCTCAGCCCTGTACTCTGCTCGCTTTTCTTAAAACCTCACGGCGATAAGGAGTATGAAGAGAAATCAGCCATAGGCAAATTCTTCCACAAATTCAATATTGCCTTCAATGCGGCAACATTGAAGTACGGACAGACTTTTACCTTCTTCTTGCGCCACAAATGGGTTACCTTAGTGCTTTTTGCTATTGCAGGGGGCGGTATTTACTTTGCCAATAAAAATATACAAACAGGGTTCGTACCTAACGAAGACCAAGGCTTCATCTTAATGGATCTTTCTATGATACCTGGTGCCTCTATGGAGCGTGCTGCCAATGAATTGCGCGAGGTGAGCAAAGACCTCAATAATATCCCTGGTGTTGAAAACTTCATTTTCGTAACAGGGCGCGGTATGCTATCAGGTTCTGGTAGCAACAACGGTATGGGCTTCTTTAAACTCAAACCTTTCGAAGAACGCTCTAAAGACCCTCGCCAAAGTATAAATGCTATTATAGGGCAGGCTTTTGCAGCTGCTTCTAAGATAAAAGATGCACAAATATTGTTCTTCCAGCCGCCAGCTGTGTCAGGCTTTGGTATGGGGGCAGGAGTATCATTTGCCTTACTGAATAAATCGGGTGCCGATGTTACAGAAATCAATGAAACAGCCCAACAGTTTATGGCGGCTCTCAATGCACGCCCCGAAGTGAAGTACGCCCAAACCTCTTTCAATACCAATTACCCTCAATACCAAATGGACATCAATGTCGAGCGCGCTATGCAGTCAGGTGTATCTGTAAGCGAAATCCTTTCTGCTCTACAAAACTATATTGGGGGCTACTATGCTACCGACTTTACCCTCTACGGTAAGCAATTCCGCGTAATGGTACAAGCTTTACCTGAAGATCGTAAAGATGTAAACAGCCTCAATGGTATGTTCATACGTACAGGTAGTGGCGAGATGGCGCCGCTTTCAGAATATGTTACTATGCAAAGGGTATTTGGTCCTCAGGCGATAAGCCGTTATAACCTCTATACTTCAGTAGATATTTCGGCAGCTAATAATGAGGGGTATAGTACCGGTGATGTAGTAAAAGCTGTTGAAGAAGTAGCGGCTCAAACCCTTAACACCAACTATGGCATTGATTATACAGGGCTTACCCGTGAAGAGCAAAACGCAGGCTCACAGACTATCATCATCTTTATTCTCAGCTTGGTGTTTACCTACTTTATCCTTTCGGCGCAATACGAAAGCTACCTATTGCCGCTATCAGTGCTAATGTCGTTACCATTTGGTATTTTTGGGGCATATCTGGGGCAATGGCTCTTTGGTTTGGAAAACAACATTTACTTCCAAATCTCACTAATTATGCTAATGGGTCTTTTGGCTAAAAATGCTATCCTGATAGTAGAGTTCGCGGTACAACGCCGCCGTATGGGCGAGAGCCTCTCTAAGGCAGCAATCAATGCCGCTATGGCGCGTTTGCGTCCAATCCTGATGACTTCATTTGCCTTTATCGTAGGACTTTTGCCATTAGTATTTGCTACAGGTGTAGGAGCTGCTGGTAACCGTTCAGTAGCTACCGGAGCCGCTGTTGGTCAGCTTATTGGTACTTTCTTCGGATTGGTAGTAATCCCTGTGCTTTTTGTTATCTTCCAAGACTTACAAGAGCGCGTAAGTGGTCGCCGCCACAAAACCGACGAAATATTCGCTACCCCTACAGAAGAATACTAAAATAAAGATAAAAGACGAAAAAGAGAGGTAGTCCAAAAAGTTTAGTTAAACTTTTTGGACTGCCTCTCTTTTTGAATAAAATCCCTCTTTTTCTTGGTGGGAAAGATATTTTTTTATACATTTGCCCTCAAAACTGACAATACATTAAAATATAACAACATATAGCGTTTCGCTTTACTGTTTCCTGATTTCTGAAATACGACCAATTTTTTTAGATGTAAATAGGAAAGTAAAAGTGGAAATGCCTGCGTTTACGTGGGCATTCCTTTTGCTTATTTACATCAGCCTTTGGTCGGGCTTCAGAAATCGAGCAATAAGGAATGTTTCCACGTTTTTTTATTGCCTCATTATAGTGAAACCTACACCGAAAGGCGGCAACCGAAAAGCCTGAACAGAGTAGGTACAAATTTAATTTTATTCAACAACGTAATGAACAACAAAAACAAAAACGTAGTAAGGACGACACTTCGCACCGCTACACAGGCAATGGTCATTTTGGCAGTATTTTTAGTAACTTTTATCAGCTGTGGTAAAGGAGACAATGAAGGGAATGCAAGTAACAAAGACTTAATTGGTACTTGGGTATTGGAAAGCACTACTATTGATGGTATTCCAGAGGTTGATAAACCTAGTGAAGGTTATATTGATAAACCTCTTGAAAATTGCGGAATTAAAGATTTCTATGTTTTTACAGCAAATCAAGTAACAAGAGCTTATATAATTAAACATTACGGTACTGATAAAGTTCTTTATAAATGTGAAATAAAATATATTAAAGGAAGTTATTCTATCTCAGGAAATACAATATCTATCATTGGGGAAGATGGTGATGGTGCTTCTGCTACATTTTCTATATCAGGTAATAAACTTACTTTTACTAGTACAAGAAAAGATGAAACAGGTAAATCCCATATTGGTATAGCAACTTTTGTAAAACAGTAGGGTAATTTTAAATCACAGAAAAGAAGCTGCAAGAAGAGTTTAGTTTAAACTTTTCTTGCAGCTTCTTTTTTATTACCAAACTAACGACTAACGACTAAAAACTAACGACTAAAAATTGCTAATTGACAAATTATTCGTACCTTTGCCGCTGTCTTTTAAAAAACTCATTACTACGAAAAAATTAAGAAAAATATTAGTCCGTGGACTCTTAGGGCTGCTCCTATTATTGCTGTTAGTAGGAGGGGCTTTATCGCTGCCTATCGTGCAGACCTACATAGCCCAAAAAGCAGTAGCTTACCTTAATAAAGACTTCGATATAGACCTAAATATCAGCAAGATACACCTGAAGATTAACGGACAGGTAGCCCTAAAAGAGGTGCTAATACGCGACCATAAGCAAGATTCGCTTATCTATGCTGAGCGCCTCAATACTTCTATCTTAAACTTCAAACAGCTTATCGATGGCAATCTCTATTTTGGCGATATAGAGGCTGAGAACTTGCTTTTCAATATGAAAACCCACAAGGGCGACACTCTTTCGAACCTCGATGTTTTCGTTAATAAGTTCGATTCGGGCGAACCCAGTTCGGGCAAGTTTATAATGAAAGCCAAGTCGATTGAGCTTGTCGATAGCCGTTGCTACATTAGCGATGAGAACGATGCTAACCCCTCGCTGCTGAAGATAGACCACCTAAACGCCACTGTAACTGACTTTCTGATACGCGGCAGCAACATATCGCTGTCGCTACCCTCTTCAAACTTTGTGTATAATCGGCAGCTAAAGGTAGATAGTATGGTTACCCCCTACTTCGCTTATACCGATACGGTGATGCAAGCAGATAAGCTACAGCTAAAACTCACCCCTGACACAGACCTCTATGCTGACCTAAAAATGTACCCCCACAAAGGCAGTTATGGCGACTTTGTGAATAAGGTAGTCTTTGACGCTCAGGTACATAAAGGGACTATCAACACTACCCACCTCAACACGTTCTACAATGGGTTTTCGCCTAATCGCATTATTGCCCTTAAAGAGGTAGCGATGAAAGGTACGCTAAACGATTTCACCCTTCCGAAGGGCGAGATAAGTTACCAAAACACTCTCATCAGGGGCGAATTGAGCTTTCAGAACCTGCTTGCTGACAACCGCAATATTATAGTGATAGGCAAAGAAGTGTATGCTGAGACTATTTACAATGATTTGGCGTACTTGATGCCTACCGTTTTAGGCGAGAATATCCCTGCGGAACTTCAAAAGCTGGGTATGTGTTCGCTTACAGGTGATTTTGCTTATAAAACCACCTCGCTACTCACTAACTTACAGCTAAAAACAGCTGAAGGCGAAGCCCATATCGACGGCTTTTTAGATGACCTAACGCATACTGACCAAACGACTTTCAAAGGCACTCTCGTAACCGACCAGCTACATTTGGGCAGGCTTTTAGACGACCATAGCGTGGGGGCACTGACTGCTAACCTAATAGTACGCGGTCAGGGGTTTGACATAAACACTATGCAGCTTTATGCCAATGGCGATATTCATTCCTTAGGCTATAACGGCTATAATTATAAGCATATCAACATAAATGGGGAACTGAAAAAGCAAGTATTCAACGGCAAGATTGACGCACGCGACCCTAACCTAACGATGAAGTTTAGTGGGCTGGCTGACCTTTCGCGCGCCGCTACTAAATTCGACTTTCAGGCAGATATAGCTATAGCCGACTTGCACGCTCTGAAGTTTATGGAGATGGATAGCATTTCGCAGTTCTGCGGCAAGGTGATTATCGACATTGAGGGCAACCAATTAGACGATATAGTAGGCAAAATAGCCTTTAAAAACACGCATTATATCAATTCAGCAGGTGATTTCAACTTCAAAGACTTCGAGGTACACTCGACTTTGACCAATGGGGTGAAAGAAATCAGTATTAATTCACCTGACATTGTTAGCGGTAATCTGAAAGGAAACTTCCGCTTGGCTGAAATGAAGAAAATGATGCAGAACGCTGTGGGGAGTATGTATGCCCACTACAAACCATATAAAATAGAGCCTAACCAATACGTTGATTTTCACTTTAATATCTACAACAAAATAGTAGAGGTATTCGTGCCTAAAGTAAAAATAGGTAGCAATACTTTTATCAATGGGACTATAGATGCTGACAACACGAATTTCAAGCTGCAGATGAAGTCGCCAAGCATTAATGCTTACGATAATCAGATAGATAGCCTAAGCCTTGAGATAGACAATAAGAACCCGCTGTACAACACCTTCTTAGAGGTGAAAAAAGCTGACTTTGGGGTATATGCTATTCAGGATTTCAACCTGATTAACACCACTGTGAAAGATACGCTTTTCTTCCGCACTGAGTTTAAAGGAGGCGAATCGGGGAAAGATAACTATGAGTTGAATTTCTTTCATACTTTGAACCAAAAACAAGAGTCTGTTATTGGTATCAAAAAGTCGTTAGTGAACTTTAAAGGCAATGCGTGGTACATCAATCGTGAAAACGAGATGAACGAGTACAACAAACTTGTGCTGAACCGCACTGCCGACAGCTTGCGGATAAGCAACTTCAAGATGGCGCACCAAAACCAATATATGAACCTCAGCGGACTAGTGACTACTAACGACTATAAAAACCTGCATTTGGTAGCCCATAACGTAGCCTTAGACAAGGTTATGCCTGAAATGAAAGGGCTCGACCTAACAGGTACCCTCAACGGTAATATATCGCTTACCCAAAAAGGGAAGCTGTACTACCCTTCTGCCGACCTTTTTGTACAGTATTTTAAGCTAAACGGCTATGACTACGGCGATTTGGAAGTGAATATCTTTGGTAATAATGACCTTTCGTCTTTTGATGTAAATGCTTTCTTCTCTAACGGGCGCTCCTTAGGTTTTGCTACGCGCGGAAAGATAAACTTAGACAGCAAGAAAGGTACTCTCTTAGACCTAAAAGCCTATTTTCAAGACTTTGCGCTCTCGCCTTTCAATCCTTTTGTAGAAGGTATTTTCTACGACTTGCGGGGTAAGATGAGCGGCTTAGTAAACATAAAAGGTAGTATAACCGACCCACTGATGGACGGTACTCTTACCCTACAAGAGGCAGGGGCTGGCATCAGCTACTTAAACCTCAACGCCGACATAAACGACGGTGCTAAGATAAAGGTAAACAACAAGACTTTTGATATAGACAACTGGCGACTGACCGATACTGCCTATAACACCCAAGCTACCCTAAATGGTTCTATCAGGCACAACCGCCTACTCGATTGGTTTTTAGACCTGAAGCTACAGACCCTCGGCAAACGCTTTATGGTGCTTAACACCCAGTATACTGACGATGCTCTTTTCTACGGCACCGCTTTTATGAATGGGTCTGCCACTATAAAAGGGGCTTTAGACGAGATAGCTATAAATGTAAATGCTAAGACCGAAGAGGGTACTTCGTTCAAAATACCACTAAGCGATACCGAGAGCGTAGGCGATGATTCCTTTATCACTTTCGTAGAAAAAGGAGATAAAAAGGTAAAAGTGCAACGCGATTTAGAGTCGATTAAAGGATTAGAGCTCAATTTTGAATTAGACGTACAGCCTACTGCCGAGGTAGAGATAGTAATGGATAAAAAAACAGGTAGCAACCTTGTAGGGCGCGGGGCTGGTACGCTACTTATCGAAATCAACACTAACGGCAAGTTTAATATGTGGGGTGACTTTATCACCTATTCGGGCTTCTACAATTTCAAGTACGAGAATATTATAGACAAGCGTTTCACCGTACTACCTGGGGGCTCTATCTCTTGGAGTGGCGACCCGCTAATGGCTACCCTACGCGACCTGAAAGCTGCCTATAACCTAACCGCTAACCCCAGCACTCTGTTGGAGAGTACACAATACAACCGAAAGATTAATACCCAAGTGGTTATCAAGCTCGGAGGCGAACTAATGCACCCTGAAACTGTATTCGACATTACCTTCCCTGATAGCAGTCCTAGTTTAGTATCAGAGCTCAACTACAAACTCGAAGACCAAGACCGCAAACAGCTACAAGCCTTTTCGCTCTTGGCACAGGGTTCGTTTATGAGCGAAAAGAATACGGATAACCGTTTAGTAGCCTATAATCTGTTTGAAACAGCTGCTGGGCTATTTAACCAACTGCTATCTGACGAAGATAACAAACTCAACTTAGGGGTATCGTACGAGGCGGGCATCAATGATAGTTCCTCAGACATTAACAGCGACCGATTAGGCTTTACTGTCTCTACCCAAATAACCGATTGGGCAAGCGTAAATGCTAAAGTAGGGATACCTGTAGGCGGGGTAAGCCGTACAGCCGTAGCGGGTAATGTAGAGGTACTCTTTAGGCTCAACCCCGATGGTAGTCTGACAGCTAAGATTTTCAACCGCGAAAACGAATGGCAACAGTATATGTTAGACCGCATAGGGTATGCCCAAGGGGTTGGTCTTACCTACACCGTTGATTTCAACACCTTCAAAGGGCTTATGTATAAAATCTTTGGAACGAAGAAAAAATAACAATTAAACAGAGAATATTATGAAGAAAATGTTATTACTTTTGGGTAGTGTGTTAGTGATAAGCACTGCCTCAGCACAAGCCTTCAGAAAAGGAGATGTGCAATTAAACGGAGGTTTAGGCTTCTCGGATATCAGTACAATGATTTACGGAGGAGTTGATTTTGGCATCAGCAAGCAAGTATCTTTAGGAGGCGAACTCTTCTACCGCGGCACGAGTAAGGGAGATATAGAATACAGCAATATAGGTGTACTATTCACCAGCAACTTCCATTTTGCTCAGTACATACGCGTCCCCTCTAACTTAGACCTCTACGGAGGATTGAGCTTAGGGTACTACAATTGGGCACACACCTCTAAATATCGCTGGTTAAAGCCTTATTACGATTCAGGTGTAGCGCTACGTCTACAGTCTGGCGCTCGCTGGTTCTTCACTAAAAACTTTGGGGTGAATGCAGAATGGTTTTTAGACCACAATTCTTTCGCTGACTTAGGGCTCAAATTAGGGGTTACCTATAAGTTTAAATAACACATTATATAAATTAGAGAATTAGCAAATTAGTGAATGATTACACTCACTAATTTGCTATTTTTTTTGATAGTATATCCTAAAAAGGCTAAGCTCATTCCAGCTATACCGCTCTTCGGTTGCCTCTATAATGCTTTTTAGCGAACTATAGTCTTCCGTTTTGTCAAACAGAGCTGTAAGTTCTGCTATGGCTTCGGCAGAAAGCAACTGTGTTATCAAATCTTCAGGAAGTTTTTGTTGCTCGATAAGTTTTTCTAAATGATTATAGATAGTGCGCTGGGTAAACATACGCGCTTCGGCTATCTCAGCCACACGCTTGCCCTCTTGCCATAATTGCAAAGTTACATCATAAGTAGAGGGTTTTTCTTGCTTTATGATAGGAGCTTTCTCTGGGGTCGTTTCAACGAACAGCTGTTCTTTCTCAAGTCGCTTTTGGGCGCGTTCTTGTAACTCTATGCGTAGCTCTTGCAGCTTATCATTATGAATACTTCGAAAACTGCCCCCGGCTTGAGTAATGCGCTGGGCAACTTCGGCGAATTCCGCAT
>ERZ773049.1661-NODE-1661-length-12653-cov-9.009446_pt1 | contig 12653 bp, 16 predicted proteins | sample MGYA00580633_ERZ773049 | MGnify/ENA primary metagenome ERZ773049 (study PRJEB29015, sample SAMEA2737991) | human oral metagenome | biome: human oral; feature: human-associated habitat; material: dental | place: China | collected 2066 ... | reverse complement strand
AGGTTATAACATACCTGTCTTAAATATAACATACCTGTCTTAAATTTTATTATAATAATATTTTACCAGCCTTAATAGATGTGTTTAGGCTGCTGAACTTGTTAAAAATATCTATTCTAAAGTCTTTTAAGTTTCTGCTTAGTCTTACAAATTCCTTTATCTCTACTGGATTTACCGTATCTTTTTCCGCTTTTATGTTTTTTATGCTGTTAAGCATTGTAACTTTTATTTTTTCTTTTGCCTTGTTTTGCATTTCTACAAAGATTATGTCTGTCTTGCTAAATATTTTATGTAAATATTTAATTGTGTTTACCTGTTTTGTGTGTTCCATTGCGTCTTTATACTTTAATGTAATGCTGTCCTTTGTTATTTTTATATTTGCATATTTTTTGAATATTTCTGTACTAGCAGATATAGCTGCCGTAGATATAGGAATATTGGTTATTTCGTCTGCAATTTGAATAGCCTTTGCTTCATCAATAAACAGCATATCCTCGCTGAATTTCACCTCATTTATGTTTTTGGCGGCAATAAAGTCTTTCGCTGCTGCATTTTTTATATCAAGTTCAATGCTGCTATGTATTATATACTTAAGTCTTTTTTGTATAGTCTCTAGTATTTGATGTCCTATTGTATTTGTTATACCTACAGCACATTGCATTTCCTTATAGACTTCGGACGCCGTGCAGTAGTCCTCAACTTGAATATCTAAAGTTGTTTTGTTTTCATTTTTTATGCTGCTGTTATTTACAGTAGGCGTCAGTTCGTTTTGGTATGAAACTTTAATGCCGTAATCATTATATGTGAAACTTTCTATGATAAACTCATCCAGTTCATCTTTGACAAATTTTATATATGAAGTATTTCTTATAATTTCAATATTATTAGTTGTGGGTTCTAACTGCTTGACAAAATCAAGTTTTTTAAATATTTCGCTGACAGTATTTACTTTGTCATTTGGACGCATTGTCAATTTTTTTATATTGCTGTCAAAATATATGATAATTTGCTTATCTTCCATATATTCTTCGTTGAAATTTGTAATTAGCTCTATGCTTGTTCCCAGCTTTGTAATTCTGTTAAGGTCTTGCGGCATAGATTTTTCAATATTGCTTCTTAAATCTCTACATAGCTCCTTGTCAGTTATTTCTAGGCAAATATAGCTTGGGTTTTTATATATAATCGCTATCTCTTTATTGTAGCTGTTATATACTGTAGTTTTCTGTTCAAGCATATCTTTTTCATCTGCTATATGCTTTAATATTTTCGTTAGTTCCGAATGTCTGCTCTTTATTGTAAATGTATTCATTTATAGCACCGTACCCTTTCATTTGATTAATATATTGCCATTATAATATATATTATATATGATGTCAATGTTTTATAAAAAAATACAGGCTTCTTTTTTAGCCTGTATTTAAGTTGAATGTTATGATATTTTTTTAATTATTTTTCTGATATTTTTTTCAGTCGCTTTTATATAGTTTTTGTCAGAGGTTATTTTATCAAAGTTTTTATGCTTATCGTATTCTGTAATTAATATGCTTGAGTTTTTTGTTTCTTCTACTAATAAATTCTTTGAATGTTTTACAGTTTTTCTCCAAAATCCACCTTTACTTGCTCCCTTTGTAATAGGCGTAAATTTTCTGATTTCAAATAGAGTGTAATATGTACATATAAACGTATTTGTCTTAATGGGCTTTATATATACCTCGCTGTTGACATCGTTATTCATATAGCACATCTCAAGGGCTTTTATGATAATGTTTGCGGCTTTTTCAATATCTGTTATTTTTTGCTTAAATCCTGAAAATTCATCTGCATTGCCTTTACATATTCTTATTATTGGATATTTTACGCCATTGCTTCCGTGCTTTATCTCGATGTTTAAGATTTTGTCTTTCTTTATATCTGTACCTGTTATCCAGTTTATAATGTTTTTGAAAATAAATGTGTCCATTTTTGTAACTTCTCCTTTTCTTTCTAAGTTTGTTTTTCTTTCGTTGCTGCTTTTTTCCATTTTTGATTTCTCCTTTTATGTTTTATTTTTTGATGACTTATTTTTCATCATCAAGTACATTATAATAAATTTAATTAATAATGTCAAATTCAGTCTATTTTCTTTATTTTAAAAGCATTTTAGACATTATTTTATATTAATAATCTATCTTTTTTATAATTATAATATATAAAAAATATTTTGTCAAAATTGAGTTTTATAAAAAAAGCTGACAATGTCAGCCTTTTGTAATTTTATCCAGTTCATTTTCAATTTTTTTGATGTGGTCTTCGCTTACTTTTGTACCTTTTGCATTTATTTCAAGGAAGTAGGCAAGTTTGAAATCTAGCGGCACTTCCATTTCAACGTCATAAGCCAGTATTCTTTTGTATTTGACAGGTGCATTTAAAAAATATGTTATATCTTTTCTTGACAGGTCTTTGAAATATTCTCCGCTTTTTAATGGGAATTTGTTTTCTATGTAGCCTATTATTGATGTCAGCCTTTGCTTTCCGTCCAGCACTTCGTGTATGTCGCTTGCTCCTTTTAGAATTAGTACAGGCGTTATTTCAGCACGTTCCTTTAATATTGCTTCGATATACTCCTGCTTTTGAGATTGCTTCCATACCAGCTCCCTTTGGTAGGACGGATTTAATTCCAGCTGGTTCATTGCGTACCATTCGTACAGTCTTTCCAGCTTTGTATTAAGCTCCACTATTTCAATTTGTGTTCCGTTCCAGTCAACATTTGTTCCGAACCTGTTTTTTTCGTGTATTTCTGAATTTTTATATGGTTCGTCTTCTGTTCTTAATGATGTTACAGGGTACGTCCCTGTAACTGTTATTTCCTGTGTTTTACCGTATTTTTTTATTGTTTCTGTATGTTCAGTTTTTGCTAACTTATTATTTATAACTTCGGTAACTTTGGCTAAATTCCCTGAATAGTCAGGGATTTTAACCATATCATTAACTTTTATCATATTTTAATCACGTCCTTTTACTTTATATGTCTGTATGCGTCGTAGGCAAATGTATTGATGTATAACCCTTGGCATTGGTAGTACATTATGTTTATTATTCCGCCTAAGTAATATGTTGTTTTTAATGTTTTTAATGTTTTATCATAATTTTTTGTTTTTGATTTTAATGTCTTTTTTATGAATGTATTAATATCAATATATTTTTTATTGTTTTGCTTTGCTTCAAGTGTTTTGTTTTCTGTATTAAACCGTATCTTTAAGTTTTCATTTTGCAGTATTATATTGTTTCCGTTTAATGTAGCCTTGTCTATAGTGGCAAATGATGTAACTTCCTCTAGTGAAAAGTTGTTATCTTTTATATCTCTTGCTATTTTATTCCACAACGGTTCATAAAAGTTGTCGTTTTCCCAGTGCTTCGGATTGTTTGTCATCTTTTCACATTGATTTTTTAGAGTTGCTTTTTCTTCTTTTGTTAGCATTTTAATCACTTCCTTTTAGTCTGTTATTATCTTTTTTACATTATCAGTATATCATATTTTATACTATATGTCAATACTTTTTTAAAAAACTTTTTACATTTTTAATAAAAAAAGACATCTTGTAAGACGTCTTTTAAAATTGTATTAATGGTTAATTTTTTTGTTCCTGCGCCATACATTTATGCTCGAACCAGTTTTTAAGATATACATATCTTGCTTCATCTTGGTATGCTTTAGGTAGTACGGACACGCTTTTTTCTACATCAGCCATTAGTTTTTTAAAATATTTATATCCTTTTTTTGCTCTTGATATTCTTGAGATAATTTTATTTAGGTCGTTAAAGCCTTTAAAATATTTATTTGATACATCTGCTCCTGATATTTCCTTGATTTTTAACTGAACGCTTTCGATTTTGGTTATTATTATTGAGCTTTTTATCGTTAGTATGATACAGGCTATAATGGACATTATAATTATTGTATACCATATAAAATATACGTTGTTAGCATTATATCCAGGCTTTTTTAAATAGCTTGTAAAACCAAGATATGCAATTGGCATAATTATTATGACTGCATATATGTACATTTTTGAAACTGCTATTTTTATTGCTTCATCCATTTCGTCATTTAATTTTAAAAATTCTGCGTGCAGCGTCTTGTCATATTTCATTTTTTATCTCCTCCTTAATTATTATATCTTATTATAGTATATTTTTTACAAAATGTCAACTTGATTTTAACATTCAATTAGTTTACTCAGGATATATTTTGTTTTTTAGATTACTTTATTAATTATTGTTTTCTGATAATTCTTTTAAAGCCTATACTTAGGATATTCTTACTTATTTTTAGACTGTACACTTTTTGGACTTTGTTGTAAAAAGTTATAAATTTTTTTTCAAAAAAGTTGTTGACAAATTGTATAAAATGTGATATTATTATGTTGTAAATAAGAGTAATTAATATAAAGGGAGTGTGTTAAATATGAAAAATAATAATTTGAGAACCGAAATGGCAAACTTTAAAGAGCCTGCAACTTTGAAAAAACAATATGACGCAACAGAACTTGTAGACTTCTTAGATAATTTTATGGAACACCGTAAAATTTCTTTTGCGGACTTATACGTGGAACTTAAGTATTCAAAACAGTTTTTATTAAATATTTTGAATGGCTATAAATTGCCTTCCGTTAATTTTTATGACAGGATGACAAGCGCTTTTTCTCTTAACAAAAATGAGAAGATTGAACTTTCTAACATCCTTGCCACTTTTGACAAGTTATATAAAAAGCCGTTGCAAGTATTTATGCAAAAGTATAGATACAGACATAATCTTACAATGCAGCAAATGGCTAACAAAATAGGCTGGGTAGTATCGTACCTTTCATTTATGGAAAATGAGGTTAAGCAAGTCCCTGACAATATGCTTGAGCAACTTACTTCAAATTTTTATTTCAATGAGGAGGAATATGCCGAACTTGTCAGAATTTTAGCCAAAAGAAAAGGTAAAATCCAGGTCAATATTGATGTGTTGACACCTGACAAGCAGGAAATGATTTTTGCGCTTAATGAACAGGTTGCAAACCTAAGTTCGGAAGATGTCGCAAAGATTAGAAACATTGTAAGGGAAGCGGAACTTTCTGCCTTGGCTAATCCTGAGCCTGGCAATGATTATGTTGTTTCTGACTTTTAAACTGCATATAATATATATTATATTTAATTATGAGAGGAGGATGTTTTTTTGATGTGTGATGTTAATTTTAGTGGAAGTTTTACGTCTTATATGAGTGCTTGCTTTCACGAAATGGACTTAAAAAAAATTGTATCTGATATTTCTGGCAAGATATTGTCAGACCCTGCGCTAGGGGCGTACCGTCTTTGCCTGTCAGATAGGTATTTGGACTATGAACACGTGATTAAAGTTACCCTTAGTAGCGATAACTTTAAAAAATCAGTATACGTTCATATTTCCGAATTAATGCGAAATTATGATAAGACATTATCTGATATGACCGATGAACTGAAAATGTACGTTATGTAAAAAAAGCCTTGTAATATGGCTTTTTTTTTATTATTTCTAACGATTTTTTGTAAAATAACAAAATAAGGATGTATCTGCTTCATACATCCTTTTTTATATTTTTAGCACCAAAGCCCGTTTTCAGGTTCTTCATTTATTGCACCTGCTTCTAAAAATCCTAAGAAGTCTTGGCTTACTTGACCTTCTGCTTTTTTTATCATTGTATATGCTATCCCTCCCATAGTCATTATCCCAACAAGAAGTTCTTTAAACAACTGACTGCTTGAAGTATTTTTATACTTTTCCAACTGTTCTGTGATATATTTTAAGTATGCTTCAATTTCACAAGGGTTATCTGTTATGCTTGTCTTAACGTAGGCTTGATATGTTTTAAGGTCAATGCTTAAAACAATATGGCTTCTATCTTTTAATTCAAGGCAATTGTTTTCAACCTTTACATCTCTTAACTTTGTTAAAAGTAAAATCTGCAAGTCGTTTAGGTCGTTGTCCTTGAAAAATTCAAACATTTTAACGTAGTATTTTTCATCAAAGTTTGAATTTTTTACATTTTCACATTCTTTTTTCAATATTTTAATTTCTTGGCTTGTCATTTTTATTATCTCCCTCTTGTTATTTGATATAACTAATTATAGCATATTTTATACAATAAGTCAAATAATTTATTTGATTTTTTAAATTATTTTCAAATAGTTTTCAAGTTGCTTTCTATGACGAGAGCGCTTTTCAGTATGATTTTACAGTTGCAACAGAACGCTTTTTTACACAGGGAAATATTCTTGCTGAATATCATAAAACTTGTATTTTTTATTGACTTTTTGTGTAAAATGTGATATTATTTGATTGATGAGAAAATACTATAATTAAAGGATAGGAGATGTTTTTATGCGTAATATAAATGATATTTTAGACGAAGATAATTTTGACAAATTATCGAATTTTTTATCGCTTAAGGTTGCAACGGATTTTATTTCTTTGCACAAGTGCGATTTTAAGCCTGCAACATTTAACGGTATTTCTGTTTCAAGCCATAGAACTTATGACAATAAGGTTTCTATTGAAGTTGTTAATAGAAGTGCTTCTGAATTTTCAACTAAAAATTTTAATGAGCAGCTTAGCAATTTGGAAAATATGTACCAATCATTAATGGATAAACATACCTTGAGCGGATATTTTACATATCAGTCAAGTATGATAGACGTGTTAATTGATGTTGATAGACAAGAGATTGTCTTATTAAAATTTACAGACAGCATTGATATATTTAACAGTTATTCAGAGAGCATACCTGAGAGCGATATAAAAGGTGCTACCGTTACAAATGTTACAAGTAATGTTTTTAATATATTAATATACTTTAATAATGTTGCTAATATAAAAAACGTGATATTTGATATATTATCTATGAGTGGTCTAATTTCAAGTGGTCTAATTTCCAATAACGGCGAGACAATTCTTCAGAAATTTACCCAGTCTCAGGCTAGGCTTTTGGCATTATACTATGTTTTAGACTATACTAATAATCACGGCGTAATTAATATATTTGACTACAATCCTTTAAATAAGGAGCTTGAGCAGCTTATATTTTTAAATGAGCTTGCTGCGGTTATACCTAAAGATTTAGTATTCAAATTTGGAATTTTTCGGGCTGGTCGAGATTATATTGATATTGACAACTCGTTTGAGGTTATTGAGATTTATAATTACTTAAAAGCTATGGCAGACAGGCTTAAAAATCTTATTAAACTTTATCCGCCTGAATATAATAACGGCTACGGCGTAGGCAACTATACCGACAAATGCTTTATGAAGATGTCTGATAATTCATTATATGTTTACCACAGCTATTCTAAATCTTACTATAAATCACTTATATATAGCTTTGGTGAAATTGCTTCAAAGAAATTCAGTCAGGTTGTAGTTACCTTTAAAAATACTAATTCAAGCTCAATATCTTTATTTCAAAATGGCAAGTTGCAATATGTCGATGACAGCGTTAATATATTTTTAGGTTAGATAAAATCACAGGCTGCTATTTTTAAGCCGTCTGTGATTTTTTTGATATAATAAAAAAAGGGCAGTCTAACCAGGAACTGCCTTATTTCGCATTAAAAGGTTTTCTTACCATAAAGCCCGTCCGTAGTGGACAGGGTGGGGATTGAACCCACGTGAACCTTACAGCTATTCATTATTTTAAGCATTGTATAGACTTTGGCATTATCTTTAAATGCTTAGGTTTTATATGATACTTTTTTACGTTCATTTAAAATTGCCAGTTTTAACGAACTTTTGTTATCTTGACTTATAATAAGTTCTTATTATATTTTAATTATAGCATATATTGTTAATTTTGTCAATAATTTTTTATATAATAGCAAACGCCAGATGTTTTTTAACAAAACATCCAGCGTTTATATGTTAATGACTGCATTTGCTTATTTTTTCGCTTCTGTTAAAATTTTGTCTAATCTTGCTGTAAAAGTAGCAGTACGAATTGCATTGGGGACAAAATTTGTAGTCGCCGTTTCTTCCAGTCATTGAATATCCGCATTTTTGACAGTATACTCTAGCCATTTTTAGCACTTCCTTCCCTTGTTTAATCTGTACCGTAGTCCATATCAAAAAACTTGTCATCATTGAACTGCTCCAATGTATAGTTTTTTTTACGGATTTTTTTAAATTCTTCCTGGTCTCTATTTATTTCCGAATGAAGCTCAAAATTTTCTTCATTTCTTAAAATAATCTGAATTATGCTTCCCATTTTTCTGTACTCTATCGTGTCAAAGCCTAAAAGTGCATATCCCATTATGTTTGACATAAGAAAAGCGCTGTCAAGATAGTACGTAAAATCGTACAGGATATTGTTTTTTGTCTTGACATCGGAATAATACATATAAGGCTGCCTTGCAAATACTGATTTTAGCCTTGTCATAAGATTTTTATACGTGTATGTAATTTCGATGTCCTCATTGTCTTCCTTTATTGGACTTTGCAGCTCCAGGTCAATCTCTATATTGAATGGGTCTATTGTATAGTCTTCAGATACAAGTTTTCCGTTTTTAAATTCATATATTGGAATAATTGTAATTGGCAGAAGACCCTCTATTATGAACTTGTCCTCAATCATAAACCGTATTTTCTTTACGGCGCTCATTTCAAGCTCATCTGCTTTAAGTCCGCTTTCCTTCATACTTGCCAGGAATATGTTCCTTAATGTCTTAAAATAGTTTGCCTTTACGCTGTCGACATAGTCTAGGTCGTTTAACACAAACGGAGGGATTATTTCTACCTCCTTGTATTTTGAAATTTTAAATTTGTTGTCCATTATATCTTTCATATCGTTATTTCCTTTAAATTCAAGTTTATCAGTGTCACTAAAAATAGATTGTTCCAAAGTTAAATCACCTTTCCTTTTTTGCTTGGGCTATTTTTTGCTTAATTTTTTCATCCAAGTATTTTTCAATGATTTCAAGCTCATCAGTTTCACCCTTAGCCAGTTTCCTGTAATAGTTCTGCTTAGTTTTTTTAGTTACTTCGGTTATTATGTCATTAATTTTAAAGCCGTATCTTTTAGCCTTGTAGTTAAGGGTTTTTGTCCTTTTTTTAATTTTTTCCTGTAAAATCAAGTTTATCTAGCCGCCTTTCATTATCCGAATAATGTTCTTGAAAATCTGTATGTGTTTCTGTAAAAGCCGTCAAATTTAACACGCACCACTTTTCCGTATGTGGAGCTTGCGTGTATCATTTCGCCGTTTCCTACGTACATTCCAACGTGAGTGATATAGCCCTTATGCAATGTGTCCATAAAGATTAAGTCCCCCATTCTCATTTTTGCAAGAGGTACAATGTGTCCCAGCTTTGCACCTTGCTCCCTGCTCACTCTGGGAATGTTTACATTAAGGCTATCCTTGTATACGGCTTGCATTAGGCTTGAGCAGTCAAATCTGCTTCGTCCTGACGCACCCCAGTAGTACGGCTTTCCTAAGTGCTTCTGAATTTCCCTGTACAGCTTTATTCTCATTGCGGCTTCCTTTTGGGATATTCCGCTTATCTGATTTAAAGGCTTTTTTTCTATATAGGAAATAACGTTTGGGATAACTGGCTCTTTTCCGTCGTCCTTGATGTCTGCGTCTCCTTTTTCAGTATTCTGTGAAACTGTCTTTACGTTATTTGTCATATGTACTGGTGCAGTCCTTACTCCTGCTATCTTTGCAATTTCTTCACGTGGGTTAATCATCCCTCCGTAAAAGTGCATACTTTGTGCATTGCCTAAAGAAACTGTGCATAGCATAGAGAGCAATACTGCTTTTAATGTTACTTTTGTCATTTTTCTATCACTCCTATTTTTTTTCAATTTCTTAACTTTGATTATACCAGTTTATTTTAATACAGTCAAGTGATTTTAAAAGTATTAAAAAAAGAGTTCTAGTCGGAACTCCTTTTTTATTCTATAAATTTTCTTTTTTTGGTATATCTGTTATTATTACATCAGGCGCATTTTCTGCCATAGACAATGCTTCTTCAATTTCTGAAAATACAGCTTTGTTTTTTTCATTAAGCGTCATTAAATATGTCGTTAGCGTACTGTGCAAGTTGTCTATATAGACTTCGCATTTCTTGTTATAGGCTTTTTCCATTTTAATATCTATATTTCTTACACTTGGGAAATTTTTAAATACTGTTGTTATAATTTCTTTCATCTCATTATATGATATGTTGGTGTTAATACTAAAATATAAATGGTCTGCTTTAATTACTGTTTTTAACAGCAAGTCGTATATTTTAACATTTGTATTTATTTCAATGTTAGACTTATTATTTTTCAGGTCTGCTTCAAGTTTTCTTACATTTTCAAGGTCTATTACACTTGGGAGAAATTTTCCCTCTAGTGCCTGATTTAATATAAAGTCCACTGGTCTTGCTTTATTTATATCAGTTTGTATATTTTTTGCTATTATTGTCTCTATGCTGTCAATCAATGCGAGAGCCGTATTATTTTCTATTATGTTCCAAAGCAATGTTTCTTCCAGGTACTGTAGAGCCTTTAGTGCTGATACGGCTTTTAATAAGTTTTTTATTTCTACAATTATATCAGAGTTTCTGTATTTTATCAGCATATGGTTGTCAGACAGTATGTCATTGTTCCATTGATAATTTATGTTTACAGCGTCATCGCTGAACCTGAAGTTTGTTGCCATAATTTTGTCATTTATTTTTTGAAGCCTTGCCGCAGATGATTTTCTTTTAATCATAAGAGTGTTGATATGATTAAATATTTCAGACGATTTATTTTCAGCAATGTCTTCAATAAGCATTAATGACAGCTTGTGATATTTTATTTTGCAGTCATCTGCTGTGCAAATGCTTCGAGTATGTTTGTCAATAACTCTGTCTTTTAGCATTAATGTCAATCTTTTTGACTTTCTGTTATATATTAATATTTTTTTATGCTTTAAATATACAATCACGCTTTTGTTTAGCGTTAAAAGTCTTTCAAAGTTTTTTATTATATAACGGCTTGGTCTTATCAGCATTTCTCCTATGCACATACCATTGTAATTTTTAATGTCGTTGTAATATAATTTTAAAATTATTGTGTTATTAATTTCGCTTACTTTGGCTATGGTCTTGTCAAGCGATATAAACTCTGTCTTTGAACTTAGGCTCTTATGATTAATTGCTGCATAGTTTACGATGTCGCTTATTCCGCCAGTATATACTTTATTTGTTAGATTTGCTTCCATTTTTTGTCTCCTTATTTTTCAATGTCAAGAATGTTGCCTTTTTTGTCTGTTAAAATATCTTTTATTATGTTAGATAGGTCTTTTTGGCTATATTTTACTTTTCCGTAGCTTTTCGATGTTGTTGACACCTCATATTCATTTGGGCTAAATACTGCTACAGCTGCTTTTGCATTTTTTGTGTCTACCTGTGATATTTGAAGATATGTCAGGTTATCTTTTTCAAGTTCGTACATTATAGCCGTATTTTTTCCTGATTTTTCATTTGCCGCTGAGCCAAAAAATTCGTACTTGTCATCTTCCTGTGTTAATTTTCCGTGACCTTTTACATCATTTAATTTTTGTCCGTTTATTTCTACTGTGTAGTCGCTTTTAATAAATGCCTTTAAAAAATCAGCTGTACTTTGAGAAGATGTATCTTTTTTATCGTCCAGCTTCTGCTCCACTTCTTTGCTTATTTCTTTTGTGTCTTTCTTGCAAGATGTCAGTGACACTGCTAATCCTGTCAGCATAATAAATGTTAGTATTTTTTTATTTCTCATCTTTTAAAACCTCTTTTCTTTTATTTAAAATATTCATTGCTTAAAATTTTAGCAACTATAGATTTAAAATCATCATTTGTGAATGATTTTGTTATTTTTTCAGTTTCTGTGCCATTTTCTTTTTTGATATACTCATATTTCATTATGTCGAAGTTAAAGTCAATATTCCACTCTGTATTTTCATTTAGCTGCAATATGCCAAATGTGAAAACGTCATTATCGTTTTTAGTGCAGTCTATTCTAATTCCTACGTCCTTATTCTTAGAGTTTACAAAATATCCTGTGTAAGTTGTCATATTTTCTGCGTCATTGCTTGTATCTTGTGTAGTGTTTTTTGAGTTGTCTTTTAAATCTAGCGACATTGCTGGTTCAACGTCAGTCTCTTTTGACATTAGCATATATCCTGTATCGCTGCCATTTATTTTTATGTTGTGCGAGAGCTGTGTTGCAAGTATTTCATCTGCCATTGATTTAACTGTATCTGCATTATTTTGTTTTGACTTTTGTATGCTGGTATTAGCGCTTTTTTGTTCGGAGTGCGTTCCAAAAAGGTAGTTCATTCCACAAATGCTTATTCCTGCTAATGCTACAAGACCTATTGCTGCAAGTATACCTTTGTAGCCTTTTTGCGTGGCAGTCCTGTCTTCAATTAATGTTTCGGTTTCATCGTCATTCTGGTTTAGATATTTCATTAATATGGTCTCTTTGGCTTCAATTTTATTATTTGTATCATTGTTTTTGCCATTATTGTTTTTCATACTTGGTGTCTTTCCTTTCTTAAATAAGTTTATTTACTTTATTAATTATAACTGTTTTTTTGTTAAAAGTCAATTCATAATTGAATGTTTTTTATAATTTTATATTATATTTGCT
>ERZ773049.1658-NODE-1658-length-12682-cov-3.122198_pt1 | contig 12682 bp, 10 predicted proteins | sample MGYA00580633_ERZ773049 | MGnify/ENA primary metagenome ERZ773049 (study PRJEB29015, sample SAMEA2737991) | human oral metagenome | biome: human oral; feature: human-associated habitat; material: dental | place: China | collected 2066 ... | reverse complement strand
ACGGGGTAATCCTTATCAACACTAAAAAAGGTAAAGAAGGTAAAACTGAAGTAAACCTATCCAGCAGTGTAGAGTTGATGACTCCTATATTATTACCTGAATTCCAAAATACTTATGGCAGTGATGGAAAAGTAACTTCTTGGGGAGCAAAATTGCCCGATGATGCCAGTCGTTATGATGTGAAAGACTTCTTTAGAACGGCAACTACCCTTACCAATTCGGTAGCGCTCTCTGGAGGAACTGAAAAGAATCAAACTTATTTTTCAGCAGCTTCTACCAATGCTGAAGGTTTGGTACCTAACAATCAATACAACCGCTATAACTTTACAGTGCGCAACACTACCCACTTGCTTAACGACCGTTTGCGCATTGATGCTTCAGCAAGTTATATCCTCCAAAACCACCTTAATATGATTAACCAAGGGGAATATATGAACCCCTTAGTAAGTGCTTATTTGATGCCTCGTGGTTATGGTTTGCAACGCGCACGCCAGTTTGAGCGTTATAACCCTACCACTCATATTTACGAACAAGTATGGGGTGATTTGACTGCTGGGCCTGACGGTACTTTCAATGGTAGCTTTGCAGGTGATTACAGTTTGCAAAATCCTTATTGGGTAGCTTACCGCAACTTGCGCGAAAGCAAACGCGAACGCTATTTGCTTTCACTTGGAGTTGCCCTCGACCTCAAAAAATGGAGCCCTACTGAAAAATGGGATATTTCAGGACGTGTACGCACTGATAATACCAATTTCACTAGTACCGACAAACGTTATGCTTCTACTTTGTCGTTATTAGATATGAGCAAAACAGGTTATTTTGGCATTGCTCGTGGTTATGAAAAACAAACTTACCTTGATGTGCTTACTAACCTCAACAAAAATTTTGAATGGGAAGGCGTAGGTCGTTTCTCTTTAGTAGCTAATATTGGCGCTTCTTTGCAAGACACTCGTTATGACGAATTAGGTTATAAAGGACCTTTGCGCAAAGATGGTATTCCTAATGTATTCAACGCTTTTAATATAGACCAAGGTGCTGTTAAAACGCGCCCTTACCAATCAGGTTATACTGAGCAAACTCAATCTATTTTCGGTAGTTTGGAGGTAGGTTATAACAGTTGGCTCTACCTTACCCTCACCGGTCGTAATGATTGGGCTTCACAGTTAGCGAACTCTCCACAATCTTCTTTCTTCTATCCTTCTGTGGGACTTTCAGGAGTACTTACTGATTTGCTTTCACCTGAAACAAAAGCTAAATGGTATAACACCTTATCTTTTGCTAAAATGCGTGTAGCTTTCAGTTCGGTAGCCTCTCCTTTTGACAGAGAACTTACTACCCCTACTTTCACTTTCAACGAAGATACTAAAGTATGGAAAGCAGTTTCCTATTTCCCTATTGGTGAATTGCGTCCTGAACGCACCGATTCTTACGAAGTAGGTATTGCTACCAAATGGCTCAAAGGAACACTAAGTTTAGATGCTACCGTTTATCAAACTAACACTTACAACCAAACTATCAAGGCTGAGATTTCACCTTCTACAGGTTTCGACGGCATCTACTTGCAAACAGGTGATGTACGCAACCGCGGACTTGAAGTAGGATTGGGTTATGATTTGAAAATCAAAGACAAAATCAACTGGAACAGCTATTTCACTATGAGCTACAACGAAAACAAAATTATGTCGCTTGTAGAAGATTACATTAACCCTGTAACTGGACAACGCGAAGGCCGTAGTTACTTAGAAAAAGGAGGTATTGGTGGAGCTCGCTATATCCTTAAAACAGGAGGTACTTTAGGCGATGTGTACGCTACTAACGATTTCAAACGCAATGCAGATGGCAACCTACTTGTAGATAGCAATGGCAAAGTGAATGTAGAAGAATATGGCAACCGAGACAACTATGTGAAATTAGGCACCGTACTACCTAAATACAACTTAGGTTGGCGCAATGATTTCAATATTGGTAATATAGGTTTTGGTGCTATGTTCGCAGGACGCATAGGAGGTGTAGCTATCTCTATGACTCAGGCTGCCTTAGACCACTATGGTGTTTCTAAAGAATCAGCTGAAGCTCGCAATGCAGGAGGCGTAAACCTCGACGGTTACAAAGTACCTGCACAAAGTTACTTTGAAGAACGCGGAAAAGGACGTGTAGCACAATATTATACCTATTCGGCTACTAACTTCCGCTTGCAAGAGGCTTATGTTTCTTATCATTTGCCACGCAAACTCGTGAACGATAAGATAGATGTCACCCTTTCTATAGTAGGTAGAAACTTAGCAATGCTTTACTGCAAAGCACCTTTCGACCCTGAAGCGGTTTCATCTACTGGTAACTACGCTCAAGGTTTAGACTACTTTATGTTGCCGAGCCTTAGAAGCTATGGTTTTAGTATCAAAGCAAATTTTTAAATAAGCGCAAAAAGAATGAAAAAATATATTATCCCTGTACTAGCACTACTCACTGTAGGCTGTACTAAAGATTTTAAAGATTTCAATACAAACCCTTACGGAGCTACCGATGAACAGCTTAGTAGAATCCCACAAGGAGGGAATGAACTTGTCGCCTTGCAAAAATTAGTAGTACCTCAGCAGGAAAACTCTTACCAAATGTGTTTTGACCTGCCTGCTACTCCTTATGCAGGTTATGCTTCACAACCTAAATTCCAAGCCGATTACCCTGTGTATAACCCACGTACAGGCTGGACTGACTATGTGTTTGATGATACTTACACCAAGCATCTATACCCTGCTTATTTCGCTCTAAAAAGCTACTCTAAAGGAGATATGAGCAAATACTATTTTGCTTGGGGAATTGTGTTGCGCGTAGCTATTACTCATTGGCTTACCGATAGTTATGGACCTCTACCCTACTCTCAAATGGAAGCTGGTAAAACCCAAACTCCTTACGACAAACAATCGGATTTGTATAAATATATGGCTGAGGACTTGAAAGCGGCTATCAACACCTTGAAAGCTGTAGACGCTTCCGACCGCCAATATGCCGATTTTGACCTTGTATACAAGGGTGATATGACTAAATGGGTGAAATACGCTAACTCTTTATTGTTGCGTATGGCTATACGTATGAGTGATGTAGACGAAACTAATGCCAAAGCTTATGCTCAATTTGCTCTTACTAACGGAGTGATTACTGAAAATGCTGATAACGCGATGCTTGAAAATAAAGATAATGCAGCTTTCAAAGTAGCAGTAAGTTGGGGTGACTCACGTGCAGGTGCCGATATTGTAGCCTATATGAATGCTTTTTCGGATCCTCGTCGTGAAGCCTATTTTACTGAGGTTACTGGTTTAGCTCAAAAGTACATCGGCTTAAGAAGTGGCGTTACAGGTATCACTGTAGACCCTGCTCTTTTTTCAGCCCCAAAAATTACTAAAGAGTCTCCTATGGTGTGGATTACTGCATCGGAAGTAGCTTTTATCAAAGCTGAAATGGCTCTCAAAGGTTGGACTTTTGTAGGCGATACTGCCGAAAATCTGTATAAAAAAGGTATAGAACTATCATTTGCTCAACACAATGTTGCCATAGGAAGTTACTTGAGCAACACTAGTGTTCGTGGTGCTTATACCGATCCTCGTCAAAATGCTTACAACAACCCTACATTCTCATCGGCTATTACTGTAAAATGGAATAGCAGTGATAGTAATGAAGTGAAATTATCAAAGATTATCACTCAAAAATGGATTGCGATGTACCCTTACAACTCACACGAAGCGTGGGCTGAATGGCGCAGAACTGGCTATCCTAACCTAATGGCTCCAGTAGAAAATCGTAGCAATGGAGTGATTACGTCGGTAACCCAAGTAAATGGTAAAGACACTGGTGGTATGCGCCGCTTGCCCTTCTCTTCTAAAGAGACTACTAATAACCCTACCAACCGCAACACCGCTGTAGGTTACTTAGGAGGTGCTGATAATGGTGCTACCGACCTTTGGTGGGTAAAGAAATAACTTAACTTTTAAATGTTATTGCAATGAAAAAATTAATGATCATAGCCTCGTTACTCGCTGTTGCTTGTAACGATATTGAACCAATAGATATAGAGGCTCCCAAACGTGAAATCAACACTCAGGCGCTTACTCAATACAAAGCGGATCTGAACAAGCGACCAATCACTATGGGAATGCTCTACAATTGGGGAAAAGAAGCAGGTGCTATCCTGATGAATACCCCCGATAGTTTAGATGTGATTGTAGTGAAAAACAACTACAACGCTATCGACGAAATGCTCCAAAACGATTTGAGAAACGTACAACAAAAGAAAGCGACTAAAGTATTGCTCGGTATTGATTTTTCTGAAGCTACTACTACCGATACTACCAAGCTTACCAAACAAGCTAACGATGCTCTTGCTATTGCCAAAGCCAATGGTTTTAACGGAGTGAGTGTAGAATTTCCGCAAGAAAGTAGCGACTACTTTTCTAAAGTAGCTTTTGATGCAGTTCTTTCGGCTATTGTTGCTAATAAAGGTAACTTGCTCTTTGCCGTTGAAAATATGTATGGTGAGTATGGACTAACAAGTGAGGAAAAACCGATTGACAAAGCTAATTGGGTAATATTCCGCAAAAAGGACAATGAGCTATTACGCAGTTTCACCGATCAGGCTGAAAAGTGGAAAACGCTTCGCTATTTACCTTCAACCGATTTCACCGAAGAAGGTCTTGACGATGGTTATAGCGACTCTACCAATTTCAACCCCGATGGAAAAAATGGTCGTTATCCACGCACAGTAGATATCGTCAATTGGAAAGCCGACAACAGAGCTGGTGTAGCCCTTTACCACATCGAAAAAGATTACTACAATCTCTCTGGTAAAACTACTTCCAAAACCTTAAGAGGTATCATTCACAAAGTACAACAACAAAAATAGAAGTAATGAAACGCAATTTAATAATAGGTATGTTCCTCGCCCTTGCGGCTTGCGCTCCTAAAGAAGATGTAGGAGGAGGAGCTAAAGCAGGAGGTCAATCGGCAGTGTTGCTCCAAAAAGATGGCAATAAAACCGCTGAATTTTCCTCTCCAGTAGCCCTTTCGGCGCAGGCGAATGAAGTAGGTACTCAAAAAAGTGTAGCCTACCAAGTGCAATTGTTCAAAGAGAACAACAGTAATTTGGCTGCTTATGTCACTTTAGACGATAGCCAAGTAGCCAAATACAACAGTCTATACGGCACCCAATACACCGTGTTACCCGCTAAATACATTTCGTATACAAAAACCTTGAACATCAAAGCAGGTAATATACTATCGGACGAAGGAACTGCCAAAGTAACCGTCTCCGATGAATTGAAAGACAATACCGCTTATATGTTTGCCTTACGACTCACCTCAGTGAGTGGAGCGAGTGTTACCCCTAACACTCAACTGCTAATGGTAAGCTTTGAAAAGGTAAAAGGCCAGATTAAAAACACCTTGGCTGTTACTCGTGATGAATTTTTAGCAGTAGATAATGGAGGATACTCCAGCGTTAGTGATATAGGTTATACTTTCACTATGGAAGGGCTCATCAATATAGAGAAGTTTAGAGGAGGAGCTGGTGATAATGGTGAGGCGGGTATTTCTACCTTTATGGGTACTGAAGGAGAAACCTTATTGCGCTTTGGTGATAGCGGAATAGAACCTGATCACTTGCAAGCGAATGGTCAAGATATAGGGCTAAAATTCAAAACTAACCAATGGTATCATATCGCTTTGGTAGTAGATGGCAGTAAAACCATCGCTTATGTAAACGGTAAAAAAGTAATTGAGTTTGCAAAATCAGGAAGTCTTAGTACTTTCTATATCGGAAAGAGCTGGAGCGAAAATCGTGGTATCGTTGCGCGCTTTAGTGAACTCCGTTTGTGGAGTGTAGCTCGTACAGCTGAACAAATCAAAGATGGTATGTACGAAGTAAATCCTACTGAAAGTGGCTTGTATGCTTACTGGAAAATGAATGAAGTGAAAGACAATAAAATACCTGATGCTTCTGGCAACAACCGCTTCCTCACCCTACAAGGTCAGGCGAACAAATATGGTAGACAAACTATCCAACTACACGAAGAAGAAAAAGGTGTAAAAATAACTGAATAATATGAAAGCAAAATACATCATAGCTAATATAATGATAGGTGCAGCATTGCTGTACGCTTGCGACAAGGACAAAATAGAATTGCCTCAACCAGAGAACAATACTATGAATAGCCAAGGTAGCGCCTTGTATTACAAAGCAGCTCCTCAAGAGGAAGTAACAAACCTCTCTGCCGACGGTGCTTACACTTTTGTAACCAAAATAGGAAAAGCTGCCCCTGATGCAGGTGCGGTAACTTTGCTTACCGGCGCTATGGAAAAAATCGTAAAAGATTACAACATTTTCAAAGGAGTTTCAGACTATAGTTTGTTACCTTCAGCCCATTATACTTTTGAAGGCGCTACTTATGCCAAAGGCGCTACTGAAGCTGAAGTCAAACTCACCATCAAAAATTTTGCTTCTTTGGATTATGGCGACTACTTGCTCCCTTTGAAAGTAGAGATGGCAGGACAACAAGTATTCCATTTGGTAAAAGTGCATAAAGATGGAGAATATTCTGCTCTTAGCGAAACCTCTAAAAAACCTATGCCCCCCGGAAGCTATAGCTGCCCCGACCGCAAAGAACCTATGAAAATGGTCGCCTATGTAGAGACTAACGACTGGGATATCCGCAATATGGGGCAGTTTATACTTAAAGATAGCAAAAAGCCAGTATTTGACATAGTCGTACTTTTTGCTGCCAATATGAACTACGATATTCCAAAAAGTAAACGTTATTTATCCTTCAACGATAAATTACAACCTATTCTCAAAGACCCTGATAAATATATCAAACCTTTGAAAGATAGAGGTATCAAAGTAGTGGTAGATATTTTGCCTAACCACCAAGGGGTAGGTTACTACAACTTCCAAAACTATGAAGAAGCCCTTGAGTTTGCTCGTGATTGCAAACAATATGCCGATAAATACGGTTTCGATGGCTACGACATAGACGAAGAATGGGCTGACTACCACAAACTAAAACAAAAACCTACTAAAGGAAATGAATCTATCTTGTGGTTTATGAGAGCTATGAAAGAAGTAATGCCCGACAAACTCCTTACTTTATATGACTATGGACATAATTTATCTTCTTATGATGTTGATGAACACGGTAAAGGAGCAAAGGACTACTTAGATTATAGCTGGTCAGATTATAGCAGAAATCAAACCTCTTTTGTAGGACTTCCTAACGAAAAATACGGAAAAATGTCAGTTAATGCCACCTATGGGACTTACGGTGTAGGTTGGGCAGCGGAAGCTAATGTAAAAGACTGCTTTGGAATGATGATGATATACAATATCAATGGAAATAGTATAGCAGCAGGGCGAGTTGCCACAAACCTAAGTAGTGCTACTAAGTTGTTCTACGGTGAGGAATGTATATTCTCTGGTAAATACCATAAAGGACATAGAGATAAGTAACACTTATAATTACTTTATAAAAAGAAGAGGCTGCCCTTTGCATTGGGGGTAGCCTCTTTATTTATGCTATACTACTTTATTTATGCTACTACTATTTGTACTGTATCGGCAGCTACTTGCTTGAGTAATACGGTTTTTCCTGTTTCTACTGTTTGTATAGCTGCTGGAGTGGCGTGGCGAATGGTATAAAGTGTTACTTTTTCGGTTACTGAGACTTTAAAACGCTCTTCTAATTTTTCTAATAGTTCTGCCAAGGTATCAAACTTGTTGTCTACACATACCGAGAAACTAATCGCTGAGTTTTGTATCACACTCACTTTCATTTGTGCTTTGTGCAAACTCTTAAAAATATAACTAATACCCTCTTCCACTATAAACGAGAAATCACGAGAGGAGAGCGAGAGTAATATCTGGTCTTTTTTGAGGATAAAGCAAGGTACTTTAGGCTCTAATTCAAGAACATTACACACGGCACTTCCTTCGGCTGTAGGATTTACAAATGAACGTACATAAAGTGGAATTTCCTTTTGTTGTAGAGGTTGTAAGGTTTTAGGGTGAATCACTGAAGCTCCATAGAAAGCGAGCTCTATAGCCTCTTTATACGGGATTTTATGTAAGAGCTCAGTATGCTCAAAATAACGAGGGTCGGCATTGAGCACCCCTGGCACATCTTTCCATATTGTTACACTCTCGGCATCGAGGCAATAGGCAAAGATAGCGGCAGTATAATCGGAGCCTTCACGCCCTAAAGTAGTGGTGAAGAAATTGGTATCACTGCCCAAGAATCCTTGAGTAATATTTAGCAGTGATTTGTTGATATGGGTGCGGATATTACTTTGTGTCTCTTCCCAATCAATAGAGGCATCGCGATAGTTGCTATCGGTTTTCACGAGATTACGCACATCTATCCAAGTGTTTTTAATACCATTATCATTCAAAAACTGACTGATAATAGTGGTAGAAATGAGCTCGCCAAAACAAATTACTTGGTCGTACACGAAACTGTGTTTCGGTGACTTGTTGCGTTCTAAAAAGGAAGTGAGTTCAGCAAAAAGTCCATCGACTTTCCAGTAAACAGGATGATTTTCATCGGTGAATAACTCGCGAATGATATGATAGTGAAAATCCTTTATCACTTGAATACTTTCGGCGAGTTTTTCTTGTTCTTTGAAATAACTATTCACTACCACTTCCAAAGCATTGGTAGTCTTCCCCATAGCTGAAATGACGATGAGGGTATTGGCATAGCCTACATTTTCTAATATTTTAGCGACATTGCGCACGCCTGCAGCATCTTTCACTGAGGCACCTCCAAATTTGAATATCTGCATTTTAATTAGGTAAGAGGTAAGAGGTAAGAGTTATATCTAAAGCCTTTTACCGAAGTTGACAAGGCAAAAGTAGTGCATTTTAATGAAAATAGAAAAGAGAAATGCGAAAAAAGTCAATTAGATAATTTGTTGTTATATCTATAACTAAAAAATAAGCGCTGAGGGGTACTCAACGCTTATTTTATTGATGTGTTATGTTCTTATTGTCCAGCTTGTTTTTTAGCTTCGGCTTTCATTTTTTCGTTAGGAACGATTACCACATTCACACGGCGGTTTTTAGCACGACCTTCAGCAGTATCGTTGCTTGCTATAGGATTTTTTTCACCGTACCATTTGGTAGTAAAACGACTGCCTGCTAAACCTTTACTTTTAAAATAGTTAGTAACCGCTTGTGCGCGGCGTTGTGAAAGACCTAAGTTATACTCATCTTTACCTATGTTATCAGTGTGACCGGCTACTAACACATTAGTATCAGGGTATTCTTTAAGGATAGCTGCTAACTTATCTAAGGTTTGCTTTGATTTTTCGTTGATGTTGTACTTGTTAGTATCGAAGTAAACACCTCCGTTGTTTTCGTCAAAAGTAACCACGATACCATCGTCTACGCGTTTTACATCGGCACCAGGGATTTCTTCTTCAATTTTTTTAGCTTGTTTATCCATTTGGTGACCAATAACAGCCCCAGCTGCACCGCCTACTACAGTACCTAATACTGCACCGAGTTCGCTATTTTGACCGTTACCGACGTTGTTACCTAAGATAGCTCCTAATAGAGCTCCACCTGCTGCACCAATTACAGCTCCACGTTGTGCTTTGTTTGTATTATTGTATGCCTCACAACCAGTAAGCAATACAGCTGCTGATAAGGCTAAAACTACGAATTTCTTCATTATTTCTTATTTTTTAATTATTTTACAAAGTTCATTGAGATTACAAAAGGTTTACCATCTACTCTTACGGTTTGTTCCCATACCATTGCATTTTCTGATATGCTTGCTAAGTGCAAACGAATACCTGCATTGGTTTCAGATTTGTATTTTTCATTGGTAGGTTTCAACAAGAAATCGTAATATCCAGTAGATTTATCGATTTGTTGTACTACGAAAATGAAGTTTCTTTGTCCTGTAGAGCAACCACCTGCATTGATAGTATAATGACCGCGGTTGTTGTTAGGAACAAATTTCCAAGTACTACCTTCAAAACATTCTTTTGAGGTATCATTCAATAAGGTAACGTCAAACTTACCTTGTTCGCTATAAGTGATAGACTGTAGTGTCCATTCGCCTTTGATAGCTTTGTCGGCTACATTTGTTTCTTTAGGTTTAGCAGTCATTGAGTTAGAGCTTTTACAAGCCATCACCAATGCTGCCATTACAAATAGAAGTGCAATTTTTCTCATCTTGATAAATATTTTTGTTTTGGGGGCAAAAATACAGTTTTTATTGATAACTTCCACAACAATTAACTAAATATTAACATTCTATCACTAAATTATCGTAGGCTAAAAATACATTTTTGGGTAGATTTTTTTGAATTTCGTCGTGAAAACCAAAGGTTTGGCTCACGTGAGTAAGAAAAGTGCGTTTAGGCTTCACTTGTTCTATAATTTCTAATGCTTCTGATAAATTGAGATGTGTAGGGTGTGCTTGTTCTCTCAAACAATTTAACACTAAGGTATCTACCCCTTTTAGTTTCTCTATTTCTTTATCTTCTATATATTTAGCATCGGTGATGTAAGCAAAATTTTCAATTCGGTAGCCTATAATGGGCAAATTGCCGTGCATTACGTGTATAGGTTGCACTATTTTTCCGTGTAGGTTAAAGGGTGTACTATCTATTTCGTGAGCAATTACTGAGGGCGCTCCCTCATATCTATTTTCGGTAGCAAATATATAGGCAAAACGGATTCTCAACTCGTTGATTACACGTTTGAGTCCATAGATAGGCATATCACCTTGGAGGCGTACAAAAGGGCGTATGTCGTCCATACCGGCAGTATGATCGGCGTGTTCGTGGGTAAAGAGGATAGCCTCTAAGTGCTGCACGTTGTTAGTGAGCATTTGCTGCCTAAAATCGGGGCTACAGTCTATGGCGATATTAGTATGCTCCCAACTGATGAGCGCCGAAGTGCGCAAGCGTTTGTCTTTAGGATTGGTGCTTTTACCAACGGGGTAGTCACTTGCTATTACAGGAACTCCTTGAGAAGTGCCTGTACCGAGGAAAGTAATCTTCATTTTCAGGTGTCAGGTATCAGGTATTAGATAAGAGGTAAGAAATAAGAACATTGGCTCTTACTTCTTACCTCTTACTTTTTACCTTATAGAAAGGTTTATTTTTTATGACGTGGTTCTGAGGATACAGTTAGTTTTTTACGTCCTTTAGCGCGACGACGTGCTAATACTTTTCTACCATTGGCAGTTGCCATACGTTCTCTGAAACCGTGTTTATTTCTTCTTTTTCTTTTTGAAGGTTGAAATGTTCTTTTCATTGCTTGTTAATCTTTAAAATCTTATTAAAAATGATACTTTATCTCTCTATTTTATCAATAGCGGGGCAAAAGTACGTCAATTTTTTGGAATGACAAAATATTTTTTATTTTTTCTTGTGTAAAACCCTATATTCTTCGTAACACTGACTGATGGCTTCAAGCACTTGTAGGTCGTTTGCCGTCATTATAAAATCGTTAGAATAGTTGCAAGAGCGAATGATATCTTCTAACTCACTACGGTCTACTTGCAAAAGTTCTAATAGGGTTTCGCGGTCGTAACGGGTGGAAAGAGCATCGCTCAATTCGTTGTCTTTGCGCATCTCTCTCAGTTTGCGCATTTCTTTCCCTTTGGCGCCAAACGAGCGACTCAGCAAGTCGGCAGGGTTCATTACAGCGCTTAGCACTCTACCCACAGCACTTGCACTAGCTCTACTTTCATAACCTATATCTAACCCCGAAATGCTATAACGCGTATTGTCATTGATAGGTGCATTTTTAGCGTCAATATCCAAATAGCCTGTGAGTTTATAAGGAGTTACAACCACTTCTTGTAAAGTATAAGCAAGCTCTGTCATTCCTATTTTCAACCCTTGATATTTTATCATATCGTTTGTTATGCGTATCTTGGTAGATTTATACCCTAAAAAAGAAATGTATAGCGTGTCGTTAGCACTTACTCTGATACTAAAATCACCTTTGTCATTGGTAGTAGTACCTCTTACTTTATTGAGGTTTAAGATGTGTACATTAGGCATTGGTTTATTGTTTTGCACACTGTAAATATGTCCGTGCAACACTGTTTCCTGAGCTACAAGTGTCGTCACACATAAAAACATACAAAACCATAATATCTTCTTCATCATACTTACTTCTTTTAAGGGTAAAAAAATGGGTGTTCGAGGAGTGCCCTCGAACACCCTAATCATATTAAAACATTAGTTCTTTACATTGAAGGCTTTTTCTTTAGGATAGTAAGCTACTGAACCTAAAGATTCTTCGATGCGGAGCAATTGGTTGTACTTCGCCATACGGTCAGAACGTGAAGCCGAACCTGTTTTGATTTGTCCACAGTTCATCGCTACAGCAAGGTCTGCTATGGTAGAATCTTCCGTTTCTCCTGAGCGGTGGGACATTACCGAAGTATATTTGTTATGCTGAGCCATCTGCACGGCAGCCATCGTTTCAGAAAGAGAACCAATTTGGTTTACTTTCACCAAAATAGAATTGGCTACACCTTGCTTTATCCCTTGTGAAAGTCGCTCTACATTGGTCACAAAAAGGTCATCTCCTACCAGCTGCACTCTGTCGCCTATCTTGTCTGTCAAGAGTTTCCAGCCTTCCCAGTCATCTTCCTGCATTCCGTCTTCGATG
>ERZ773049.1656-NODE-1656-length-12683-cov-4.958901_pt1 | contig 12683 bp, 13 predicted proteins | sample MGYA00580633_ERZ773049 | MGnify/ENA primary metagenome ERZ773049 (study PRJEB29015, sample SAMEA2737991) | human oral metagenome | biome: human oral; feature: human-associated habitat; material: dental | place: China | collected 2066 ... | reverse complement strand
AACCCACCCCAGCCACCCTGCTAAACCTTACGCCTGCCAACCAAAGAATGTCTTGTTTTCGGTAAGAATTTTAACATTATAAGTACCCTTTTCCTGGACCAACCGCTCACCTCATCGCAAAAAAACGATTCTCGCGAAGGTTTGTTTTAATGCTAAATAGGGTTAGCATGTGCATGCGGAAAAATGAATATAAATTTAAAACAATCGCCATTTGCACCATTTTCAGGGCAGTTTGCCCCTAAATAAAGTGCAATATGCCGCTAAATGCACTGCGTTTTGGTGCTAAATGCCTTGCGTTTTGCACCAAAACGCAAGGCGAAATGCTGCTAAATGCAGTGCGATTTGCCGCTAATTACCAGACAAAAAGCATAAATATCCATAGAAAATGTATAACCAAAACCTCTTCGAACCATGATCCATAGGCCTAGAAAGGGCAAAATGGCCGTTAAAAAGTAGGTTTTTAGGGGCTAAAAGGGCGAGATTGGGGGTAAGAAATAATGAGCTGGCAACCAAAATAGAAAGGCAAAATGGTGCAAAATGCAGGTTTTTGGCTTAAAAACAGATAAGCCTCAAGGTGTGAATGGGCAGAAAGGGTAGACATTTGCCTACTTTTTAAGCAATATTTTCGCTAGAATGGAGCGAAAATTAGAGCGGCTTTGTAAAATAAAAGATAGTAATTTAAGTTTTTGAGTGGGTGAGTTGATAAGTTGTCGAGTTAGTGCGTTGGTGTCTTCGGGAGTTGTTGGCTTTTTGTGTGTGTATAAACCAGTGCGTTGATTTGTCTAGTATCCCTCTCAATTTATAGAAAGATTAAAAGTCAAGACAAATTCAGTGACTAAAATTGCAAAGCCAATTACTTTCTCTTTGCTTGGGTGGGGCATGTGTTAAAGCTTAGTAGCTTGTATATACCAACTTGGTATATGTATAAAGAAAAAGATGACGGCATGATCACTCATCCCGTCATCCCAAAGAATAATGTTAACGGACGTTGGTGTGTTGCAAAGCGATAATGCTAAGAGCAGTTACGATTGTAACGCCAACCAACATCGCGATTGTTTCAAAATCTAATAACATAATCTTTAACCTTAAAATCTATCAAACTACTAACCTAATGAAAACTTATTATGAAAAGCATTCTCTCGAATACAATGCAAAGTTACGATGTTTTTTTTAATCCCGCAATACTTGTGCCGAAAAAATCTGCAAAATTTCCACGAAATTGATGTTTGTCAACGCTTTTTATGTTTTATGACATAAAAAGACGCAGTTTGTAAAGCCATGTTTATAAGATTGTTTAGTTGGAAACGTGTTTTCTGTAAACAACATTCTGCATCTCGCAAGCATAAATCTAGCCATGAGGTGTACCTTGTTTTGAAAGATTTTTGTAACTTTGCGGCAATATGAATACCATCTTCTAAACATTACTTATCAATGCTGCAACGCGATTATATAAAACGACTTATCCGCGAATTTGCGGAGGCCCTACGCCGAATGCTCGACCAAAAAGAGGTAACAAAAAGGCGAGAGTCTATCCGCCAATTGTACGAACAGTACTTAGGCCCGTACAATCTGTACCATTTCGCAACCATCGACGAGTTGATGTTGGCCATTCAGTCGTATCCCGAAGACGAACGATTGGAGCGACTGGCGATGCTGGCCGAATTGTATTACGCCGAAGCAGATACCGAAGCATCGGCACCCGATAGGGAAACGCTATTGCAAAAGGCTTTCAACCTTTTTGAATATTTGGAAAAAGAAAGCGGCGTGTACTCGATAGAACGCCGCGGCAAGATGGCCGAATTGATGAAACAGCTAAGCAAATAGCCAAGAACCGATGGCCGCTGCTTGGCCTTGTTGCGTGGGTTTTCTTTGGTGTAAAACATGGGCCTGTGCCTTGCCTTTGCCTTTTTGATGAAGCGATGAAGGGGGCGAGTGCCTGGTAACAGTGCGTTTGGTGCTGCCGCTGTATGGCTAACAGCATTTGGATATGTTGTGGCAAGCGTTGATATAAGGGGTACTTGTGAGGGATAGACTATATTCGTTTGGGGTAAGCTGTAAGGGATATTGCCATTTGCGCCTCTCTTGTTTTGTTAAAACACCTGTGAGAATAAAACACCTTAGTATATGAAACGAAAACTATTAACTATTGCCTTTGCACTGTTTGCAGCATTGCTGATGGCACAAGAAAAACCGCGGCGTGCCGTATATAACGAGTATGCTGGCGCATCGGGCATTATTGGCGCAAATTTCGATTCGCGCTTTTCGGCGAACAGCCATCTGGGCTATCGCCTTGGTCTGGCTTTTAATGCAGGCAGAACGTCTGATAAAAGCGAAGACGGAGCTTCCGTTTATCAAGGTCCTGCGGCGGTGTTCGAGGCTTACGGTCTGATTGGTAGAGCTAACCATAGTTTGGAATTGGGGGTGGGGATGATGCATGGCATTTTTCTACGCACTTATGAATGGGATGCGTCGCCCTGTCCTGGTTGCTCGTACGAGCCGTACGAAGCGTGGAACTATGGTTACTATGCCTTTGTGAATGTAGGCTATCGCTATCAGCCTGCCATAGGTTTCTTTCTCCGCACTGGTGTCAATCCAACGTTTGTTCCCGAAACCCGATATGGCATCTCTCGTTTCCTTGTATATCCTTACTTAGGCCTAGGCTTTGCCTTTTAAGCGTTAATGGGCAGCCTACCAGCTGGCCCAGCTTGGCGATAAGGCACTGTTTGTTGCTAACTAAGAAACCATCGGGATGCCCAGATAGCCTAGGCATCCCGATGGGGTAAGCCACATGGCCAGTGGCGGTTGTGGCTATGAATATGTGTAAGGGGGCTTTATTTCTCTTCCAACATGGGCAGATACTTGCCGTAACCTTGCTTTTCCATATCCTCTTTTGGTACAAAACGCAGCGATGCGCTGTTGATGCAATAGCGCAAACCGCCCGTTTCTTTGGGACCATCGTTAAACACATGACCTAGATGCGCATTGCCTTTGGCCGAACGAACCTCGGTGCGCAGCATGCCATGCGAACGGTCTTCGATGTTGTTTAGCAATTGGTTGTCGATGGGCTTGGAGAAAGCGGGCCACCCACAGCCCGAATCGAACTTGTCGGTAGAAAGGAATAGCGGTTGGCCTGTGGTTACATCCACGTATATGCCGGGGCGAAACTCGTGGTCGTATTCGTTTGCGAAGGGGCGTTCGGTGGCTGCGTTCTGCGTAACTTCGTATTGCAGGGGCGTAAGTTTGCTTTTCAATTCTTCGTCAGAGGGCTTGGCGTAGACTTTCTTTTCACCTGTTTCCTTGTTGGCTTTGCGGGCCATGTCGAACAAGGCTTGTGGCAGGTGGCAGTAGCCCGTAGGGTTCTTGTCCAAGTAATCTTGGTGATAATCCTCGGCATCGTAGAAGTTTCTCAGGGGCAACACCTCCACTTGCAGCGGTCGGTCGTAGCGTTTGGCCACTTTCGCCATTTCTGCTTGGATGATGGGCAGGTCGTTAGGGTTGGTGTAATAGATGCCCGTGCGGTATTGCGTGCCCACATCGTTGCCTTGGCGGTTGAGCGAAGTGGGGTTAATCGACTTGAAATAGAGTTGCAACAGCAGCGAAAGCGGCAGGCGTTCGGGGTTGTAGGCCACGCGTACAGCCTCGGCAAAGCCCGTCTTGTCTGTGCAAACCTCTTGGTACGAGGGGTTCTTGCCATGTCCGTTGGCATATCCCGTCTGCGTTTCTGTCACGCCGTCTATTTGTTTCAGATAGTGTTCCGTACCCCAGAAGCATCCGCCGGCGAGGTATATTTCAGCTTTCGTGTTCATTGTTTGTCCTTTCTTTTCTTGGTTTTTACTATTGCCTGTGCAGCAAGCCATAACTGTACATAGTGCGGTTATGGCTAATTTTATTGTCAGCCTGTTCATTTTTATTTTGTTTTGATTTACGGCAAAACTATACATTTTTGCGCAAACGGCCAAAGATGCCGAACTTTTTGAACGTTATTTAAAGAAAAAACATTACTTTTGCACTAGAACTATGTTGTGCGGCATGCTTTTAGTCAGGCACTGCCGCCCACGTTTTGAAACTTCATTTACTTGCAAGTAACATGCAAATACGATTGGCAACAAGGGCCGACCTCGATGCTGTGATGCGCCTGTTGAATATCGGCAGGCAACGTATGGTGGCCGCAGGCAACACCCAGCAGTGGGTGGAGGGCTATCCACGGCGTGCCACGGTTGAAGAAGACTTGCGCCGCGCGCAATGTTATGTGGGCGAGGATGCAGGGCGAGTGGTGGCTACTTTTGTGTTGGCCGAGGGTCCCGACCCCACTTATGCGCGCATTTGGCAAGGCCAATGGCTAGACAACGAACGTGCTTACCACGTTATCCACCGCATGGCCGCCGAAGAAACGCAACGCGACGTGTTTGCCGAGGTGATGAGGTTTTGCAAGTGCAGGACCAAGAACCTGCGTATCGACACCCATCGCGACAACGCCCCGATGCTGTACAACATCAAAAAACACGGCTTTGACTATTGCGGGGTGATACACACCGACAATGGGAGTGAACGTCTGGCCTTTCAATGGCTGCGAACAGAAACATTCTAAAATGATAAAGCAATATGAAGAGAGTTCTTATTAATACCAACATGTTTGCAATGCTGCTGATGCTGATGGCACTGGTGGCACAGCCCGTTTGGGCGCAACACCAGTTCGGCGAAAGGCGCAAAAGCTATGGCTATGGCGTAGACCGGAACGCGGTTTATTTTGAAGGGCGCATGATACCTGGTGCCGATGCGCGCACGTTTGAATATCTGGCACATGGCTATGCGCGCGACCGCCGTGCGGTGTACTATCGTGGCGAGGTGTTGCAAGGTGCTAATCCGCGCACGTTCCGCGTGGTGGGCGATGCCGAAGACCAGCCCTTAGTGGTTGTCCCCGATGGGGGTAGGCCCGATGTGGGCCCGCGAGATGGTGGCGATTGGGGGCGTTTCCCCGAAGAGTTGCTGCCTGGAAACAACTTGGGTTTCGGCTATTCGAAGACCAATTTCGACGTATATTACCTCGGAAAGAAGATAGATGCCTCGGCTAGTAGCTTTCAAGTGCTTAGCTTTGGTTACGCCAAAGATGCTTTCAACATTTATTTTGAGGGCGCGGAAGTGGAAGATGCCTCAAACGGTTCGTTCCGTGTGCTGATTGATGGCTATGCCAAAGATGCGTTCAACGCTTACTATCGCGGGCGCGAAATACCCGATTGCAACGTGCGTACCTTTGAATGTATGGGTAAAGGCGTGGCACGCGACGACGAGAATAAGTATTATCTGGGGCAGAAAGTGGTGTGGTGATGGCCTTGCCCAATGGGGTAAAGGCGCATTCCCCTCGGCCAGGCTCCAAGAACAACGTGCAATAATATGCTTTGCTGGCAGCGCGACAGGCTTGCTGAATGTTCCTATTCGGCAAGCAGAAGGCTGTTGTGGGCTGCCGAACTCCTCCACTTGTCCACCCGTTCCCTCGTGAATTTATCAACCAATAAATCAGGATAATAAAATAAAAAATGAACAAAGTATTAAAGTTTTTGTTGCCCGATGCGCAACAGCGTTGTAGAACGGCCGCCTTTTTGCTGGTGGCCCGTGTGGTTTTTGCCCTATTGTTGGCATCGCACGGCTTGCAGAAGTTAGAAGGATTTGAGCAGATGTCTGGCGGTTTTCCCGATCCGTTGGGCCTAGGCAGTGCCCTATCGCTGTCGTTGGCCATCTTTGGCGAGTTGGTTTGCTCGTTGGCTTTGGTGGTAGGCGTGCTCAGTAAGCTGGCCTTGCTGCCCATGATATTCACCATGTGTGTGGCCTTCTTCATGGCTCATGGTGGCTCGATAGCCCAGGGCGAACTGGCTTTCGTTTACCTCGTGGTGTTCGTTCTGCTGTTTTTTGCAGGCCCAGGCCGTTTCTCCGTAGACGGATGGCTTGCCAAAAAGCTGGACAAATAGGCGCGACGTTCAGCCAGAAGGATTATTTGTTCATGAGTTTATGGGCCAGTCCGTCTGCCATTTGCAGGCGTTTTCGTCAGAACATGATGGTTTTAATGGCGATATGTTGCCAGCAACTTTGTTGGCAAGCGCGTTGCTAAAACCAATCTTTTTTTGCGATAGAAGCTTGTAAACGCATGAACATGTAGGCCGCTTATAACCATAAGGCCGCGTGAGGACAGGCCAACGCGGCTGTTTGTTGGTTCGTTGCTGTGTAGGCTAACGAACGCTTGTAATCGTCAACTCGTCACCTCGTAAACTTGTAAACTCGTCAACTCAATATGATTGAACACCAACTCATCGTATCTATTCTGCTGATTGTAGCCATCTGTTTGCTGGTAATGTTTAGTCATCGCATCAAGGTGGCTTATCCCGTGATGCTTGTTTTGGGCGGCATAGCCCTGAGTTTCGTCCCCGGCATGCCCCGTTTGCGCATCCATCCCGATGTGATATTCCTCGTGTTTCTTCCTCCGATACTCTACGAAGCCGCAGTGGCCAACTCGTGGAAAGAGCTTTGGCGTTGGCGGCGCATCATCGGTTCGTTCGCCTTCATCGTTGTGTTTATCACGGCTTTGGTTGTGGGATATATTGCCAACACGTTCATTCCAGGGTTCTCTGTTGCCCTAGGTTTCTTGATTGGCGGCATCGTTTCGCCGCCCGATGCTGTGTCGGCTGCTGCCATTATGAAGTTTGTTAAAGTGCCGCGGCGCATCTCGGCCGTGCTCGAAGGCGAGAGCTTGTTCAACGATGCCAGTTCGCTTATCATCGTAAAGTTCGCCCTTATCGCCATTGGTACGGGCCAATTTGTGTGGCATCAGGCCGCCGCCTCGTTCGTTTGGATGGTTATCGGCGGTGCTGGCGTGGGCGTATTGCTGTCGTATGTGCTTATCAAACTGCACAAGTGGCTGCCGATGGACGAGAATATCGACACCATGTTCACCATCATCAGCCCCTACTTGATGTACATCTGTGCCGAAACGATGGAGGCTTCGGGCGTGTTGTCGGTGGTTAGCGGCGGCTTGTATTTCAGCTATCGCCGAATACTCATTATCGGTTCCTCGTCCAGACTGCGGGCCGAGAACGTGTGGCACTTCCTTATATTCTTGCTCAACGGGTTGGCTTTCCTTTTTATCGGACTAGACTTGCCTGAGATAATGTCGGGGCTTAAAGAAGATGGCGTTAGTCTTTTAACTGCAACGGCCTATGGCGTGTTGATAACTGTTGCGCTGGTTGTTATACGTATGGGTGCCGCGTTTAGTGCGGTGTTCATCACGCGCTTTATGAGTAAGTTCATCACCGTGGCCGATTCGCGTTCGCAAGGAATGGCCGGACCCTTGGTCTTAGGGTGGACGGGCATGCGCGGCGTGGTGTCGTTGGCTGCTGCTTTGGCCATTCCGCTTTACATTCCAGGCACGCAGATGCCCTTTCCAGAGCGAAGCATGATGCTGTATATCACCTTTGTGGTGATTACGCTCACGCTTGTTTTTCAGGGTTTAACGCTCCCCGTGCTGCTTAAATGGTTGGAATTTCCCAACTACGACGACCATCTGCCGCCCGAAGAGACGGAACGCATCATACGAATTGGCATGGCGCAGGCCAGTCTGGATTTCCTTCAGCGCAACAACAAGTGCGTGGATGTTACCCGTTCGGCTCTGTTGAACAGTCTGGTTGCGCACTGGAACGAGCAGTTGGAAAGCGAAGGGTCGGCTACGCTGTACGATGATGAGTTGCGCAAGAACTATCATAACATCCTTAACGAACAGCGGTTGTGGCTGAACAAGTTGAATAACGAGAACGAAAGGGTGGACGAGGAGATTGTTCGCCACTTTATTCACCGAATCGACTTGGAAGAAGAACGACTGCTGGAAGAATGACTTGGTCTTTTTTAGCATGCCTGCTTGCGTTAGGAATGTAGGTTGTACGTAGGCTTGATTAAACGGACTGACGATGCCGTTGCATGGTGGGCCGAGTGGCTTAGGCAGCGCAATGCGTTCTTAGTAAGCGCGTTTCTGCTATTTAGCCCGCACCAATCGTGTTTTTAACTATTTTTCACCAGTGCCCCCTTGCTCGCTATTGCCAAAGCGGGTAATAATGTATAATTTTGTAGTTTGTAAGCTTACACATTATTTATATATAATACACAATACTTCGTATGAAAAAACTAGTGATTATTCGCCACGGCGAAAGCGAGTGGAACCAGAAGAACCTGTTCACGGGTTGGGTAGACGTGGAACTCTCTGAAAAGGGAAAGGCAGAAGCAAAACGCGCCGGCGAACTGATGAAAGAGGCCGGACTCGACTTCGACGTGTGCTACACTTCGTACCTAAAACGCGCCATCAACACGCAACAGATTGTGCTTAAAGAGATGGAACGCGAGTGGTTGCCCGTTATCAAGTCGTGGAGACTGAACGAACGCCACTATGGAGCACTCTCTGGACTGAACAAGAAGGAAACCGCAGAGAAGTATGGCGACGAACAAGTGCACATCTGGCGCAGAAGTTTCGACGTTCGTCCGCCCCAAATGGAAGAGGATAACGTTTACTCGGCACGCAAGAACCCCGCTTATCGCGACGTTCCCGTTGAGGATGTTCCCATGTGCGAGAGCCTTAAAGACACCATCGCACGTACCGTTCCTTACTTCGAGAACGAGATTAAGCCCCTCGTAATGGAAGGCAAGCGCGTGTTCATCGCTGCTCATGGCAACTCGCTGCGTTCGCTCATTAAGTATTTCGAGAACATATCCGACGAGGACATCATCAACGTTGAGATACCTACGGGCACGCCATTGGTTTACGAATTCGACGACGACTTTAAGGTAACCAACAAGTATTACTTGAAGTAAGTGCTCCGAAAAGACATCGAGCTAGCACACAGCTAACGCCATTAGCAGGCCTAGCCCATAAAGAAAACTGCACCCCAACCTTCTTTATTGTAAGGTTGGGGTGCAGCTTTTGTAAGGCATGCTCACGCCTATCAACGCGTTCGTCATTGGTTTTGATTGTCGGTGTGCTCTTCGCTGAAAGCGGCAGCTTCGGCCGCAGCGATGATTTCTTCGCGCGACTGTTGGCGAGCCGTGATATGGCTGAGGTCGAATTCGGGGTCGTCGTCAAAGTCAAGCGTTTCTGCGCTTAGCTCTTCAGGTTCCCGTTCTGTATACAGGCGTTGTCGTTTTCCCTTTGGCTCGTCTTTGGGTTTGTCGTCCCTAAACACTACCATCGGCTTTTCTTCCGCCTTTTCGTTCGTTCGTCTTTCTTGTTTCTTGGTCTTTTCTTCGGCAATGCTTTGCGTCTCGACCTTGTCTGTCACCTTATCGCGTTGCGCATCATTGCGTGTTTTACGTTCGTTAGCACGCTCCGCCTTCTTTTCTGCGGTGCGTTCTTCCGGGCGTTCGGTGGTGCGTTGGGTGGCCGAACGTTCTGCCTGTTCGGCTGTTGGCAGGTTGGCTTTCGGCTTGTTGGCCTCGTTTGCCGTTTCCTTTACCGATGCCTTTGCCGACTCTTTTGGTGCCGTTTGCAGTCCGTTTGCGGGTTTTACAGGCAGCAGTTGTGTTGTTGCAGCCTTGTCGTTGCCCTCTGCGCTGTCCTCGTTCTTTGTTCGTTCGGCCTTGGCAGCAAACACTCGGTCGATGAATTGCGGCTCTTTTTTCAGCCTTTCGAGCGTAAGTTTCGATGCCAACTGCTGACTTTCCTTCTTGCTGTACCCTCGGCCGTTGCATCCTTCAACGCCTTCCAGGTGAACGCAGAAAAGGAAGAAGGGACTACCATTCTTGTCCTTGCCCTGCTCTTTTACGATAAAGTCGAGTTTTACGCGGTTTTTCTGGCTCCATTCAATAAGCTTACTCTTAAAGTTCACCTCCTTGTAAGCCACCTTATCAATGTTAATCATCTTGGCTAAGATGCGCTTTTCCATAAATCGCATGCAGCTGGAATAGCCCCGATCAAGATAGATGGCCCCCACCAGAGCCTCGAAGGCGTTGCCGCCCATGTAGCTGTTGTGCGATGAAGTATGGCCGGAGGATAGTATCAGCCTGCTGATGCCCATCTCTTGCGCCAACCTGTTAAGCGTTTCGCGCTGTACTAGTTTACTTCGTGTGTTGGTAAGAAAACCCTCCCTTTTGCCAGGGAAGTGTCGGTAAACAATGTCGCCCACGATGGCGTCGAGTATGGCATCGCCCAGAAATTCAAGCCTTTCGTTGTTTACGGGCTTGCCGTTTGCGCCTCGGCGCATTACGCTCTTGTGCATCAGAGCGAGCTTGTAGTAGCTAATGTTTCGCGGATAAAACCCAAGAATCTCAAATAAAGACGAGTAAAGCTCCTTCTCCTTGCGGAAAGGGAGCCTCACTCTGTCGATAAGATTACTCAGCATACTTCTTGAAGATAACACAAGCGTTATGTCCGCCAAAGCCAAAGGTGTTGCTAAGTGCCGCACGCACTTCGCGCTTTTGAGCCTTGTTGAACGTGAAGTTGAGGTTATAATCAATGTTCTCGTCCACGTCGTTGTCGTCGTGGTTGATGGTTGGGGGTATGATGTCGTTCTGAACGGCTAGCACCGTGGCCATAGCCTCTACTGCGCCAGCTGCTCCGAGCAAGTGACCCGTCATTGATTTGGTTGAGCTGATGTTGAGTTTATAGGCTGCATCGCCGAAAAGTTCCTTGATGGCCTTTGCTTCCGAGATGTCGCCCACGGGTGTCGACGTGCCGTGCACGTTGATGTAGTCGATGTCTTCGGGTTTCAGTCCGGCATCTTCTATTGCGTTTTGCATCACCAGTTTGGCCCCTAGTCCTTCGGGATGGCTAGCCGTGATGTGGTGTGCGTCGGCACTTGCGCCCTCGCCAACCATCTCTGCGTAAATCTTTGCACCGCGAGCCTTAGCGTGTTCCAACTCTTCTAGGATGAGACAGCCAGCACCTTCGCCCATAACAAAGCCGTCGCGACTTTTGCTGAACGGGCGCGAGGCGCGCTCGGGGTCGTCGTTGCGTGTAGACAATGCGTGCATGGCGTTAAATCCGCCTACGCCGCAGCCACATATTGCAGCCTCGGCACCGCCGCTAACAACCACGTTGGCCTTGCCCAAACGAATGAGGTTGAAGGCATCGGCCAAGGCATTGGTAGATGATGCGCAAGCCGAAGTGGTGGCATAGTTAGGCCCGTGCAGGCCGTACATGATGGAAATGTGCCCGGCAGCGATGTCGGCAATCATCTTAGGGATGAAGAAGGGGTTGAACTTGGGTTCCTCGCCGAGGTGTTGCCCATAGTAAGTAACTTCCTCTTCAAAGGTCTTGATACCGCCGATGCCAACGCCGTAAACCACGCCAATGCGGTTACGGTCTTCTTTTTCCATGTCCAAGCCGCTGTCTTTGATGCCCTGCATGGCCGCGATGATGGCCAATTGGGTGTAGCGGTCCATCTTGCGTGCCTCCTTACGGTCGATATAGTCGGTCACGTTGAGGTTTTTCACCTCGCAAGCGAACTTGCTTTTGAAATTGGTGGCGTCGAAATGTGTGATGGGTGCTGCGCCACTTTTACCGGCCAACAGGTTAGCCCACGTCTCTTCGGGCGTGTTGCCAACGGGGGTAACGGCTCCAAGACCCGTCACTACTACTCTTTTTAACTCCATTGAAATGAAAAATATTGCTTTTTAAGGGCGTTTCAACCAAACGCTGCGAGTGGAAAAGAAAAGGTCGTTAATAGCAATACGCGTGTACCTTCGCTGTTCCACCCTCTTGATGCGAAAGTTGAAGTCGGCCTTGTTGTTAGTCCCCTTGGGGAAATGTTGAGTTAAGAGTTTTTGGTTATGGCTCCGGCGCAGTGCCAGAGGCCATAACCAAAAGCTTGTCACTTTACTTTGCGTTTTCTTCGATGTAAGCGATAGCGTCGCCAACGGTGCCAATCTTCTCAGCCTTGTCGTCGGGAATAGAGATACCAAATTCCTTTTCGAACTCCATGATGAGTTCAACAGTGTCGAGCGAGTCTGCACCAAGGTCGTTGGTGAAGCTTGCTTCTGACTTTACTTCTGCTTCGTCTACACCAAGTTTGTCAACGATGATAGCTTTTACTTTCGATTCAATTTCAGACATAATTGTAAAATTTAATAGTGTTTGTAAATAAATTTCATCCGATTATTTCGGGTGCAAAGGAAATCATTTTTATTCATACTCACAAGCATTTCGCTAAAAAATGCACTCTTCGTTGCACATATACCCCCTCATTGTGCATTAATTTCGGTGGTTTTAACTACTTTTTAGGATTTAGAAAGGTGTTTTAAAGCACTGCATGGAACTTTAAATGGTGCGTATTTTTTGGTGAATTTCACCGATTTACCATTCTTTCCTTGTGCTGTTTTTTTTAAGATGGTTGCTTAGTGTGCTTATTTTTAAGTGGTTGTTTGGGATAAACCGCACTGCGATATTGGGTCAATGGGCAAGAAGCATCATCGCATCTGCTGCATAACAATTGGTTTGCGAGGGGCAAGGATGCGTAAAACAAGTATGTTAGCGGTGGTTAAAGAGGGGGAAGGTAGGCTGCAAGAACCATCCGCCCTTATTGCTGTTTGTCCCCATCATGCCCTGTTTGCAGCAATTGCAATCGGGAATCAAAGGGTGAAAAGGTGAAAGGGCATTTAAAGCTGAAAGGGTGAAAAGGTGAAAGGGTGAAAAAATACTTACTCCTTACAAACTCTAC
>ERZ773049.1655-NODE-1655-length-12687-cov-4.488600_pt1 | contig 12687 bp, 15 predicted proteins | sample MGYA00580633_ERZ773049 | MGnify/ENA primary metagenome ERZ773049 (study PRJEB29015, sample SAMEA2737991) | human oral metagenome | biome: human oral; feature: human-associated habitat; material: dental | place: China | collected 2066 ... | reverse complement strand
CAGCGGGCGGCCTGACCGGCGCGCTGCTGCCGCTGCTGCTGGACGCAGGCGCGGGCCTGGCCGCCGGGGCCTTGCTGGTGGCGGCCATGCACCTGCTGCACAAGGCGCGGCAATGAAAAAGGGGCTGGAAAGCCCCTTTTTCCCTTATCTCCTTGCCCGTTCACGCCCGCCCGGTCTGTGCGCCAAGAGCCTGTTCAAAGCCCGTGCGCGAAAAGCACAAACCCGGGTGGTGCTGGGCCTTGCCGCCCCTGATCCAGGTAAACAACGCTGCCAAGCGGCAGTAATTCTTTTGATTTATCCATTTTTCAATACCTCCTTGTGTTGTTTCAAAAAAACGCCTGCCATACCAATCCTCCAGCGATTTTCCTTCCCGTTTCCGGTATTCTTCAGGATATTTGAATTTGTAATACGCCAGCAGAAAATAAGGAAATCCTACGAAAATAACAGCGGCAATGGATCCGACATTGATGATGACCCACGCCAATAAAAATCCAAAAGCTTGTATTGATGCTGACAGTTCCAGCGAAGAGCTTCCTAACATCAGTTTGATCATAATCCCCGCCCCTAGAATCCCCATTCCATACACAGCCATGAGGCCGGCAACTTTATCCTGTAGAGCGGGCGTTGCGGCTTCATGATACAAAAGCCTTCTCAGATACTTCAGTTTCACAACAAGCATCCAGCCAGCCAGAAATATCATGAAAGCATAAATAGCGCCAACCCAAAAGAATGACAGAGCAGGCAAAAGAAAATCAGTGAACAGCAGATCCAGCTCCAACAAGAACCAGATCATTGCCGTAAAAATATGAAAATGATAGCGATAAGGCAATATATAGTTTCGTTTTATCGCCTTCCCGGCCAGCACCAGCAACAGCCAAAGAAACAGACCAATCAGAAAGACTTCAGCCGTCAGGAAACTTTTCTCATATATAGGGACCCTCAATTCCTCGGCATCGTCATGGAGCATGACGGAAATAACGAACACCGCAAAATTGAGTCCTATGACAAAGACTGCCGCCAATATAAAACTATAGAGCTTGAACCTCAGAGAAGAGCTTCCCTTGTCAAAATGCTTGGCCGTTTTGAGATGCTGCGCGTCCTGCAATTTCCGGAATCCATCATTTTCCAGACTCAAACTCTCTTCAAAGCTGGCTTGAAATACCGATTTCTTCATCACTGCCTATTATGCGAATCCCCGCATCTTTCCAAGACCGTCAAAAACACTGAAAACAGCTTATGCATGATCTTTTCTATTAAAAAGCCGAGACAGCTTTTGCAGCAAATCGACTGGCTGTTTTCCTAAAGGCCCTGCCAGCTTTCCGCCTTTGGTCACAAAGTCAGACGATGTGTTTTTTGCCTGCGGTGCTTGGACTGCGTTCATTCAGCGGGGCGCAACAAAATGCAGCCTTGCGCCCGGCAAGCTGCATTGCGAATGTCTGACATTGTTTCCATCATGCACAGCCCAGGCCGTTACTGGGCGCCTTTTCCAGATGTGGCGGCATCTGCTTATGTTGTATGGGCGGCCTTCCCTGATCCGCCCGATTCTCTTGGGCTGCGTGGCTGGCTCAGTCCGGGTAGCGCACTATCGTGACCTCTGCGGCAGACTCAATGTCTTTGAACGCCGACAGCATCACGCGCAATGACCCTTCTGCGCCAAAACCGCCGGTGCTGGCGCCAATCAGCGGAAACGCCACGCTGGCAAAGCCGTGCTCATTGACCAGCCGCATGGCCGAATGCACCGACTGGCCAATGGACGCCTCGCTCGCGCGCCACCACAGGCTGATGCCCGCCACATGAATCAGCGCCTTGCACGGCAGCCGCCCCGCGCCCGTGAGCACCGCCCCGCCCAGGGGAATCGGCCCCATGCGCCCCAGCTCGCGAAAAGGCGCGCAGCCCGCCCGCCGCCGAATGGCCCCGGACACGCCCTGCGGCAGCAGCAGCCACCAGGGGATGATGTTGCGGTTCCAGGCATTGACCAGCACCTGCGCGGGCTGATCCAGCAAATCACCATGAACGATGCGGGGCGTCATGAACTGCGGGCGTGACGAAGTTGAACGGGCTGGCAAGTATGTCGCGCGGGGCCGTCGCACCGCATGGCAGACATGCCTTCATGGCAGACAGCCTTCATGGCGGCCCATCCGCTCCGCAGGCCGGAATGGATGCGGGCGCGGGCGGATGCGCCTGCTTTCTGGGCTGCCCCTTTCGCCAGGAGCCATCAAAAACAGGAGCTAATTTATGGGGCGTAAATGTCTTCCAAATCACCTGCGTACTCCAGCCAAACAGGCTCAGCGCCCAATTTGAGACTATGTGGCGCTTGCGCCCTTTGACTCTTTTTCCTGGACGCTGCAAGCGCGGCTTGGGTCGGGCGCAAAGCCTGCTGTGCAATGGCGGCTGCGTGGGTCGGCCCTTCACGCAGGACGTCAAAGACATTCTTAGCGAGCACTGTGGCAGCGCGGATTGTCAAGATAAGCAAGCCTACGTCTTCAACGCGATGCCCGAACGCCGGGCTGTCGAGAGCAGTTTTGCCCGGCTGGAGAAGATCCGGAGGCTGTGCAAAGAACTGCGAGCGGCTGCCCCATACCTGCTTGCAGTTCATTCGTATCGCATTTTTGGCTCTGCTGTGCAGGATACAAAAAGGCTCTGGGGAACACTTGCTATTTTTTCAAAAGCGTTCCTCAGCTCGGCTTAGCTTTTGCGTATGACATTTTTTCAACGGCATCCATGAAGATGGCGGCCACGTTGATGCCGGCTTGCTGGTGAATTTCCTGAAAGCAGGTGGGGCTGGTGACGTTGATTTCGGTGACGTTGCTGCCGATGATGTCCAGCCCGATGAGCAGCAGACCTCGCGGAGCCAGGCGCTGGCCGATGGCCTGGGCAGTGGCGCGATCGGTGTCATTGAGCGGCTGCGCTTCGCCCCGGCCCCCGGCGGCCAGGTTGCCGCGCACTTCGCTGCCTTGCGGAATGCGGGCCAGGCACCAGGGCACGGGCTGGCCGTCAATGATGAGCACGCGCTTGTCGCCGGCCTTGATGGCGGACAGGTACTTTTGCACCATGACGGTGACGGCGCCGCCGTGATTGAGGGTTTCGATGATGGAGCCGAGGTTCAGGCCGTCAGCCGCCACGCGGAAGATGCCCATGCCGCCCATGCCGTCCAGCGGTTTGAGGATGATGTCGCCGTGTTCGGCGTGAAAGGCGCGGATGGCTTCGGCCGATCGCGTGACGAGCGTGGGCGCGATGTATTGCGGCCACTCCATGATGGCGAGCTTTTCGGGGTGGTCGCGCAAGGCGCGCGGGCGGTTGATGACGCACGCGCCCTCGCGCTCGGCCTGCTCCAGCAAGTGGGTGGCGTAGATGTATTCGGCGTCAAAAGGCGGGTCCTTGCGCATCAAAACGGCGTCAAACGCCGTCAGCGGCTGCACGCTTTCGCCCGTGATGTCGTGCCAGACGCCGGCTTCATCGCCCGTCAGGCGCAGCGTTTGCACGCGGGCCGTGACGCTTGCGCCGCGCTGCCATTGCAGATGGCGCGGCTCGCAAAAGGCGATGCCGTGGCCTCGTGCGGCGGCTTCGCGCATCATGGCGAAGGTGCTGTCTTTGTACGTTTTGAAGGTGTGCAGCGGATCGGCGATGAAGAGCAATTGCATGGGACGAGTCTTTCTGGAGGCAGGGGACCTCTTTTTTACTGATCAGGCCGTTGCCAAATCCACAGCGCCACGGCCAGCATCACGGCGGGCACGCCCAGGCGTGCGGCCAGCGGCAGGCCGGTGAACTGGAGCATGACGCTGCTGCACAGCATGGCCAGGGTGGCGAACCACTTGGCGGAGCGTGGAATGGCGCGGCGGGCGCGCCAGCGCACGATGTAAACGCCAAACAGCGGATGCGCGAGCATCCATGCCTCCAGCCGGGGCCAGCCCTTGCCTGCCGCCCAGGCGGCCAGCAGCACGAAAGGCGCGGTGGGCATGACGGGCAGCATGACGCCGATGATGGCCAGGACGATGCCCAGCAGCGCCAGCGCGCGCCACAACAAAACCGTGACCGAAGTTCGCTGGCTGGCGCTGGAGGAGAAAAAGTGTTGCGAATCAGAGGGCATGGCGTGGGCTGGGCGGGAAAACCGGGCGAATGTAATCCATGCCCCTAGACCCCAGCTGGCTGACAGGAAACGAGAATTTGCAACGGAATTTGGGCGGCATTGCCTGTGTCTGCATCACTGGTATCACTGCTTACATCCGTCACTCAAGCAGGCAGCGAAAAACATAACCCCACTGGTAAGATGCGGCGATTTTTCCCCTGCGCAGTCTTCATCCATGCCTTCCGTCTCCCCTGCCAAAGCGCCTGCCAGCTTTGAAGTCAAGAGCGCCAGCTTGCCGCTGGTGGGGCTGCTGCTCAAGTCGGCCGGGCTGGATGCGCTGGCGGCGGATTTGCGCCGCCACTACGGTTCCACTCCCGATTTTTTTGACCACGACCCGCTGCTGATCGACCTCTCGCCGCTGGTTGCCAGCCAGCCCGGCGCGGAGCTGGATTTTGCCGAGCTGCTCAAGCTGCTGCGCCAGTACAAGATGGCTCCCGTGGCCGTATGCGGCGGCACACCCGCAATGATGGAAGCCGCCCGCGCAGCCGGGCTGGCCTGCGCGCCTGATGCGCGCGTGTCACATCAAGCCGTGCGCCCCGCCCCGCGCCCTGCGCCAGCCAGAACGGCCGAGGCGGCCTTCGTTCCCAGCACGGCCATGATGGTGGATCGCCCCGTGCGCGCGGGCGTGCAGGTGTATGCCAGAGGGCGCGATCTGATCGTGAACGCTGTGGTCAATCCTGGCGCGGAAGTCATTGCTGACGGCCATATCCACGTCTACGCCCCTTTGCGCGGCCGCGCCATCGCTGGCGCTCATGGCGACGCCAAGGCGCGCATCTTTGCCATGGTCATGGAGCCGGAGCTGGTGGCCATTGCGGGCGTATACCAGACCGCCGAAGCGGGCCTGCCGCAAGGCGTGCGGGGTCGCCCTGCGCAAATCCATCTCAGCAGCAGCGATGCCGGACACAAGCTCGTGGCTGTCGCCATGTAAACGAAATTCACCTTTTCCAGCAAAAACAGTTTTCCGCAAAGAAAGACCTCTGAAGATGAGCAAGATCGTTGTCGTGACTTCCGGCAAGGGCGGTGTGGGCAAGACCACCACCAGCGCCGCGTTTTCGTCGGGCCTGGCCTTGAAGGGTTTCAAAACCGCCGTCATCGACTTTGACGTGGGCCTGCGCAACCTGGATCTCATCATGGGCTGCGAGCGGCGCGTGGTGTACGACTTCATCAACGTCATCCAGGGCGATGCCACGCTCACGCAGGCGCTTATCAAGGACAAGCAGTGCGAAAACCTGCATGTGCTGGCCGCCAGCCAGACACGCGACAAGGAGGCCCTCACGCAGGAAGGCGTGAAAAAAGTGCTCGACGAACTGGCAGAAATGGGCTTTGACTACGTGGTTTGCGACTCGCCCGCCGGCATAGAAACCGGCGCGCTCATGGCCATGCACTACGCTGATGAAGCCATCGTGGTCACCAACCCCGAGGTCTCCAGCGTGCGCGACTCCGACCGCATTCTGGGCATGCTGGGCAGCAAAACCCAGCGCGCCATTGACGGCAAAGAGGCCGTCAAGGAGCACCTGCTCATCACCCGCTACAACCCGAATCGCGTAGCCGACGGACAGATGCTCAGCCTGGACGATATCCAGGAAATTCTGCGCATTCCGCTCATCGGCGTCATCCCTGAAAGCGAGGCCATCCTGCAAGCCTCCAATCAAGGCCTGCCTGCCGTTTATCTGGAAGGCACGGATGTGGCTGAAGCCTACAAAGACGTAGTAGAGCGCTTTTTGGGCGAAGAGCGCCCGCTGCGCTTTACTGAAGCGGAAAAGCCTGGCTTCTTCAAGCGCCTGTTCGGAGGCAAATAAGCCATGTCCCTGCTCGATCTGTTCTTTGGCGAGAAGAAAAAAACCGCCTCGGTGGCGAAAGAGCGGCTGCAAATCATCCTGGCTCACGAACGCGGCGAGCGCAGCGCCCATGCCCCTGACTATCTGCCCGCACTGCGCGCCGAGCTGATCGCCGTCGTCAAGAAATACGTGCAAATCAACGACAGCGACATCCAGATTCACCACCAGGGCAATCTGGATGTACTTGAAGTCAAAATTGATCTGCCCGACACCCGCCCCGGCAATTTGGCTGGGCCGGGCGCAAACTGATCTGCTGCGCTACCGGACTGAGACATCAGCCAGCCTGACCTCCGCGCCTTCCGGCGCGGAGACAGAATGCCCTGGGGCTTTTCCCCCGCGCAAACTGCCAGTTTGCGCGTGAGCCATCTTGCAGTGCAACCAGTGCGCTACTCAACTATCCCCGTCCGCTGATCTCTACCGCCTCCGCAGCTGACGCCCCTTCTGCCGGCTGGGCCGTTACGCAGACAAACTTGGTTCTTTTACGCACAGTCCGAAGCGCACCTCATCAGCTATCACGCAGCCACTAGTACTTTCGCACGACGAATATGGCTTACTGACCGCCCCGCTACAGTGGCGGGGTGCATCATCCTGCATCTGCGCTGAACTGCTGAAGCAAGTCTGGGGCAGAGCTTGCGACAGCTTTGATCGCACGGCAGACACCCACGTCAAGCCCCTGCGCGCCCTTGCTACTTGCAACACCAATTCTGGTGCTGCAACTTAAACGCTTCCTGTCATAAGAGCCTGTCCTCAAACCCCAAGTGAATAGCAAAATCCCCATATACCCAAGCGGTATGACCGACGCACAGTGACATGTGCTGACCAAACACTTGGCTGAATGAACCCAAAAGGGTGTCCTGGGCGCTGCGCATCCGGGATCTGCCTGCACGCTTACCTACCGGAAATTGCTTTTGCACAATCTCACACTGTTCATCGGTCATGTCACTTACTTGGATACATGACAATCGTTTGCCGTAAATTTTCTTTACGTCTACGGCCAGGCCTTGAACAGGTCCTGAAAACCTCAAGAAAAGGCTTTTTGCAAGACGCCTGCGCCGCCGGGGGCGCGGCGCTTAAGCTGGCGCGCCCTTTTCCAAAATCCACTGGATCACCACCTTGGCAATAAAGCCCAGCATGCCCAGCGCCAGCGCGAGAAAGAGCACGAAAGTGCCGAACTTGCCCGCCTTGGATTCCCATGCCAGCTGTCCAATGACAAACAGCATGTAAAGAATGAACGCGCCCACGCCAAAGGTGAGGCCGAACCAGGCAATCTGCTCTTCACTGAAACCGAACATGGATGGGCGGGCAAGGAATGAAAAAGGCTGCGGAGCTTACGGCATAGCCCCACGCCCGGCCTGCGTCGGGTTTGAAAGCAGCGCATAAAAAAAACCGCCCGTGGCAAGCCACCTGGCGGCAGGAGGAGCAAGAGGAATCAAAGCATGAAAGCAAGCGGCCGGCAGGGGCCGCCAGCGTCAGCCGCGCGGCGGGCGGCCATTGGGGCCATCAGGCGGCATGGCGCAAGGGCCGTCGCCGCCCCTGAATCCGGCTTTTGGACCGCCCTTGCCGCCTTGGCAGCCGTCGCGTTCATCGCGTGATTTGCCATGCGGCCAGCCGTGCGGGCGCCCCTCGGGGCGGCCATGCATGGCGTGCTGGTCAAAGGCTTTTTGCTGTTCAGGCGTGAGTTGCGCGTAGAAATTCTTGATGGCCTGGTTGCGGGCGGCCATGCGATTCTGATGCTCGGCCTGCATGGCTTGCATGCGGTCGAGCCGTTCAGGCGTCGTAAGGCGCTCAAACTCGGCGCGATCAGGGCGCTGGGCCGGCGGGGCGGGCGGCTGCATGGCGCTGGCGAATTGGTTCCACGCGTCTTCTTGTGCGGGAGAAATCTTCAGGCGCTCTTTCAGCGCGGCCATGCGCTTGGCGTGGCGCTCGGCCATGCGGGCATGGCGCCGGCCAGCCTTGCCGTCGTGGCTGGCGGTTTTCTGGCGGGCCGCGCCATCAGCCTGGGCGGAGGCTTCGCCGGAAGCGGGCATTTGCGCCTGCGCCGAAGCGGCTGCAACGACCATCAAAGCGGCCATCAAAAAAGGTTTGCGGTGATTAAACATGGCGGTTTCCTTTTAAAAGCTCCAACAGAGGGGAAGGGCGCCGTTGTCCGGCATGGAGAGCAAGTGTGGGCTGCGCATGTTTCGGGCAGTGCGCATGAGCGCTGAAGTTTTGTAAAGATGGCCGCGTGGCCGGGCGACATGCCGCAGGGAATGAGCAGCGCTTCAATGTGGTGCCTGAGCGCTCCAAAGCAAAACCCAAACTCCGGTCCGAGCATTCCTGGGCCGACTCTGCGGATAAAAGAGTCACTCACACTGGTACGAAAGAAAGACTTAATCTGCTCTTGAAACCATAGCTGAATGTCCTAGTGTACAAAGCGCAGAAGGGTATTTCATACCCCTTTAATTCGCTCCTGTTTTTCAATTCATACGGGCAAGCAACACCAACCCGGTAGCGCGGCTGGAGTCGTCAGCTGGTGGCGCACTAGCAAGAGAGAGATGCTTCATCGCCCCGTAGCCGCGCCAAGGCGGGGGCAAAGCTTGAAAAAATGCACCTCCACACCTTGTACAAGCTGCTAACGGGCGAAGTGCGCTTCAGCACCACGGAAGCGGCGGCCTGAGTGGCTTTCCAAGCGCTATTGAAAAGTTGAGCCGGGGGTCAGCGTGGCCTCGGCTGAAGCATTCGAGAAGATTGCCTGCATTCGTCGCACGGTCAGACTTCTGGAATGACCTTGAGGACGGGTTCCTAGAACTCCAGCAGGCTCAGCCCTACGCTGAAAACCGTGCGCTTGTAGTTGTAGTCCAGCAGGCTGTCGCCATAGCCGTGAAACAGGCGCAGGTGCAGATGCAGGCCGCTGAAGCTGTTGCCTGCGCCGTTGCCCAAGGCGCGCAGCCATTCCAGGCGCGTGCTGCCACGGCCTGTGCCAACGGGGCCGGTGAAGGTGGCGCGCAGCAGGTTGCGGGAATTGACTTGCCAGGCTGCGGCAATTTCGCTGTGGCCCAGGTAGCGGGTGATGTCGGGGTTGTTGTCGTTGAGCGCCGTTTCCTTGAAGCGGCTCCAGAGCTTGGCCTGCACGGTCAAGCCTCTTGGATGCTCAAAGCCAGCCATCAGATAGGCGCGGTTCCAGCTGCGCGACTGGGGGTCTGACTGGCCGTTGGACTGATGCACCAGGCCTGCGCCGGTGTAACGCCAACGCCAGCCCAGGGGCAGGCTGGCTGTGGTGGGGTAGATGTAGATGGCTTCGGGCGCGTAATCGGTAGAGCGGAAAGGGCGCGAATGCTCCGGACTGAACAGTTGCCAGTAAGACTGCTGGGTATAGCCAAACCACAGCGAGTCGCGCCGGGGCGAATGAGCCGGGGTGAAAAGGCCGCCCGCAATCTTCGTGCGCACGGAAACCAGCAACAGCGTCTCTTCCTTGCGCCAGCTGGTGGGAGTGGGAACCACATTGGCCGCATTGGGCGAGGCTGGCTGCTGGTTCATGCGATTGCCCACGGCTGCCAGAAGGCCCGTGGGGCCATAGCCGCGCAGGCTGAAAGTGGGGCAGGCGCTGCCCGACTCGAGTTCCCAGAAGCGCGAGAGCGCGGAAAACTGCCGGTCGCGGCAGCCTTGCTCCAGCCCCACGCCAACGATGCCGGTGGAAGCAGTAACGCCTTCAGGCGCATCGTCACGGGCCGCAGGAGCGGGCTGGGCGCTGGCCAGAGCCTGCGTGACATCGGCGCGCAGCACAGAGGCCGTGGCGCTGGCAGCGGGCAGCGCGGCATCCGCCTCGCTCGTCTGGGTCACGCCCGCCACGCGCTGACTCATGGCTTGCATGAGCTTTTGCTGGCTGGCGGCCCACTGGTCAAAGCAGGCCAGGCGTTCGTCATCGGCCAGCAGGGTGCAGGCTTGCCAGGCAGCGGCCTGCTGAATTTTGACTTGCGTGTCTTCGGCCAATGGCGAGGCAAGGGGCGTGGCAGGGGCGGCTGGCGAAGCGGCCGCGCCTGTCTGGGCGGCGGCCAGCAGGGGCAAGGCCAGGGGCCACAAGGGAAATCGGGGCATGGTGCGTCAAAGCCGGTTGGGCGGCTGGAGCCGCTGGGGCGGCCGGGCCGGATGAGAAAGCGTTTTTATGGGAGCCAAATTGCCCGCAAGTCCTGATGAAATAAGCGCGGACAGCTATCAATGCAATAGCAGAATCAGCCTGCCTTCCCAGTCCCTCGCGCCTTCAGTTCATGTCCGTGGGCGCGGAAAGTGCGGACTTGGGCGCGGCCACAGGCATTTGCGGGTCTTGCAAATTCTCGCCGGATCGCAAAGCCCGCCTGCGGTTCGCGCCCACTGACAAATTGGAAGCAGGCTCTTACTGGCGCACAGCCTCTACAGACACAACGACGTGCACTTGCTTGCCCGCCATTTGTTCGGGGCCGTAGCCCAGATCAAACAGGGTGCGGTCAATCGTGGTTTCGAAGTCGCCGCCGCACACTTCGCGCTTGACCATCTGGTTCGGGTAGCAGGTGAACTGCCGCGCCGCCAGCGTAACGGGGTGCGTCTTGCCCTTGAGCGTGAGCTGGCCTTTCACTTCCTTCACCTTGTCACCGTCAAACGTGAATTGGTCGGCCGCGAAGGTGATTGACGGGTATTTCTCCACGTCAAACAAATCGGCGCTCTTGAGGTGCTTGTCAAACGGCGGCACACCGCTGCTGATGCTGGCGGCGTCAATCTTGATATTCACCTTGCCCGTCTTGGCGGCGGGATCGAACTGCACCGTGCCCTCCTTCTTGTCAAAGCGGGCGCGGTTGATCGAAGCGCCGAAGTGGTTGATTTCAAAAAACACTTTGGTATGCGTGGCGTCAATCACGTAATCGGCGGCCTGGGCTGGCGCGGCGGCTGCCAGAGCGGCGCAAGCGGCGAGGACGGTAAATGCATGGCGCATGGGAAAGCTCCTTTTCTAGGGGTTGATAAAAAACAATTGAAAGCTGCCAAGGCGGCCAGAGCGGGTATTTTGAGCAAGGACCATCAGATTTTGTCCACGCCCGAAAGCGCCAGTCTGAAGCTGACTTTCACATCGTCAGCCACCAAAGAAGCGTCGCCCCATTCGCCGCCGCCAATGCCAAAGGCCAGCCGCTTGATGGTGATCTCGCCGCTGGCCACCGTCACCGCGCCTTGCTGGACAAGCGTGACCGGCACTGTCACAGGCAGGCTCTTGCCTTTGATGGAGAGCTGCCCCGCCACTTCAAAACGGCCGCCGCCCAGCGCCTTTACGGCGCTGGAAGTGAAAGTGGCCTGCGGAAACTTTGCCACGTCAAACCAGTCAGCCTTGGCCAGCTCGGCATCGGTTTCCTTCACGCCCAGTGTGGCGCTGCCCATGTCGATGAACAAGGTGATGCTGGCGGCGGCGGGGCGGGCCGGGTCAAACGCCACATCACCGCTGAAACGGGTGAAATGCCCTTGCACCGGCACACCCATTTGCGTGCTCACAAAGGCCATTTCGCTTTGGGCGGGCAGCAACGCCTGAGCGGCCAGGGCGGGAGTTGCGAAGACCAGCGCCAGCGCGCTGGCGGCCACGGTTTTTCTGAACATATATCTGACTCCTTCGGACAAATTCAGCGTTATTTCATGCGGCTCAACAGGCCATCGCGGTCTATCAGCTGGTGCTTGAGCGCGCCTGCCACGTGCAGCGCCACCAGCGCCATCAGGGCCATGGCCAAAAGCGCGTGCAGCGGCTTGATGCCAGCCGCCAGCGCCTTGTCAGCGCCCAGCCAATCAGGCAGCGGCAGCACGCCAAACAACACAATGGGAAAGCCCGCCGCCGAGCTGTAAGCCCAGCCCGCGAGCGGCACGGCGAAAAAGAGCAGATACATCAGCGCGTGAACCCCGTGGTGCGCCACGCGCTGCCAGCCAGGCATAGCCTCCAGCACGGCAGGCGGCAGCGCGGGCGGGCGGTGCGTCAGCCGCCACAGCAGGCGCAAAGCTGAAAGCGCCAGCACACAGATGCCCACCCATTTATGCCAGTTGATGAGCTTGAGCTTGGCTGGTGAAAACGGCAGGTTTGCCATATAGACCCCCGAGCCTGCCAGGCCGATGAGAAGCAGCGCCAATAGCCAATGCAGGGCAATGGCCGTCCGGGTGTAACGGGCCTGGTCTGGCAGGGTTTTGGTATGAGCAGAAGACATCGTGGTGGTTTGTTTCGTTGAAGGTTGTTCAAGGCCCGGGCCTGTGCGGGGCAGCCTTTGTCTTTGCCGATAGCGGAAAGTTCACGAAATTTTCATTCTTTCAGCCGGAAAACGCCCGCGTCTGGCCCAGGCACGGTCCGGAAAAAGATGTTCCTTGTCTCTGGATGTTTTTCGATTTTTTGAATTAGTCGTCGTAGTAAGCCTGCCACCTCTCTGTGGAGAACATCTCTTTTTCTTTGTTTTTCAATGGATTGCATGATTGGTGAAGGTATGGAGAACAGCCGCCCGCTTTGCGGCATAGCGGGGATAAGAAACGCTGCCGCACATCACCCTGTGGACAAGATGACATTTATCCCTGTTTTGCTCACAGCCTTGCCAGCAAACGGAGGAACAGAGCTGAATGAGACAAAATATTCAGCTCCTTTATCAATAGCATGAAGTTCTCATGAAATAAGCGAACAATGCCGTTTTAGGTTGCTTTAATTTGCTCTTCTTTTTGATGCGAATGTGTGAACTGGGCAGAGCTGAAAGCGCAGCGCCA
>ERZ773049.1644-NODE-1644-length-12740-cov-15.380686_pt1 | contig 12740 bp, 10 predicted proteins | sample MGYA00580633_ERZ773049 | MGnify/ENA primary metagenome ERZ773049 (study PRJEB29015, sample SAMEA2737991) | human oral metagenome | biome: human oral; feature: human-associated habitat; material: dental | place: China | collected 2066 ... | reverse complement strand
TTCTGTAAAAATGCAATTTTTTAGTTACATTATTTAAGAAACTTTTTTATATTTAAATTATGTTGTTAAAATAAATTATAAATCATTTAATATACGCATATGTAAAATCTGTTATTCCAGTTATTTCTCTTCGAACAAGTCCGTGAATTTTAGGATTTGTGTAGGTATTCTCGATTGCAAAATAAATTGGTGCGATTACTGCATCATCAATTAAGATTTTTTCTGCTTCATTAATTTTCTTATCTCTTTCAGCACTTTTTGGCATTTTATAAATTTCATCAACTAACAAGTCATATTTTTGTTTTTGCCAAGAAGAAGCATTTTTGTTATCTTTTGTCTTCCATCTGTCGAAATATGTAGTGGCATCGTCATATTTTGGTGACCAAGTATTTAGAACGATGTCGTACTTTTCACTTCGTGTCATATTTAGACGCTCTTTTAGCGATACAACTGTTATTTTTGTCTTTAATCCCAATTTTACTCTTAATTCTTCCTGAATATGCTGTATTTCCAATATTTCAGGATCAGAATTTCCTGCGAGTAATCCCAGTTCAAGCTCTTTCACTCCAAGTTCTTTTAATGCTTCGTCATATAATTTTTTAGCCAATTTTGAATCTTTATCATTTATGTAATTATTATCAGGATATTCTTCTCTATATTTTTTTGAATATCCAGAAATTTGATTACTAATTACTGATCTTGCGGCTATTGAACCATCGTTGTTTTTTATTTTTTTTATATTTACATCTCTGTCAATCGCCATTGAAATAGCTTGTCTTAATTTTTGATTTTTCAAAAATTTGTTATTTAAATTATAATCTAAATACCACAGTTTTCCTATTAAGAAAGAATTTAATGTTTTATCTTTTCTATATTTTTCAAGGTTATAGTTTTCAACTCTCGAAATATCGATTTCCCCATTCTCTATTAAATTATCTACAGCGTGAAAATCTGAAGAAACGATATATTTTATTTTAGGTATTTTTATATTTTTTACATTCCAATAATTTTCATTTTTTTCAAGTAATGTTTCCCCGTCGCTTAATTTTGTTATTTTGTATGGTCCATTAAACAAAAAACTGTCTAAATTTACAGCAAAAGTCTTTTCGTGAGCCTTATAAAATTCTTCTTTTATAGGTGCTGTTATTGGAAGTGTTAAAATATATTTAAAGTAAGCTACTGGATGTTCGAATTCTATTTCAAGATTGTTGTCATCTATTGCTTTAACACCTAATTCATTAACATTTGCTTTTCCATTATAATATTTTTCTGCATTTTTTATTGGAAAAAGCATCTCTGAAAATCTTGCAGCTGTCTTTGGATTTAAAACTCTTCTAAATGCAAATACAAAATCATTTGCAGTAATTTTAGAACCGTCACTCCATTTGGCATTTTTTCTAATTTTAAAAGTCATCTTATTATTATTTTCTGTAAAGCTTTCAGCAACTCCACCAATATAATTTCCTTTTTTATCAAGACGCAAAAGTCCTTCATAAATAGAACTGTCAACTTGAGCAGAAATCATTTCCGTAAATAAATGTGGATCTAATGTATTGTAATTAATTCCTAAATTAAATACCACAGGATCATCATTTTTTGTTTTACTTTTAAAAAAAATACTTTTTATCCCTATTCCTAAAATTAAAATAACTATAACGAAAAATAAAATTTTAAATTTTTTCACAATTCCTCCTTTAAAATATATTAAATAGTTTTGTACTTTTTCATTAATTTATTAATTTTACATAATTCATTTCACTATTTATTTTTATTTTAATGCTTCTTTTATTTCTTCAACTTTGTCAAGTTTTTCCCAAGGCAAGTCAATATCTGTTCGCCCAATATGTCCAAATGCCGCTAAATCTTGGTATCTAAACGATGGTTTTCTAAGACTAAGAGATTTTTCAATACCTCTAGGTGTTAAATCAAAAATTTTAGAAATTGCTTCTTCAATTTTTTCTTCGTCAACAGTTCCAGTCCCAAATGTTTCAACTCTTATTGACACCGGCTCAACAACTCCAATCGCATAAGACAGCTGAACTTCACATTTAGTTGCAAATCCTGCCGCAACGATATTTTTAGCAATCCATCTTGCCGCATAGGCAGCCGATCTGTCAACTTTTGATGGATCTTTTCCAGAAAATGCTCCTCCACCGTGTCTAAAATATCCACCATAAGTGTCAATTATAATTTTTCTTCCAGTTAGCCCAGAATCCCCGTGAGGTCCTCCAATTACAAATCTTCCAGTCGGATTTATATGAAATTTTCTAACTTCGTCAATTTTTAAATCATATTTTTCAAGTACAGGTTTTATCACTTTTTCTTTTAAATCTTCTTCAATTTGTCTTTGTGTAACTTCTTCATTGTGTTGAACTGATAATACAATTGTATCTACTCCTAAAACTTTACCATTTTCATCATAAGCAAGCGTAACTTGAGCCTTAGCATCAGGTCTAGCCCAAGAAAGCTCTTTACTTCTAGTAAGTTTTGTCAATTTTTGAATAATTCCACGAGATAGAACAAGCGCAAGCGGCATAAGCTCTTCAGTTTCGTTTACCGCACCACCGAACATAATTCCTTGATCTCCAGCTCCACCTGTGTCAACTCCCATTGAAATATCTGGCGATTGAGAATGGATAGTATTTAACACACCACAGTCAGCGTCAAATCCCATTCCAGGTCTATATCCAATTTCAGTTATTTTTTCTCGTACAATTTTTTGTACATCTACATAAGTTTTAGTCGTAATTTCTCCACCTATAACAACTAGTCCAGTTGTTGCAAACGCTTCACAAGCAACTCTTGAATTTTCATCATCTTTTAAACAAGCATCCAAAATTGAATCAGAAATTTGGTCACAAATTTTATCTGGATGCCCCGGTGATACAAATTCTGATGTAAAATAAACTTTTTTTTCCATTTTTTCCTCCTAAATTTCATTTCAAATATTTAAAAAAAAATCTCTTCCTGCTAGGAAGAGAATTATAATTCTTATCTTCGCATTCAATGCCAGGATTTAGCACCTTGTAAATACAGGTTGCTGGATACTCAAAACGGGCCTGTCCCTAATATCTCTCTTGATAAGTTATTTAATTTGATTATTATACGGTTAGTATACAACATTTTTTTTTAAATGTCAATATTTTTTATTTGCTATATTCTTTTGCTTTTGTATAGTTGTCAAACATTTGTTACAAAAATATATTAAAAAAAATGTTTCTTTCCTAATGTATCTTTAACCTACTGATTTTGCTTGTACTCTTTTAACACTTCATTTGGACTCTTAAAGCCTAGTACTTTTCTTGATATGTTGTTGTATCTTGTATTGTATTTCCTTATTGCCCTTAACAGTTCTTCCTTGCTTTTAAATTTCTTGTCTGCATAGTACTTGCTGTCAAGCCTGTGGCTTCTTTCCACTTTTCCATTCTCCCATGGCGAATATGGACGGGTTGTCACGTACTCTATCCCCTTCTCCTCCAGTTTCAGCTCAAACAGTGTTTTCTTATCACTTTCAGAATTTGTGAACTCTTTCCCATTGTCTGTCTGAACTTTCTTTATGTCAAATCCCAGCTCCCTTTCCAAGTTCTCTAGAAACTTTGCGGTCTGATAGGTGCTTTTTTCATCTGCTATCCTTAACACTCTTTTTCTTGTATATTCATCTAATGCCGTTATTTGATAATACTTCTGGTCACGTGTACCAAACTGTATGCATTCTTCCGGAACATATTTTATGTCTATCTGTACTCTTTCCCCAGGGTACTTCGCCTGTTCAACCTTTTTTTTTCTTTTATGCAGCTTTTTAGGCTTTTCTTTGGCATTGCCCTTCATTTTCCTTATTATCTTGCACATTGAATCGTATGTACGGCTATAGCCTTCCTTTCTCGCTTTGACATAAACTTCTGCCAGCCCTTCATAGCCAAATTTCCTGTACTTTTTCATAACCATCTCTACTTCTTCTTGCGTGTGCTGGTTTGGGTGGCTTTTAGGTCTTCTGCTTTTTGGCAGGAGAGACTGGACTGTGCCGTCGTATCTGTCTCTCCAACGTTTTATCTGCTGACGTGATGTCTTATACTTCACTGCTGCCTTTGAATTATTATTATGTTTTATTGCATACTCAATTGCCCGTTGACGAACACGGTATATTTCTGATATACTACTCATATGAAAGGTTTCTCCTTAATGTGGTTTGGTAGATTTACATTATATCAGAAACCTTTCTTTCTTCTAAATCGGTTAAATTTACACTCATAGACGCATCAACTGTATTTACTGACTTGAATTCATCTATTGATAGAATATTTTTTCTTCTCCTATCTTCAGTTAAACGGAGTATTCTGGCAATACTAGTAGGAGATACACAGTGTTCTCTTGCAATTAGGTCCATTGACTTAGTCTCACATAGGTTTAAAACTATAGACCTCTTAACATCATTCGATATGAAGCACCCCTTATCTACGATAGGTGTTTTAGCCATAAATGTTGACTCGCAATGCTTACAGAAAAATCTCTGCTTTTAACCATCAATATCAAAGGGGTTGTATTAACCCTATTAAAAAGTATTTTTACAGTCTGACTCCCATTTCTAATAATGTCATAATTTTCATTGACTATACCACACTTAGGGCAGCAAGCTGGCCTATATGAAAGCTTTCCCCTTAAGACTGTATATTCTATCTCCTTAATATTTTCTTTTTCGTTACCTAAAATTACTAAATTCTTATCGTTAATTCCTAAGATTTCTGTTATACTAGCATTAGAACACATATCATTTCTCCTTGTTTTTTATTTTGTGCGATTTAAATTATACACGAGATTTGATGTGTGTTCCTATTTTTTTGTAAAAATTTAGCGTTGGGAGAGAATTTTTTCTCTCACCAACGCTAAATATTATACAACCACTTTTCCTTAAAATAAATGTATGAATCTATCTATCTTATCTACTCAAATAACTAATGTATGCATATTGCTACTACAAGAGGACCTAAGACTGTAAGTAAAATATTTCCCATTGCATATCCTGGTGTATATGCTATAGCAAAAATACTTGAATCATATTCCTCCACAACTCCGTTAAGTGCTGCTGTACACGTTCCAGCACCACATAGAGCACCAATGATATCTACAGCATCCAACTTTAACACAAATCTTCCAAAGTAAACGGAAGCAATATGAGGCAAAATGGTTACCAAAATACCAATTAATAGTACCTTTAAGCCCATAGATTGCAATGCAGATATGAAGGAAGCTCCAGACATAAGTCCCACAATGGCTATAAAGAGATTTAATCCAACACTTTTACAAAACCATCGGGTTGCTTTCGGCATCAGTCCATAGTTAGAATGTCTATCTTGATAATATCCGAACAGAAGTCCTCCAATTAAAGCTCCTCCACCAGATCCAAGTGTAATCGGAATTTTGGATACAACGAAGCTGATTGCACCTATTAATAGACCAACTACAAGCCCGATGCTGATAAAAGATATATCTGTCTCAGTTCCTGTATCCTTCACATACCCAAGTTTCTTTACAGCCTTAGAAATAGCAGCTTTTGGTCCCACCAATATCAAGTGATCAAGAGCCTTTAACTCCTCCTCTTCAGGGAGAATATTGTTATCTCTCATCCTTTCTGAAATGACGATTCCATTTTCTGAAAGATTCTTTATAACATCTAGAGAGAAATTGTTAGTTAAAACTATTTCTTGCTTTACCACATCTAGCCTAAGAGCTTCTGAATCATTAGTTTCCTCCATGCCAGAAGCTTCAAAATTTAATACTGCATCAAGAAGTCCTATAATCATAACTGTATCCTTCTCAAGCAGCTGCACATCCGGTGCAAGATTCACCTGTTTACCATCTCGAAGAATCTGAATTATTGTAAGAGAATCATCGTACTGTTCTTCAATGGAACCGATTGTTTTGCCAATAAGTTCTGCACCTTTTTCTAAGCAAAATGCACGTGCTTTAATATTTCCAACCACAGTGTTTTCCGAAGAAGACTCATGGAAATTTGTTTGCTCAATTTTCTTCTTAACTGTATCTGTTAAATTTGTACCAATTAACTTCGATGCACCATTTCTCAAAAACACAACTACCCCAATCGTTCCAAAAACATAGGTAAGTGCATATGCAACTGCCATTTGACTTTCAGCCGTTTTCAGTTCTGTTCCTGAAAGCATAGCCTTCATAGTAGAATCCGCTGTTCCTAAGATTGCTGACTGTGTAAGACTACCTGCCAAAATTCCGCCAGCTTCTCCAGCTCCAATACCAAAAGTCTTAAACAAAACAATCGAAACTGCAAAAGCTACCATGGCGAAGAATATGGATAGGACAATAATTTTAAGGCCAGATCTTTTTAAACTTGCGAAGAATGAAGGTCCAACCTCATATCCGATAGTAAAAATAAATAGTGAGAAAAAGATTGTCTTCACCGTTCCGTCAATTTCGTAAGTTCCTGCCCCCTTCAATATTAGGGAAATGAGAAGTCCTACCAGCAAAGTTCCTACAGTGGCACCTACCGTAAAGGATTTTATCTTTACCTTTCCAATAAAATATCCAAGTGCAAGACATATAAAGATAGAAATGACTGGATTAGCAATCAAATAATGGGCTATATCAGAGAAACCTGTTACCGTAATACGTTGTGCTGTTTCCAACACTTCATGTGAGATTAAACCTATATTCATTTTAAATTCCTCCCCATACTATAGCTTTTTTTTCTCTTTTGTATACTTTTCGTAATATTCTTTCAAAAGGGATATAATACGGTTTGCTATTTTCTTATAATCATTGTCCTCTAGGTTTGCTTCTGAAATTCTAACTGTACCAGGAGTTGCTCCAAAACCAACTCCTTCCATCAACACAACACCATCTTCCTTTGCTAGATGTAAAAGAAAATCTATTTCCTCAAATTCATTTCTAAGCCATGTTGCGAAGTTCTTATCATAATTTGTCTCTGCAAGTTGATATATGTCAATCAGTGTATAATATTTAGCATTGGAATCACTGTTATCCTCAGGTAAGCCTAATGTAGACATTAAATTGTGGTAACGAATCGCTATAATTTCTTTACAAGCTTCAATGTATTGATCCTTTTCATTTTCAAGAACCAAATGAGTCATAGAGAAAAGAACCATCATAATCTGCTGTGGTGTAGATAGCCCGCTTGTATGATACAATCCAATAGATCTGCTGTCTGCACATATCCTTTCAACAAAGCCCATTTCCGAAGGATTAAATGTAACGATAGAATAATCGCTTTCTAGTTCTTTTTTCTTCTTCTCAGGAAGCTTCTTAATCAGTTCATCAAAAACATTATCTTCATTAATTGCTATAACTCCGAGTCTCCATCCTGTAACACCATAAAGCTTTGAATACGAATAAACCAAAATAGTGTTTCTTGGGCAAACGGAATAAACAGTGCGGAATCCATTTACAAAAGTACCGTATACATCATCTGTTATAATAATAAGATCCGGACGCTTTACAACTACCTTTCTTAACTGTTCCAAATTCTCATCTGTAAGACTACGAGAACCCGGATTTGATGGATTCACTAAGATAAATGCCTTGACAGAAGGGTCCAAAAGCTTTTCAAATTCAGAATCTGGAATATGCCACTGATTTTCTTCCCTTGCTTGAAGATCGACCTCTGCTAAATCAAAATTTGATAGTCTCGGAATCTGAATATAAGGAGTAAATACCGGTGTGTTGATTGCAATGCGGTCTCCATCATTAAGTAGTCCATTATGCTTTAAGGAATCAAATATATAAACAATTGCAGCCGTGCCGCCTTCTACTGGAAATACCTTAGTATTTTTTCTTAAATTAGCCTTCCCATATAGAATGCTTTGAAGAAATGCATTGATAATGTGCTCCGTATTCTCCAAACAACGGCTAGGAACCGGATAATTATTTCCTATAATGCCATTTGTAAGCTCCAAAATAAGGCTTTTCTTATCTAAATCTAGATGGTCTACGCTATACTCCACGATCTTTTTAAGAAATACATCCACCTCATCGTCACGATTTAAAAAAGCATTGTACCTCTCCTCAATTCCATTGGAGTCAACATATCCAGCTAAATCTCCTTTATCTAGAGTTCTTTTGCATTCTGACACGCCAAATTCCATCAGTCTTGCAAAAGCTAATCTTCCCAAGGTATTAATCCAATTAGGATTTCCTCTTCCTGCATTCAAAAATTTCAAATGTTTCTCATTCTTTTCTGATAATTTCAACATATCAAAGCTAATTTCAAATGCACCAAGTTTTTCTAATTTTCTTTCGAAGCTCTTTGTAATCATCTTTAATTCTCCTTTCCTTCTAACTGCATAAGTTTTTCTAACCACAATACAAAAAAACCATCAACATCTTTTATATTTAAATTATATCATTTAATTATATCATTCGCAAGCCATTTTGTATATTCTTGTCACATATGTATTATCTCACAACATTTTATTTGCTATATTCTTTTGCTTTACTGTTCATAATTTCATCTATATTTACTTCTTTTTTTTCATTATTATGTTTTTCGTTTGTATCTTTCTTTTCCTCTATTTTTTTCTCCTCTTCAGCTTTACCTTTACTTTTAACACTGTTTAAAGTGCTTTCAGTAAGACTTTTTGAATTTTGATTTCCTAAAAAAGTTGTAGAGTTTCTAGATTTTCCTTCTTCACCTTTAGTTGTAGAACTGTTTTCACCTGAAGAATTTGGTCTTTCAAGTCTTTCAAGTGTCGCTTTTGCATTTTTATCTCCGTTTTGTGCAGCAATTTTATACCATTTTACCGCTTCAGCTGTATCTTTTTGGTTATGATACGACATTGCAATAGGCATGGCAAGTGATTTATTTCCCGCTTTATATGCTTTTAGTAAATATGGTCTAGCTTCTTCTTGTTTTCCACTGTCATAAAGCATTGCTCCCACTTCAAAATTTGCTTCTTTTACACCACGATTAGCTGCTTTTTGAAACCATTTTACAGATTCATCTGTATTTTTTTGTTCTTTATTAATAAGCGCTATACGGACATCCGCTTCTTTTATTCCGGCATTGTAGGCTTTTTCAAAATATTTTTTGGCTTCATCATATTTTTTGGCTCTTACCAAATCTACCGCTCTATTATATTCTTCAGCTCCTGGACGCATTCTAAGCTGTCTAATCATGACAGGTCCTCCACTGCTTACAACTCTTCCCCCTTGTCTTCTCACAACTCTTTCAGTTCTTGGAAGTTGTGCCATAAGTTTATTAGCTTGTTCTGTATTTCCTTCCTGTTTTAAAATTACTGCCAAATTATAAATTGCTTCAGGGTAACCTTTATCAACTCCATACTGCAAAATTTGTTTTACTTTGTTATTATCTTTTAAATTGTAATAAAGTTGTGCCAATGACATAATTGATTCTTTATCTCCATTTTGCGCTTTTGTCAACGCTTCTGAAACTTTTGCTGGATCAATTTGATTGTCAATCAATTTTTGTTGTTCTTCAGGAGTCAGATTTTGGATATTTGGATTTCCTTGTGCTTGTTTCGCGCCTAAATTGAAAATATCTGTATTTATTGGTTTATTTGAAATCTGTGTCTGTGCCGACTTATTGTTTCTTGCTTTCTTTTTACAAGATACTGTCATTGTTCCCAGTGCTAATATAATTAGCAAAAATGTCATTTTTTTTCTCATTTTCATAGTTTTTTCCTCTCTTTTAAAATTATTTATATTTTTTATTATTTTAAAACGAACCTAATTGCGCCGCATCTAATATTTTGTACATAAAGTCTTGACTTGCTTTCGTCGTTGGCTCATCATCAAAATTTATTGTAAACAGTCCATCTCTATTTTCCCACAATCTGTCAAAATAGTTGCAGACATCTTTTGTCAGCTTAGAATCTTTATTTGTCAAAACTCTTAAATTGGCATCCATTATGTAGCCACGAATATTTTTTTTAATATAATTCGCAGAACCTGTATGTATTATAACATTTCCATCTGTTTTTTTCATTAGCATTATCTTTGTATGAAATTGTTCATTGTTTGTAAAATACCATTTTATCTCGATTTTATTCTTTGTTTTTTTCTTTAATTTTTTTGAAACAGGTTTATTTGGAAGTCCATTTGTACTCATTCCAAAAGCATCCCTGCTTCTGTCAAAAATAATTCTCACTTTGACTCCACGGTTAGCTGCTTTAATAAGTTTATCTATAACTGGTCTGTCCGCCAAAAAGTACATTCCCATAAGAACTTCGTCCCCAGCTTTTAAACTGTCAATGTCTTTGTCTAAATTTTCACCAATCTTAGCTTCTGACTCAAATTGAACTTTGTAACTATTATTTGGATCATCATTTTGTAAAACATCTTCATTTTTTGTAAGTTCTCCCGTTTCGTAAAATTCTTTCGTTCCTTTATCTATAAAATTTCCTTTATTCTTCTCAATTTGTTCAACTTGTTTTTGCAAATCTGATTTTAAACTCTCATCTTCTTTAAATTTAATTTTTGATGCTTGAAAATTTTTTATATTAACAGGTTTTTTAGCTTCACTTTCACTTGAGACATCTATATTTCCACCTGAAAATTTTGCAACCAGCTGTAAATCTCTTAAAATGTCTTTAGTAATTTCTCCATCAGCAGAAATTGCCACATTTTCATGAAAATAACTAGGATCGTGAATATTTGCACTCGCAATTACAACTTTATCTTCATTCAAAAAAATCTTTCTGTGGTCAGCTTTTACATTTAAAGCACGAAATAAATTTCTAAGCGTAAGTTTTGGCCACATCGGTCCGTAAAAATTAGTAATCCATCCTTTTCCCTGTGGGTTCCCAAAAGGTTTTATCACACTTCGCCAAATCGGTGAATACCATGGAAAAGTGTCTTTTAACTTGTAAATATCCACATCTATAACATCAATTCCGGCATTTTTCATTTCTGTGATAAGCGGATGCTCAAATGCTCCATACAAATTATTATTTTCGTCCGATAATATATATACTTTTAAATTTGGATTTTCCATTTTCTTTTTCACAAGCCTTCTCGTGTATTCTTTTGCAAATTCAGGAAATTTATCCACATCTTTGTTATAAATATCGTTAAATAAAAACATTTCGATTACCAAATAATCTTTTGCATTATCGACAACTTCGTAAGTCGCATCCCAAATCTTTCTATCATATTTAATATTTCCATCTTTGTCCAAATATGTTAAATCATAGTGAAAGTCGACATTTTTACTATCTCTAACCGGACTTTCATAGTCGACTCCCTCAGGTGGTGTCTTTATTGTAGAACAAGACACAAGAAAAAATAAAACTCCTATTGTAAAACTTCTTTTTATTATATTCTTTTTTATATTTTCTTTCATATTTTTTTCTCCCTAACTTACCAGATTATTAATCCATTTTTTACTTTTCAATCTTTTAATACAAGGCCAAATTTTTATGACTTCGTCGCTGCATGAAAGTAAATAAACTATATAAATTGGCCACCCTAGCTGAAGTCCTGTAAAATATGTGATTGGAATTGCAACGCACCAAAGCGGAATTAAATCCATAAATATCGTCCAAATCACATCTCCCCCAGCTCTTAAAATTCCAACTAAAAGCTGCAAACTTAATGATTTTACAACAATTATAAAAACTTCTGATTTTACAATTTGCTTTGTCAATGGGTAAATGCTTTTGGAAATTCCCATCAGCGACAAAATTAACGGACTAAACAAAAGTACGAAATGTCCGACTAAAAGTCCACAAAAAAATGACACTTTTAATAAAATCATAGAATAGTTGTAGGCATTTTCTTCATTCCCCGCACCAATTTCATTTCCAATAATCGCTGAAGTTGCGCTTGAAAGTCCAAAAAATAATGTTAAAACTAAGCTGCTTATTGCTTTTACCGTCTGAATCGAAGCCGCATAATTTGTTCCCATTCGTCCAAAAATTACGATGTAGACACTTGACCCCAAAACCCAAAGTATTTCATGCAAAAATACTGGAAGCGAAATTTTCATAACTTTTACAAAAAAATGTAGCGATAAATCAAATAATTCGCTTATTTTCCCCGCAATTGGCAACTTCAATTTATAAATTATAAAAATTATATAAAAGGTGCTTATGATTCTTGCAATGACAGTCGCAATTGCAGCCCCTCTAACTCCTAACGCAGGAAAACCAAAATATCCAAATATTAACACAGTATTAAACATTAAGTTTACAACTAGTCCAATGACGCTTGAATAAAACGAATATTTTGTCTTTCCAATCGCACGAAGCTGCATATTAAACGCAAGTCCAACTCCCATAAGTGGATAAACCCAAGCGACTACTTTCATATATGCTGCTCCAACTTTTATAACATTTGCATCTTTTGTAAATATCGAAATTATAACTTCTGGAATAAAAATTCCTGCAAAGAAAAAAATTAACGAAAACACAAATCCAACAATTATTGTAATTCCAAGGCATCGCTTCAAATTTTTATAATCTTTGTTCCCAAAATACTGAGCCGCTAAAATTCCGCCACCGCTGTTCATTCCAAAAAGCGAGGTCACGAAAATCATAAATATTTGATTGGCAAATCCTGTTCCAGCAACTGCAATTGTTCCAAGTCCAAGAGCTACATTATTTTTTCCAACCATAAATATGTCAATAAAATTCATAAGGCTGTAAATCATATTTTCTATTGCAACTGGAAGTCCTACAGAAAAGACTTTTTTATAAACTGCTTTTTTCATTTTTCTCCTTTTTTAATAATTATATTTA
>ERZ773049.1641-NODE-1641-length-12765-cov-5.942408_pt1 | contig 12765 bp, 8 predicted proteins | sample MGYA00580633_ERZ773049 | MGnify/ENA primary metagenome ERZ773049 (study PRJEB29015, sample SAMEA2737991) | human oral metagenome | biome: human oral; feature: human-associated habitat; material: dental | place: China | collected 2066 ... | reverse complement strand
AAGATGTAGAAGCTCACGAGGTTTTAGACAGCAGAGGCAACCCAACAGTTCGTGCAACAGTTAGACTAAGCGACGGAACCGAGGCAAGCGCGATCGTACCAAGCGGCGCAAGCACTGGCAAGCGCGAGGCGCTCGAGCTTCGCGACAAAGACGAGAGATATGCTGGCAAAGGCGTTTTAAAGGCTGTTTCAAACGTAAATGAAAAGATCGCAGAAGCAGTGATAGGACTTGATGCTTACAACCAAAAGGCAGTCGATGCGGAGATGCTTGAGCTTGATGGCACGCACAACTACTCAAATTTAGGCGCAAACGCGGTCCTTGGCGTATCTATGGCGGTAGCTCGCGCAGCTGCAAAGAGCTTAAATATCCCGCTTTATCGCTACCTTGGCGGTGCAAACGCTAGCATCTTGCCAGTGCCGATGTTTAACATCATAAATGGCGGCGCGCACGCAAATAACAGCGTTGATTTTCAAGAATTTATGATCATGCCATTTGGCTTTAGCACATTTAGCGAGGCACTAAGAGCTGCAACTGAAATTTATCACAAGCTAAAATCTATCCTTAACGCAGCTGGACACAGCACAGCTGTCGGCGACGAGGGCGGCTTTGCTCCAAATTTAAAAGACAACGAAGAGCCACTAAAGCTTATCTCACAAGCCGTAAAAGAGGCTGGATATGAGCTAGGCAGCCAGATAAAACTAGCCCTTGACGTCGCTTCAAGCGAGCTTTACAAAGACGGCAAATACGAGCTTGAAGGCAAGAAATTTAGCAGCGACGAGCTCATTAGCTACTACGAAAAACTTTGCGAAAAATATCCGATATTCTCTATCGAAGATGGCCTTAGCGAGGACGACTGGAGTGGCTGGGCTGAGCTTACAAAAAGGCTTGGCAGTAAGGTGCAGCTAGTTGGCGACGACCTTTTTGTTACAAATGAGAAAATTTTACGCGAAGGCATCGATAAAAACATCGCAAACGCGATCTTAATCAAGCCAAATCAAATAGGCTCAGTCACGCAAACTATGCAAACTGTCCGCCTTGCTCAAAGAAACGGCTACCGCTGCATCATGAGCCACAGAAGCGGCGAGAGCGAAGATGCGTTTATCGCTGACTTTGCGGTCGCACTAAACACTGGCGAGATAAAGACAGGTGCCACTTCAAGAAGCGAGCGCAACGCGAAATACAACCGCTTGCTCGAGATTGAGCTTGAGGCGGGTGAATTTTTAGGGGATAATATTTGAGCGAAATTTTAGATGAATATGGCAAAGAAGATGGCATATTTCATAAAATCATAAAATTTGTTCGGCCGACATTACGCTACGTCATAGCCACCATTTGCGTGGCTATGTTTGCCTTTTACGTGGGCAACATGATGTTTGGCAAACGCTCACTTGACGTGATGCTAAGCCTTCAGAGCAAAAAAGAGAGGCTTAGCGAAGACGTGGAAATTTTAAAAAAGATGAATGCACGTCTGCAAAAAGACTATTTTGAACTACAAGGCCTTGAGCCAGACTCTAATAAAAAGTAGGAACGATGAAGAAAATTTGGTTAGTTTTATCTATCTTGACTGCGAGCTTATGCGCCAGAGAAAACCCATTTATGCCTATTAGCGAGCTAAACACAAGTGTTATGACGACAAACGTCGTCGAAAAATATGACAGCTTCAATTCGCTCTCGTTTAAATTCCCAAGCGATGCGATGCTTCTACTTGATGTCACCATAAGATACAGAGCAAATGACGGCAGCATAAAAGAAAAAAGACTAACTGACATAAACAAAACTATTGATTGGAGCGATGAATTTGCCCTAAGCAAGATGAAAAATCCAGAACCAGTCGCAGCCAAAAAACTAGACGTATCTGTCACGATGGCAGAGGTGCCAGCTCAAAAGGTTAGCACGCCAGTGATAATAGAAAAAAAGGTGAGCACGCCAGCGACAATGGAAAAAAATGAGACTAAAATTTCAAATAAAGATAGAAATAAAACCTCAGATGTGCCAACTCCAAACGTCGTAGTGATCGACCTTGGCGCAAAAAAGATAAAAGAGCCTGCTAAGCCTGAGCAAAAGATAGTCGAGGTAAAGATCGAGCCAGCCTCAAAGCCTGTTCGGGAGACAAAAAGCAGTGAAAAAGAGGTTAAATTCTTAGGATTTGTGAGCTTTTTGGCGCATGAAAAAGAGCTAAATATCATCACAAAAGCTAAAAATTTAAAGCACTTTGCTTACGAGAAAAACAAGATCGTACTTGACTTTGCAAAACCTCCAAGAAGCTTTAAAACTAGAAATTTAAAGCTTGAAAACGAGACATTTAAAAACGTCATAATCGGCTGGCATGATAAGTATTTCAGAGTGGTTTTAGAGCTTGACAAGATGCATAAATATAAGCTTGAAACCGCCGAAAATGGATATGTGCTTAAGCTTTTATAGTTAGTTTTCATTTAAACAATATAAAAGAGTTAATTTCTAAACTCTTTTATATTAATAAAAAGTATTGCTAATTGATTTTTAAATTATTTTTAAAAACTTCATTATCAGATAATAAACTGGCAAATAATCAACTCTACACACCAATATTTAATTCATAAGATAAGACTTCTATGTAAATTTTAAGATACATAAATTAATATACTTCAGCTCTTACTATAACAATCATATAAATAACCACTTTAAAAAACGCTGTAGTGATTAATTTTAGCTCTAAAATTTGAGCTAAAAGGTAAGTGAAGTCAAATTTTAGTAGTCAATTATTATGGGTGAGTATAATTTTAAAATCTGTAAAAAATAATAATTTTATTTCTAAATCGGGTCAATTTTACCATCCGCCGCTAGCTCCGCCTCCACCAAAGCCGACTGCTCTACCACTTGAGCAACCACCACCTCCATTTGAGCCTGAACCACCTCGTCTAAAGCCCATTGGCAAAGAGCCGCCCTGGCTATTTTTATATAAAAATGTCTTTTAAAATGAGAAAAAATACCGCAAATATAAAGGCAAAAACGCCCTCTTTCACGTCTTCGCTTATCTTGCCATTAAACTCAGCTATCATCACACTATTTATGATCTACACCTTCAAGCCTGTATCCAACCTCTATGCGGATTTTTTCATTTTGAACGACCACTAAAAGCACGCCGTTACTATCTTATTTTGACCTAGTTTGTAACCTCTAGCTATCTCAAGCGATAGCTCTTGGGTGCCCTTTCGAGTAAATTTAAAGTTACTATGGCGATTTGTGTGATACTATTTTGCTCTAAGCTCAAGAGCTTACCTCTTTGATTATTTGAAAAGATATGGAGTTTATTATTGATCTACTCGTTAAAATTTATAGCAAAGCAAATGGTAAAGAGCAAAAGCTCTTTCATCACTTCTAAAACGAAACCTGTGGATTTTTCGCGTCTTCGCTGCTGACTTCTATGTCTTGTTTTAGCTTCATCTCAGGATTAAACATCCTAGCTACAAATTTACCAGGAAAGCCCTTTATAGCTATGTTATACTCTCTTACGGCCTCTATATAGTCGCGTTTCGCTACACTTATGAGATTTTCTATGTCCTCAAGCTGGCTTTGAAGTAGGAGAAAATTTTGATTTACTTTTAGCTCTGGATAGCTTTCACTAACTGTCATCAGTCTGCCAAGTGCGGAGCTTAGCTGACCTTGAGCCACCATAAATTTTTCTATATTCTCTTCATTATCACTAAGACTGCTTGTATTTATATCTATTTGCATACTCTTACTTCTTGCATTTGCTACCTCTTCAAATACCTTTTGCTCATGAGTTGCATAGCCTTTTACAGTTTCGACTAAATTTGGCACGAGATCAGCTCTTTTTTTGTATTGGTTTAGCATCCGCGATAACTTTTCATTTGTATTTTCATCAAGCGCAATAAACGAATTTGCATATTCAAAAACACTAAAAAATAGTGCCACTACAACCACTACAATGGTTATGACATTTTTCATACTCTTCCTTTAAAAAGGTTTTTAATATAAATAAAACTTAAAAATTCTAGATATAAAGTGGAGTGAGTGCTTAAAGTGCACTCACTTTTTTGAAGTTAAAGAATGTGAACTGTATCGTCTATTTTGATTTGGATAGTATGTCCACTTACATCTTCACTGCTATAAGTTTTGTAGCCAGTGACACCTGCAGGAGTATTTTCATCCCAATTACCATCAAGTTTAACTGATGTAGTTTTATTGCCTTGATCATCAATAGAACCCTTGATATTAAGCACCTTATTGCTATCTGTAATATCAAGAACATCTTGCGCCTTAATAGTGATCTCTGAGTTGCCTTTAAGTTGGATATTCTCAAAATTTTCAACTTTAGCGTTAAGACCAGTCATATGACTAAAGTCAATCGTTTGTCCATCAACTACCAAGGTATCATTATCGCTGTTGCCGCCTTTCATGGTCTTGTTTGGATCATCATCGTATTTGATAGTATAACTATCAGCATTTATATGAAATGACTGTGACTGATCAGTCTCGTAAGTCTTAGACTGTAAGCCGCCTGCGCCTGGGGTTTTAAGAGTAGCTTCTACTTTTAGATCATAACCAGCACTTGATCTTGCATCGATATCAAGTGACTGCTCAAATACACCCTTGCTTATATCATCAGCTGTTAGCACATGATTTACAGGTTTCATTTGAGTATGGTCATTTGGATCAGTATATTTGATCTCAACTGTATCGCCCGCTCTTGCATCTTCACTTAAGAAGAACTTGGCAGTGGTAGTTTTTTCACCGCTTTCTTCTGAGGTTTGTATATCTTTATTAAACATGATGCCTCTCATAGCGTCGATCTCGGCATGTTGTGCTTTATCTTCTACACTTACACTTTTATCAAATGCATCAGTTAAAGTTACTTTTGCCACTGTATCTTTGCCAACTGCGATAGCTGCATCAAGCTCTAGAGGGTGATCTGCATTTACTTGTTTAGGATAAGTAAATGTATGAGCAGGATCCGTCACGTCCTTTAATGTTATATTGCCATTGGCATCTTTACTATCAACTTCATAATGTTTAATTACTTTAGAGTTATCAGGATTTGTTACCTCAACATCTATCTTATCACCTTTTATCACATTTCCAGGGATAGAAACTTTTACCTTTGAAGTATTACTACCTGACTCATCTCTTGAGATCACACCATCATCGTTTTTATCATCAGCTATGCTTACGCTTAGTCCTGCATCGCTTAGTGGAGCAAGTTGTGCTTTAGCCTCTTCGCTAGTTGCAGACATATTGTCAGCAGGATTTGTTGCAGCATTTGTTATGGTTGCAGTTGCGCTAGTATCTTTGCCTGGATACATTTTAACATCGTGAATTTCAAAAGTGTTATTTTTTAGCTGTAGAGTATGAGTAGGATTACTATCGTCTATTAATGAAATTTTGCCATCAGAAGCTTTTGAAACAGTATAATGTAAAGTTCTAGATGCCATAGATACCATAATAGTACCATCAGCTTGTGTAACTTTTTGTGGCTCATTGATAGTTACCGATACTTTATCTCCGCTTATAACATTATATGGCACTTGAACGCTTATAGTTGTTACTTCAACGCCATCAACAGATACAGACTCATCTCTATCTATCTTGCCATCTCTGCTTGCATCATCTTCTATAAAATTAACCTTTAAATTTGTAGCGTCAAATGTTTCTAGTTTAGCTTCAGTAGTTGCTGTTTTTTCATTACCTGCATGATCCCTAATAGTAACATCTACTTTAGCTGGATGATCTTTGTCTATATGAACATTAGGGATTTCTAGCTTATTGCCTGTCTTAAGCGTGACAGGAGCATGAGTTTTCGCATCCTCTATAGTAACATTTGTGCCATCATTTGAAACAACTTTATAAGATTTAGAAGTTCCTCCATCTACATTAACAGTTATAGTATCACCTACATTTACACTTGTTGGTATCTGAAGCGTAGCAGAAGTTGTATTTAATTGGTGATCTGTCATAGCTTCTTTTCTATCTAGCACACCATTTCTATCTTCATCTTCATCGATAAGTAGTCTAAATCTTGTTCCAGAGCCATTTCCTGTATCAAGGATGATGTCACTCTTTGTCTCTGACTTATCGCCAGCAGCACCAGTTACTATAGCATTAATGATAGTCTTATGACCTTCTGTTAAGCCAAGTGTATATTTGACCACCTTATTGCCATCAGCATCATCGGTAATATCAAGCTCTTCACTGCCATTTTTGGCTATCAATTTGCCGCTGACCTCGTCTTTTTCTATCTCGTATGTCTTAGTTGTTTTATTGTTTGGTGTATCTTCGTTATATGACTCTACTTTTAATTTATCACCTAAAACAAAATTTGAAGGTAGCTTAATGGTTGTCATCGTAGTGGTTCCGGTGGTTGCTTCTGTGCTACCCAAAATGCCATCATTATCGATATCTTTATCAAAAGTGATTTTCATATCATCATGAAGTTTTTCAAGAGTGTTCTTATTTGTAGCTTCAGCTTTTTTACCACCGCTTGCATCAGTAGTCTCTGCAGTTACGTTGATAGGTTCGCCTGCTGCAGTGATCTTCACATTTGAAATTTCTATCTCATTATTCTTTGTGGCATCTGTAGTAATAGTTTCTTTAGTGCCATCGTCTTTTACATGTTCTAACTTTATTTCTCCATTTACATTGCTTACAACACTATACTTTTTAAGCTCATGTGAAGTACCATTATCTATTTTTACGGTTACCTCGTCGCCTGCTATAACGTTATTTGGCACTTTTACTGCGATTGTAGTTTCTTTTAGGTTGCCATCTTTCATGCTCTCATCTCTTGTTAGAGATACATTGTGATCAATATCTTCTACAAATCTTACAGCCATATCATTTAAACCAGCTATCGTAACGCTATTTGAACTTTCAGCATGTTGGATGCTACCATCGTTATCTACTATCTCAGCTGTTACCTCTGTTTTTACACCAGTTGCTGTTTTGATATTAGGTATTTCAAAACTATTGTCATTTTTTATAGTTACATGGTCGCTAGGGTCATCATCATTTTTTATACCAACTAGCTTGCCAGTAGCATCTTTTTCAACAGTGTAATGTTTGGGATATTCATGAAATTTAGTAGTTCCATCTGGATTTTTTCCATCTGGTTCTTTTATAGTTACAGTTAGTTTATCCCCATTGACTGCATTTTTAGGAAGCTTGATGGTAACTTTTGTGCTATTAAGATCACCGTCGCTGATAGCTTGCTCTCTAGTCATAGTTTTAGCTCCATCAGCTTCTCCAAAGATAACTTCTGGTTTTTTCACATGCTCTAAGCTAGCTGATTTGCTATTTTCTTCAGTAGGTAAATACGGATTTGCCGTATGTGTTGGGTGCGTAACTTCAGCTTTTATCTTTGTATCTTTTCCATTCTCTAGCTCAAAACCATCTACTTTAATAGCCCATTGATTGATGTCTTCTTTAAAGAAATTCTTATTTGCAGTATTATAATTACCAATAACATGACCTGCACTATCAACTTCATCTACACTTGTTATAACACCTTTATCATTCATGTGTATATTGAAATTTCTATCATAAGTAGTTCCATCAGGTTTAGTTACATGGAGTGTAAGTTTATCGCCATCATCAATTCTGTTTGGTAATGTGATCTTTGCGGTTGTGTGATTTACTTTTTGATCGCCTAGATCTATCTCTACTCCATCATATGTTTTTTTATAGTTATTAACGCTCTCTTGTCTTGAAATTTCATGAAGAGTTTGTTGTTCTGGTAAATTCATATCCATCTTTATAGTTTGAGGTGTTACACTATCTGGAGCCGACTCTTCACTCTTTTGGTTGCCATCTTTATCAACAACATGAACACTAGCTTCAGTCTTCACACCTGGAAATATCGGAAGCTCAATGCCAGTTACTTTGTGATTTGTAATCATTTCATCAGTAAGGTCGATTTTCAAATCTTTTTTTGGTCCTGTAGGGTTCAAAGGATCAGTATAAGTTATAACGATCTTATCGCCAGATACTACATCTTTTGGAAGGTTTATCTCTACTGGTGAAGTTCTAAAATTTCCATCTGTTTCTTTATTTTCTGCGTCTGTTAGAAAGCCATTGTCGTCAACATCTTCAGTAAATCTTATAGTTGGATTTTTATCTGGAGTAACCTTGTCAGTTGCTACATCGCTTTTCCAAGTGTTAGAGTTTGAACTATCAGTAACATAAGCATCTACTTTTGAAATTTTACCTTCAGCAACTGGCATATTATCTATCTTGTAGCCGTTATTGATTATGTTTTGATCGATAGTAACTTCTCTAGGTTCAGTAGTACCATCTGGTTTTGTTAGTGTGATGTGAAGCTTATCTCCAGGGATAACATCACTTACTTTTATAAGTACTGGTGACTCATTTTGTTTGCCATCACCTTTGTTTTCTGTATAAGTTAAAAATCCATCATCTGGGCTCTTATCTTCTGTAAATTCAACGCTCACGCTTGATTTTGTAGGAGTTACGTGATCTTCACTGCTACCGCTAGTGTTGCCTTGGAAATTTGTAACGCTTGCTTCTACTTTTGAGTTTTTACCTGGCTCTACAGGTGCATCTATTGGATAGCCATTAGCTATGATAGCTGGAGTGATGGTTATGTTTGTTGTTGTTTCATTACCATTTGGATCAGTTACAGTGACTTTTAGCACATCTCCGGCTCTTACTGTGCCGTCATTTGGTACTGTGATAAGAACTTTAGATGTATCTATATCTGTATCATTTCTATGCTCTACTCTACTTAAAGTGTGGTTACTATTTATATCATTTATAAATTTAACAGTCGGCGCACCTGGGATTATTGCAGGATTATTTGGAACAACTGGTGTTGTTGGAGTTGTTGGTGTTGTTGGAACAACTGGGGTTACTGGGGTTGTTGGAGTTACAGGCGTTGCTGTACTACCATCTTCTCTATTAGAGTCACCATTTCCATCACTATAACCGCCTATTGGGCTATCGTATGAAGCAAAAGCTCTATTTGCGTCAGTTAAATTTCTATAATTTTCATTGATATTTGAGTAGTGACCGCCCTCGGCGAATCTAGCATCGCTTAGGCTAACACCATCTCCACCACCAGCAGCTGCAGCATTTCCACCAGCAGCAGTTTCTTCAAGTTTTGTTAGATCTCCACCATTTAAAATAGCATTTTGTAAAGCACTTACATCAGCTAATCCATCACTTCCTATTGTATTTTGATTTAACGCTAATGTATCATCGCCTAGTATTGTAATCTCTTTACCATTGTTTGCAACAATAGTTACTTTGTCGGCTGCGTCACTAGTTTTGATGCTTTCGCCTATATAGACAATATCACCAACTTTTAGTTCTCTCGTATTTCCATTTTGATCAACTGCAACTGCCTTGCCCGTTAATGATTTTACCACTCCGGCTTCTCTTGCCATAAATTACTCCTTTAAAAATTTAATTTTTTGTGAATTAATTTATATTGTGTTTATAATAAGAAATAGACTTTATAAAAATTGATTTAGCTGCTTAAATAAAAGGCAAAACATAAATTCTTTGTTAAAATATTTTTGCAACATTTCTGATATAATCCCCGCATGAAGTACGCACATTTAGTTCAAATAGCAGATTATCTATCAAAATTTAAAAAGATCAGCCAAGCAAAGCGCGTAAGCGACATGGCTATACTTATCGAATTTAGTGGCGAAAAGATCATTTTTGATCTAAATAAGTCAAACTCAGCGATCTATAAAGATGATGAGCTAAAAGAGGCGAAAATTTATCAAGCACCCTTTGATAATGTCCTAAAAAAGCGCTTTAACGCCTCGCATATAAAAAGCGTCGAGTGTCTAAAAGACAATAGAATTTTAAAATTTACCTGCACGCAAAGTGGATCATATAAAAGCGAAAATTTCATCCTTTATCTTGAATTTACAGGCCGCTTTACAAACGCTGTGATAACTGACGAAAATAGCGTTATCATCGAGGCGCTAAGACATATCGACAATAGCTACCGCAAGATAGAAACTGGCGAGGTTTTAAAAGAGCTGCCAGCCATCGCCATAAAAGAAAAGCCGTGCGAGCCGATAACCAACTTTGATGAGTTTTTTAAAAGAGAAGCGGCTAGGATAAATGAAGCAAGGATAGCTAGCCTAAAAGAGGCAAAGCTTACTAGCGTGCAAAAAAAGATAGATAGCATGAGTGAAATTTTAAACTCGCTTGAAGATAAAGATGAGCTTATGAAAAAGAGCGAGGAGTTTGCAAACTACGGCACGCTCTTGCTTGCAAATTTAGCAAATTTTAAGGGCTATGAGAGAGAAATTTGCCTGAAAGATTTTAACGGCAATGAGATAAAACTAACTCTTAACGACACGCCAAAAAATAGCGCAAATGAATTTTACTCAAGATCAAAAAAACTTCGTGCAAAAGCCCTTGGTGTGGAGATAGAAAAGAGAAATTTAAGTGAAAAGATCGAGTTTTTAGAAGGACTAAAGTCACTTTTAAAAGAGGCAAAAAGTGCTTACGAGCTTGAAATTTTAAGCCCAAAAAACAAGGCAAAACAAAGAGAGAGACACATAAAAGATGTGAGCGAAAATGCTGAAATTTTCTACGTTAGAGAGTTTAAAATTTTAGTTGGCAGAAATGAAAAAGGCAATATAAATTTACTTGATCTTGCCAAAAAAGATGACATCTGGCTTCATCTAAAAGACGCCCCAAGCGCTCACGTTATCATAAAAACAAACAAGAGCAAAGTGCCAGAAGACGTGCTAGAGATGGCTGCTAAATTTTGCGTTGAATTTAGCGTAAGAGGGGCTGGCAGATACGAGGTGGATTACACTAAACGTGAAAATTTAAGGCGTGAAAATGGCGCAAATGTCACTTACACAAACTACAAAACGATCATCATAAATAAAGGCTAAAAATGGCGGTAACACCTTTAGGAAACAGCAACTTCATCAACCAAAACGCCCCAGTCGTCTCGCAGGTGCATGCAAACCAGCAAGCACGCTTTGACATGCAAGCGCTGATGGCATCTGAGCTAGCTACCCAGCAAAACGAGGAGATCAAAGAGGTGCGTCCGATGGAGGAGTCGTATAAAATAGACCCTGAAAAAGAGCACGAGCGTCAAAAAAGCGAAGAAGAGGCGAGCGAGTTTGAGAACGAAGAGCAAAACGCAAAAGCCAAAGATGAAGAGAATTTGGAAGATGAAAAAGATGATGAAAGTGACATAGAAGAACATCATATGCTTGATATATCAATATAGTTAATTTAGTAGGCAAACTCTCTCTAAACTCTGCACCTTTAACCAAATCTTATATAAATTTTTATCTATTTCTCACCAAGTGTTTGGCAAACAACTGACCTAATTCAAGCTTTATTTTGTTGTGGTACATACCAAATCTATATTTAGTTCATGCAAAGCCAGTTTTATCTACAACGGTTTTCGCATTAAGAGCCTGACTCAGTGTCATCTATGGTAAATACTGCACCCTTGCCAGCATTAAATTTGGATCATCTTCTAATGTTATAATGAACTATCAACAGCATTAAATACAGCTTGATTTGCATAAGAATAAATTAGAAATTATTCGCTAAAACTAAATAAGACATAAAATACAAAAAAGTAATAATAAAAAAGATAAATATAAGAAGGATTAGGAACGCTTAGCGTTCCTTTTTAAGAGTAATTTTGTATTTTACTTTTCTATCTTCTCTTTGGCTTTACTTTTAGTCTCTTTTTTTACTTTTTCTTTCTTTTCTTTTACTTTATCTTCAGCATTGTCTTTTTTTTCTTTTACTTCGCTGCTCTTTTTACTTACTTTTTCTTTTAGCTCATCTTTTTTAGATTTTGCTTTAGTTTTTGTTTCGTCTATTTTTGTCTCGCCAGATGTTGAAATTTCTGATTTTAAATTTTCAAATGTCTTATCACCTATGCCATTTACATTTTTGAGATCTTCTATCGAGTTAAATTTATTTGCCTTTCTATACTCAATAATAGCATCTGCTTTTGAAGCACCTATACCATCTAGGCTCATTAACTCTTCTTTTGAAGCAGTATTTAAATTTACAGCTGCAAACATTGTAGAAGCTGCTACTAATAACGATAACATAACTTTTTTCATTTTTGTCCTTTTTAAGTTAGATTGGATGTCGAGTTTAACATATTTAACATGCTAAGTCAATTTAAAATAAAAATTAATAATCTGTGCCGATTGTAAAATTATAAGTAATTAAGAATTTTAAATACGAAAAAGTAGACTAAAGTAAAAGTTTTAGATAGCTGTAATTATATTTAGAAAGATAAATTTTTATGTCATAAAAAAAATTTTTATCTATTTTTCGCTACAATTAGAAACTTATATAAAAATTTAGGAGAATTTTCTATGAAAAAAGAAGATATAAAAGAGCTTATCGAATTTTTTAATGGTATGGAGATGAATCATATCAAGATAAAAAGTGGTGATTTTGAGGTCGAGGTAGAGAAATTTGCTGATTATTGCGCGCCTGCAAAGCCAGCGGCACAAGCAGCAGCCCCAGCGCCAACGCCTGTAAATGTTGTCGTTAGCTCAGAGGTAAAACCAGCTGCAAATTCGCCAAAAGATAGCATAAAATCTCCTATGGTAGGTACTTTCTACGCTGCTCCAAGCCCAGGCGCTGCACCATTTGTAAAAGTAGGTCAAAGAGTGAGAAAAGGCGATGTGGTGGGCATAATCGAAGCTATGAAGATCATGAACGAGATCGAGGCTGAATTTGACTGCCAGATCACTGAGATGCTAGTCTCTGACGGACAGCCAGTTGAGTTTG
>ERZ773049.1638-NODE-1638-length-12776-cov-3.009276_pt1 | contig 12776 bp, 12 predicted proteins | sample MGYA00580633_ERZ773049 | MGnify/ENA primary metagenome ERZ773049 (study PRJEB29015, sample SAMEA2737991) | human oral metagenome | biome: human oral; feature: human-associated habitat; material: dental | place: China | collected 2066 ... | reverse complement strand
ATCTTCCTCTGCTTATAACAGTGCCGTGCAGATGATCTCGCGATCCAGTACATCACCTGCTGCCACATCGGAATAAAGTTCGCTGCGCCCCAGAACCCAGTAGCCCTCGCACTCATGCCGCGCTATCTCGGCAAACGCAAGGAACTCCTCGTCCGTCACAGTGCGCGGACTGAATCGGCGAATCACCGCGAGCGCGTCACGCAGTGAGATCACCCCGTAGAGATTCGCCATCGCGTTGAAATACTTTCGCAGAAGACGTGATGTATTGTCCTTAAGCGGGATTTCACGGTACAGCGCATTCAGCTCCCGCCTGCTGTATACTTCGGGAAGCGACACCGGCTCCCGCCCTTCGTCTGTATTCGCTGTCATCATGCTCGCCTCGTTCCATCCTGACACATCATTTCATTTTATTATAGAGATTTCCTGCCCCTCGGTCAACGAAAACGAAGCCTCCGTGAAGAATCTCCACTTCTTCACGGGGCTTCGTCGTTTATGGCTCCTGTTTTGGCTCGTGCTCGCCTGTGCATAATATAGCACTGTGACGATCAGGTTTCAATCTGCGTATTTATTCTTCTTGTTCTCGCCTTGGAGCTCTGAGAGGAGCTGCGCCTGTATGGTCATGATGCGGTTCTGGATGGATGTGATGAGGGGCTGCTTCTGATCGTCGCTCATCGCGGACTTTTTGACCTGTGCAAGCTGTTTGCGCAGATTCGCAAGCTCCGTTTCGAGAGGATTGTCACGGCGGCGCGTGCCCTTATCGCGGCTCTCCTCGATGTCCTCTGCCCGCACCTAGCGACCATCCGCTGTCTGGACAAGGTGCAGCGGGTCACGCTGACGGCTAAGTCGCTGAAGGAACTTGATTTCATCCGCGCCGTCCGAAAGTGCGCGGCTCATCTCTCCCTGCGTATAGCGAATCGAAGCGTTATCATTGCCGCACATGGAACGCTGTAAGCGGTCATAGCCATCCGCATCGTTCGTTGCCGCCTCCCAGAGTTCGCCATGTGCATGAGAGAAGTTCGCACGCATCGCTTCATCCAAAGAATAATGTCTGCGGGTCAATCCACCAAGAAACTCCTGATAGGCTGCGGCGGTATCGTCACGACCTGACTGCTTGAGCGCTGACACGATCTCTGCATGGTTCTTGTACGCGCCTTGTGCCGCTTGAACCCACACGTCACTCGCTTCCTTATGACGCGCCATGAAATCCAGTTCCTTGACACCGATGTTCGCAAGCGAACCATTATACTCGTAACGAATCCGCGCGGCAAACTTCGTCGACGGCGAACTAAAATCGACTGCAACAAAGACACCCGCACGGTTTTGGAGCTCATTTGCGTACGATTTTGCCCGCGTGTACTCCTCCACCGTGGTATGTCCGCGTGCAATACGCTTGCTGAGTTCTTCGTCTGCATAGGAGGTATTCGCAAGAGCCGCCATGCCCGCAAACTTCAAATTGTACGCTCGAAATACAGATGTACCGCCTGCACGCACCTTGTCAAGGACGTTTCGATACGACTCAAAATGTTCGTCCGCCTCCGCATACAAAGGATTGATTACGCCCTCCTTCTCTGCCCAATGCTCGGCATAGACGTTGATACCGAGTATCTGGTCGCCCTTCCAGTACAACTCGTCTGAATACGGCTCAGGAGATATGAGTACGTCACGATTCTTCTCCGCCGCGCGCTCCGTCAGCTCCTTCTGCTTCGCACGCCACGATGTATAGAACTCCTCCATCGAGCCTGCCTTGATCTCGCCGTCGTAGCGCTTGGTGCTCCGCATCAGACGCGCAATGTATTCGCCGTCGCTCTCGTCGCGCCCGCGAGCACTGATCTCGACACGGTACGCGGGTGCCTCCACGCGCCCCGCCTGTACCGCATCGTTTTTCTGCGCCGCGTTTGCGTTCGTCGTCTTTGCCGCCTCATATGCAGACGACACTCCTCCATTCACCCGCATTGTCATAGTCAGCACTCCTTTGCCGCTTCCAAAATAATAACGATGATTAGTTATTCTCCCCCCCCGCGTTTTTCCTGCTTTATCGGAAATTTTTCACGCAATATCCCCGCCGACGCAGACCGTGCGCGTGCCGATCTGAGCGATGTGGACGGGCAGCCCGTAGAGTGCGCTCATGCCCGCCTCGTCGATGACCTCCGCCGCCGCGCCGTGCTTCCAGAGGGTCTTAAAATTTCCTTTCGTTTAGAAAAACCGCCCGATGACGAATGTCATCGGGTGGCTCAGTATGAAAATAATTCGTTTAGAAGTTGAAATCTACACGCGCGAAGATCTTGCTCGCATCCTTATCGCCTTTGAGATCCTTGCCGCGGAAATACTCGACCTTGCCGACAACGTTCTTGAACGGCACATAGTGAACGCCGGCCTCCCAGCCCTTCTGTCCCGCACTGATCGCGTTGTACGTCGGCTTGAACACAGCATAGTCACCGAGGTGACGGTAGGCGACAAACATCCCCCACGAGCCGACATCCGACTTCTTCGCGCCCTTGTACGAGAGCTGCACGCTGCCCGCCTTCTTATAGCGATCTGCCTCCGTGTTCTGCGCATATGCACCCGAGAGGCTGACGTTCTTGTCAAAGGCAATACCGCCGCCCACGGAGAAGATCCGTGCCTCGTCCGACGAGCCGCTGTTCTTGTAGCCCGCCACGCGATATTTCTCACTGTTTGCATGGTAGTAGCCAACGCCCGCATTGATCTTGCCGTTCTTGCTGGTCAGCTCGATCACCTGCACGTTCGCCGCAGGATCGCTCGAAGCCCCCAGCTTGCTGACACGTCCCGCTGCGACCTTTGCCTTGACGACATTGCCAAAGCGCACGGTCGCGCCGGACATCGACGGAGGATCGGAAACCATGCCGTTATCCACGTCGGAGAAGAGCAGCATCTGACCGAGGCGTACCTCGAACTTGCCGTACGTGCCGATGGCGTGCGCACGATCGACCTTGAAGTTCTCACTGCCCTTTCCGTCGCCCGCATCCTTATCCATCAGATGATAGCCCGTCAGACGTGCCGTCACCTTCCAGTTCTTGTTGACCTCTGCCGTCGGGAACACGCGGAACATCACCATGTTCTGATTCTTACGCGCCTTGCCATCATGACGATCACTCGTGTACTGATAACGGAAGAACCCCGTCCACTTCACCATATCGGCGTGCTTCTCAAGGTTCGCAACGCGTACGCCGAGGTTGTTCAGCTCATCGGCGAACTCAGCGGCAAGACGATCAACAAGAGCCTTGTCCGATGTAGACATATCCCTCTTTGCCATCGCCTTTGCCGTCATCTGCGCCATCTCATAGCGCGTGATGTTACGGTCACCACGGTACGTACCGTCGCCGTAGCCCTCGATGACACCGTCTGCCGCGAGCTGGGTCACAGCATCGTACGCCCAGTGGTCACGCGGAACGTCGCTGAACGGATTCGCCGCCGCAAACGTCGTCGATGCCGCGCCGATCGTGAGTGCTGTGGCAAGAGCCGCGACAAGATTCTTCTTCATAAACAAAACAGTCCTTTCCCTGCGGGATTCCCCGCTGTCCTAAAATATATCCCAACGCTGCTAAGACAACGCTGTCAAACAAGCTTACTTCGCAGGTGCTTCGCCCTTGATGATGCGCTTTGCATCCGCCTCGCTCAGATCATAGTGGAGAAAACGCTTGTAGAAGTCCACCGTCTCCTTCACGAGATCGACATCGGCAAAGAGCTGCGGCTGGATGGTCTGTGCCGCCCAGAGGAGCTGCAGTGCGGACTCGGCACTGTAGCGGTCCCAGTTGAACGTACCGACGGGGTTCGCATAGATACGCCCGTTTTTGACCGCCTTGAGGCTCGACCACTGCGGGTCGTTCTTGATTGCCTCGATGCCCTTCGCGGACTGCGTGCCGCCGATGATGATGATGTCGGGATCCGCCTTGAGGACTTCCTCGATGGTGGTCTTGATCTGCGGACCTTTCGCCGTGATGGCATTCCTGCCGCCGCCGTAGCGAATCCACTCGTCAATGATGGTCTCCACGCCGTCCACCTTGAAGAGGTCGTCGCCGCCGACAATGTGGAGCACGACGGGGCGGTCGGCATCGCTGAGCTTCTTCGTGCGCTCATCCGTAAACTTCGTCTTCTCGTCGAGGTAGGAGAGGTACGTCTCTGCGTTCTTCGGCGCGTCGCCGCCGAGCACATCGCCCGTGATCTTCACAACCTTGCGCAGCCCATCATAGGTCGAGAAATTGACGCGTACCGCCGCATAGCCGTTCTTGCGTGCCGTCTCAATCTGCTCCTTGCTGCTTGCAAGCACGACCTGCGGCTTCTCCTTCTCAACCTCTTCCCAGTTCACATCCGTGCCCTTGACCGGCGCGGAGATCTCCGCGATACGCGGATAGACCTGCGCGAACCATGGGAGCCCCTGCACATTCTTCGTCGTTGTGACGAGCTTGTCCGCGCCGCCGAGAAGCAGCACAACCTGATTGTTCGCGTGCCAGAGGTCGGCGATGCGCTCCACATTCGCGGGAATCGTGACCTCCGTGCCGTCGATGTCCGTGACCGTGCGCGTCCTTTCCTGTTTGCCCTGCGCGGCGTTCTCCGTCCCGCAGCCCACAAGTGCTGCGACCATCATGACGAGAGCCAGCAGCGCAATGAGATTTTTCTTCATTGCATACATCCTTTCATCTGAAAAACCTGAAACTTTATTGTTAGCGTGTAATCCCCCGTAGCGAACCCTAGTGGAACAAGCGGGAAAAGCACACGTTCTGCCCCCTGCGGATTTTATTCGTTCAAGCGAAGCGCGTTTGGAATCCGCAGGTATTTAGGCAGATAAGTGTGCGACCGCTTGTGCAACGAGGCGTTCGCGAGGGGGATGCACGACATACTACAGCCGAGGAATCACACAGACCGTACGCTGCACATTGTCGCTGTGGAAAAGGCTCAGCTTCGTCCCGTACAGCTCCTCCAGATGCGATGCCCGCACCTCGTCCACGGATTCGTAAAAATCCATATGCGTGCCGAAACAGAGCGCGACGCGGCTGTTCAGCAACAGTGCCTGCTCGGGCAGATGCGTTGTAAAGACGACACCGTAGCCCTTTGCACGCAAGTTGTCGATGGTCTGGAGGACGAGCACCTGATTGCGCACGTCGAGTGCCGCCGTCGGCTCGTCCATGAGGATCAGCCTCGTATTTTGAAGCAGTGCGCGCCCGATGGCGACCAGCTGCCGCTGCCCGCCCGAGAGTTCACGGCATTGCCGCTCACGGATGTGCGCAATGCCGAGCTCCTCGAGAATCGCATCCGTCTGCGCATAGTCCGCCCTGCTCGGCGCGGAGAACATCCCTGTGCGCACCGTCGCGCCGAAGGACACATAGTCACGCACCGTAAACGAACTCTCCGCGCTGATGATCTGCGGCACGAACGCAATCTCCCGCGCGCGCTCACGCGGTGACATCGCATAGATGTTCTGCCCGTTCGTATAGATGCGTCCCTGCGTTAGCTCCTGAAATCCCATCAGGCACGCGAGGAGCGTTGACTTGCCGACACCGTTGCGCCCGAGGAGCGCGAGCACCTCACCGCCCTTGATCGAAAACGAGATATGCTCGAAGATGTACGGCGCGTCCGTGCGATAGCGAAACGAACCGTCGTCGAGCCAAAGCATTGCGCGCTCCATCAGAAATACCTCCGCTGGCGATAGAGAATCCACGCAAAGAACGGTGTGCCGACAAACCCGCAGAGAATCCCGAGCGGCACCTCCGCAGAGGTCAGCGTACGCGCGAGGAGATCGGCGAGCATCAAAAAGGACGCGGCGAGTACCGCCGTTGCGGGCAGGAGATGCGCGTGATTGCCGCCGACCAGCATTCGCGCCAGATGCGGCAGGATGAGACCGATCCAGCCAATCGTTCCGCTCAGGCACACCACCGATGCTGTCAGCAGGGTCGCGAGTGCAATCACGGCAAGACGCTCGCGCTGCACATTCACGCCGAGGCTCGCCGCCTCCTGATCCGAGAGCGAAAGCACATTCATGCGCCAGCGCATCGCAAGCAGCCCCGCGAGCGTGAAGACGATGATCGGCGTGACGTAGAGCAGGTTGTCCCACGAGACCTTTGCAAGGCTGCCGAGCTGCCAGTAGACAATATCCGCCAGCTCCGTATCGGGGTCGGCGAGGTATTTCAGCAGACCGATCACCGCCGCCATAAAGCCCGAGACGATGATGCCGCAGAGGACGAGCACGATGCGCGAACGGCTCTGCACGAGCTTCGGCAGCATGAGTGTCATCGTAACCGCCGCGATGCCGCCGAGAAATGCCGCGACCGCCGTGCCGCCGAGCGTCAAATGCGCGAGGATCGCAAGACACGCGCCCACGCTCGCGCCCTGCGAGACACCGAGGAGATCCGGCGAGACGAGATCGTTGCGAAAGACGCCCTGATACGCCGCACCCGATACCGCGAGCGCAACGCCGACGAGGATGTCGCCGAGCACGCGCGGCAGACGGATCACCATGACGACGTTATACATCGACGCATCCCACGTGATCGGAAGTTCAATAAAATTCGATGCAAGAATTGCCACCACCTGATCGAACGGCACATAGAACCGTCCCACCGAAAGTGAGAGGACGAAAAACAGCACGGCGAGTACACTGCCCGCCGCCATCATACGTGCATATTGCCCCATAAAACCCCTTTCCCGAATTTTCCCAATAAAAATGCCCACCGGAAAAATCCGGTGAGCAATTACAGCGCACAAAAAGAGCGCAGTCCTCCCCATGCCGGTTTTCCTTTGCAATGCAGACAGAAGTCTGCGGGCAGGGAAGGACGTTTCCATACCTTCCCCCGTGATCTGCGGGATTCCGCGATCAGGCCGACGCACCATAGCCTGTGCCACAGGTACGGCAGCTCGAAAAACATAAAGATATATGGAGTTTATGTGAGTATAGCATGAGATTGACGTTTGAACAAGTTAAAAGATTTCGGCTCCGTGATCAATGTTACGGAAGAACAAGATCAAACCACTCCGCACCATGGATCACAGAACAAAAACCGCACGGCACAGAGCCGTGCGGTGCAAAGTTTAGGACTTTTTTCAGATATAGTATTCCGTCCCGTCCTTCGGTTTCATCTCGAATGCAGCGAAGATGCGGTCGCGGATGCGCAGAAAGTCCGCGCTCGTGCGGTCGCGGTGTCCATGCAGGTCAACGGGAAGGACGCAACGCACCTGTCCGGGGTTCGGCGTCATGACAACGACGCGATCGGCGAGGACAACGGCCTCGTCGATGTCGTGCGTAACGAAGATGATGGTCTTGCCCTCGTTGCGGCAGATCGCCGAGATCTCGTCCTGAAGTCCCATACGCGTGATCGCATCGAGCGCGGCGAACGGCTCGTCCATAAAGATGATGTCGGGATCGACGGCAAGGGCACGAGCGATGGCGACGCGCTGCTGCATCCCGCCCGAGAGCTCGGGTGGGTGGCTGTGGGCGAACCGTTCAAGCCCGACGACAGCGAGATACTTCCGCGCGATTTCCGTGCGCTCTGCAGGCGGCGTACCGAGGCTCTCAAGACCCAGCTCCACATTTTTCTCCACGGTGCGCCACGGGAGCAGCCCGTAGTTCTGAAAGATGGTGACGTTCTTGATATGCGGCGCACGCACCTCCTCGCCCGCAATGCGGATGCTGCCGCTCGTCACGCGATCAAAGCCTGCAAGTGCTGCAAGGAGCGTCGACTTGCCACAGCCCGAGGGACCGAGCAGACAGATAAACTCGCCGCGCTCAATCGCGAGACTCACATGATGGAGGGCGTGGAACTCCGCGCCATTTTTGCGGTAGACTCGGGAAACATCCGCGATCTCAATGTAGCTCATGCCTTTCCTCCCATGCCCCAACGCCGATAGAGCCGACGCTCCGCCAGCCCCATGGCGCTGTCCAGCAGCAGCCCGAGCACGCCGATGACGAGAATCGCCGCCATCAGAAGGTCGGCGCGGAGGTTGTTCCGCGCGTCGATGATGAGGAATCCGAGCCCCGACTGTGCGCCGACCATCTCGCCCGCGACGAGAAAGACCCACGCTGTGCCAAGCGCGAGGTGCAGTCCTGTTGCAACCTGCGGGAATACGGCGGGCAGCAGGATCTTTGTGAAAAGCTGCGGCTGCCCGATGCCGAAGTTCTGCGCGACGCGCAGATAGACAGGCTCGATCTTCTGCACGGCGGCGACGGTCGAAAGGAGGACAGGGAAGAATGCGGCGAGGAAGATGATGGCAATCGCAGGTGCCTCGCCGATACCGAAGAAAAGGACGATGAACGGCAGCCATGCGACGGGCGAGACGGGGCGCAGCACCTGTGCAATGGGGCTGAGATACGCCCAGACGCGGCTGTACCATCCAAGCACCAGTCCAAGCACGAGTGCGATAAGAACGGAGGAGAGGTAGCCGACGGCGAAGCGGAGGAGGCTCGCGGCGATGTCGTAGGCAAGCGCGCCGCTCGCAATCAGCTCACCAAGTCCCGCAAGGGTTCTCAGCGGTGAGGGAAAAAGCGCCTCATTCCAGCCACCGACCGTGCAGAGGATCTGCCAGAGGAGGATGGTGACGGCGCCGCCGCCGAGGAGGTGGCGCAGTGTCTGCATAGGCGACAGTCCTTTCATTTACGGCAATAAACTCTCATCGACAAAATCTTCGTAGGCGGGAACGCGCTGCAGGAGCCCCGCCTTCGTCATTCGCGCGGTGAGGTCGTCATAGATCTCACGTGTCAGCAACGGATTCTCGTAGGAGATGTAGTCGAAGGAGGCGGCGAGGACATCGGGCTGCGTCTTGAGAAAGTGCCCTGCGATCTTCGTCTGCTCCTCCGGATGCTCCGTCAAGTGCTCCGACGCATCGAGGTAGGCACGTACCGCCGCGCGGGCGAGCTCCGTGTGCTCCTCTGCAAAATCGCCGTGAAAAACGAGGGCGCAGCACGGGCTGTCCTCCCACAGCTCGTCGCTGCGTGCGAGGATGTGGCCCGTACCGAGCAGGAGCGCCTGTGCCCCGAACGGCTCGGCGACGCAGTAGCCCGCGATCTGCCCCTGCGCGAGTGCGGCGGGCATCTCGGGCGGTGTCATCTCGACAACGGTGAGATCCGCCTCGGTCATGCCGCCGCGCGTGAGCAGCTCGTCGAGGAGCAGCTTATGTGTGGACTGCTTATGTGGGATGGCAAAGACCTTGCCACGCAGATCCTCCGACGACTGCACCGTGGGGAGTGCAACGATGATGTTACCATCCCGGTGTCCGAGGGTTGCTGCACGCACATCGATGCCCTGTTCACGAGCCTTGACGGCAAGCTCGATGAGGACGGACGCGCCGTCGACGCGTCCCGTGTTCAGCGCATCCATTAGCTCCGGCCACGAGCCGTAGCGGATCAGCTCTAAGCGCACCGTACCGTCCGCCGTCTCCATCTCCTGCTGCGCGATGAGTGGCAGGGCATGGGTGGTCGGCAGATAGGCGATACGTACGGTGCGCGGGTCACGCTCCTCTGCCGGGCGGAATCCAACGAACGCCGCAGCACAGAGGATGAGTATGAATGCGGCGAGAACGAGCCGCCTCATGCACCGACCTCCGCCAGTTCCTCCGCCGTCTCGGCAAGCTCCGCCGAGCTGTCCGCCGCCGCTGCAATGGGTGCACATTCCGCCCAGCCGAGTGCCGCGCGCTGTGCGTCAAGATCCGCGAGAATCTTCGCAGCGAGACGCTTCGCGTCCGTATCCACGGTCATGACCGCGCCGAGCGTCTCCTTCGTATCGCGCTTGAGGAAGTTCATGACATTCGTCGAGCCGTGAATCGGAGCCTCGACGCAGTGGTAGGAGTCGATGCCGAACAGACGGAACGCGAGCGAGGCATCCAGCCCCTTTTCGTTCGCCCACTCGGGGCTGGTGAAGGCGTATGGCATATCCTTGATTGCAACGCCCGCCTCCGCCGCCACTCCTCCGAGGATGGTCGAGGCACGCGTGTTGTCTACGCACTCGCCCATGTGCCAGACGGGCGGCTGATCCTCCCCGAGGACGGAACGCAGCCCCGTGCCCGTCTTTTCGAGCGCGGACAGACTGCAATAGCCGAGCTTCAGCAGGGGGAATGAGGCGCAGCCGTTCGTAAAGATGAGAACATCGTTCTTGATAAGCTCCTCGGCGATGTCCACAATCGCACGCTCGTAGACGACGCGCGGATTGTTGCAGCCGACCATGTTCACAATGCCGCGAATTTTCCCGGACTTCAGCGCCTCCGCAATCGCGCCGTAGCCGTTATAGCGTTCGCGCACGGACTCCGCGCTGAATCCGATCTCTGCCGTCACCTCGTATGCCGGGATAAAGACAGGGATGTCGCGCCGTGCGGCAAAGCTCTCGATGGCACGCGTCACAATCTTGCGTGCGATCTTCTCCGTGTCCTCCACATTGGAGTGGTGATGATCGTAGGCGTAGTGCTCCGCGCCCGGCAGACGCGCGGCATCGCTCGTCGTGACGACCGTCGTCTTAAAGCAGTGTGCCACATCCATAATGGACGGGAACACGTCCTGCACGTCCGCGACCCAGAGATCGAGTGCCCCCGTGCCGAGCACCAGCTCCGCGCCAACCGCATTCGAGAGTGGAATGACCCCCTCGTAACGGTACATCGCTGCAAGGCACGAGCAGCAGATCCCGTAGAACTGAATCCCCTCCGCGCCGTGCTCCTTTGCCAACCGAACAAACTCCTCCGTCTTGCCGATGCGAACGATCTCGCTGACAAGCGTCGGCAGATGCCCGTGGACGGCAATGTTGACCCAGCCCTTTTTGAGTGCGCCGACGTTGACCTTTGAGGTCGCGCGATGCCCGACACCAAAGAGCGCGTCCGTCGCGATGTTTGCCGCGACTACGCCCGTGTAGCAGAACGCCAGACCGCAGCGCAGGAACTGCTTCATCGTGCTCTGCCAGTCGCCGTCCGTGCCGCAGCCTGTACGGTGGAACGCATCAAACACCTCGTTGTACGCGCTGATGGGAAGAATGTCGAGCTTCTCCCACACTTCCTTACGTTCGGCGGGCGCAAGTGCCGCAATGGAACGATACTCACCGGGGACGGGACGCGCAAGATCCTCAAGCAGCACGTCAGCGAGCTTGCTCGCGAGACGCTTCGTCGACTGCCCGCGCGTCTCGATGCCGAACGCCTTGCACACCTCACGGATGCGCTTTTCGCCGAGCAGCGGCAGCTTCAGTCTTCCCTCAGCGGCGAATTTCAGCGACAGGATTACCTCACGCGCATGTGCGCCGTGCTGTGCCACGCCGCCCGCCGCGCTGCGCAGGAGGTTGCGGGCAACGATGAGATCGGCATCCGCGCCGCAGATCCCGCGCGGGCTCTTCGGTGTGATCTTGCACGGTCCCATGTTGCAGTTCTTGCAGCAGACCCCCGCCATGCCGAACGCACACTGCGGCTGCTGCTTGTCAAAGCGGTCGAACGCCGTGTCGCAGCCGATCTGCTCCATGTGCAGCAACATCTCGCGCACGGCGGGGTCGGGGGTCTGTTCGAGAACATCCTGCTTCGACGGGAACGTCTTGCGGTAGTCCGAGACCGCCTTCATATAGTCGTTCACACCGCCGTGGACGTGCGGATGTGCCGCGTCGTGCGTGTGCGGCTGCCATGTGCCGTGCTCGTGCGCGTGATCGTGGACGTGACTGTGCCCATGTGCATGGTCGTGATCGTGATGCTCGTGCGTATGCCCGTGACCGTGGTCATGCGTGTGCGTATGTCCGTGATCGTGTGTGTGGCTGTGCTCATGCACGTGCGCATGATCGTGACCGTGGGCGTGCTCATGCCCGTGGTTTCCTGCTCCCTTGTTCGCTGCCATTGTTCCATCTCCCATTTATAATACATATATTTTTTATATGCGTGTAAATATATAACATATATGTTTTCTTGTCAACTCTTGCGCAAAAAAACTTTGTGCCAATCACCCGCCTTGCAAAATCCCACACACTCATGTAAAATATGGTTGAATTGATTTTATTGGATTTATAGGAGGTATCTTATGTTTCTGACACGATGCACACGCACGATGCGCACCGTCCTCGCGGCGGCGATGCTGGGCGTACTCGCGCTCACGAGCGGCTGTTTCAGCGGCGATGTGAACGTCGTCATCAACGAGGACGGCAGCGCAGACCTCAAGACGACGCTCGTCAGCGTGCCCATGCTCGCCGAGATCGTCGAGCAGAGCAAGACGGCGGCGACCGCCAAGAATCCGGACGCGCAGGTCACACCCGTGACAAAGGAGAATATGTCGGGCTACGAGATTACGGAGCACTACGCCACGATCGAAAAGCTGTCGGAGAATGACTTCTTCAAGGCGAACGAGGGCAAGAACACGGGCATCACCGCGAACAAGAGCCTGTTCTACACGGACTACAACTTTGACCTGCTCTTCGAGGGCAGCCAGAACGGCGGCGGTGCGGGCGCGTTCGCGAGCAACATCACATTTACCTATCAGATGACACTGCCCGTCGCACCCACAAGTTCGAACGCCGATCGCGTGGAGGAGGACGGCAAGCAGCTCACGTGGAACCTCGGCAAGACGCTCGTCACGGGTGAGTCGTCGAAGATCGAGGTCGCGTTCCGCCTCTGGAACAAGACGGCGATCATCGGTACCATCGTCCTGGTGGTCATCCTGATCGGCGCCGGCGCATTCTTCTTCCTGCGCAAGCGCAAGGAACCGGAGGAGGACCCGCAACAGCTCGCCGAGAACACCATCATCGACGTAACACCAAGTGAGTCGAACAACAAGAACTAAAGATTGGCAAGCAAAAACGAGGAGCCCCTGCAACCTGCAAGGG
>ERZ773049.1637-NODE-1637-length-12776-cov-3.732018_pt1 | contig 12776 bp, 16 predicted proteins | sample MGYA00580633_ERZ773049 | MGnify/ENA primary metagenome ERZ773049 (study PRJEB29015, sample SAMEA2737991) | human oral metagenome | biome: human oral; feature: human-associated habitat; material: dental | place: China | collected 2066 ... | reverse complement strand
TAAAGCGGCAGAACTTTTAGGAAAGAGATACAGGCTATTTACAGATAAGGTTGAGGTTGAAAGGGTTGTACCTGTTATGATTGTAGGTGAGGACAGTCTTGAAGAGTAAAAAGGTAAGACTTCCTGATTTAGTCGGAAAAGGATACAGAGATTTTTGGAACTTCAAGGGAAGGTATAAGGTAGTAAAAGGATCAAGAGCAAGTAAGAAAAGTAAGACAACGGCATTATGGATAGTATACAATATGATGAAATACAGGAATGCAAATACTCTTGTTGTACGCAAGGTGTACAGGACTTTGAAAGACAGTTGCTATTCAGATTTAAAATGGGCAATACATAGATTACAGGTTCAAGACTATTGGGAGTTAAAAGAAAGTCCACTTGAAATGACATATAAACCAACTGGACAAAAGATTTTGTTTAGAGGTTTTGATGATCCATTAAAAATTACATCAATTTCAGTTTCAGTAGGTAGTTTGTGTTGGTGTTGGGTAGAAGAAGCTTATGAATTAACAAATGAAAAATATTTTAATATGCTTGATGAAAGTATTAGAGGAGTAGTGGAAGAACCTCTATTTAAACAGATAATCATTACTTTAAATCCTTGGAATGAAGGGCATTGGATTAAGGCTAGATTTTTTGACAGAGAAGCGAAAAATATACTAGCTTTAACTACTAATTATTTTTGTAATGAATGGTTAGATGAAACAGATAAAGAATTATTTGAAGATATGAAAATACGTGACCCTCGCAGATATCAAGTTGCTGGACTTGGAAACTGGGGTATAGTAGATGGACTTGTCTATGAAAATTGGCAAGAGTTAGAGTTTGATTGGAGAGAAATTTTAAATAAAAGACAAAAAGCAAAAGCAGTATTTGGGCTAGATTTTGGATATACTAATGACCCTGCTGCTTTTTTTTGTGGAATATTGGACCAGGAGCAAAAAGAAATTTATGTTTTTGATGAAATATATCAAAAAGGAATGCAGAATACAGCTATTTACAGCAATATAGAAAAATTAGGTTTTAAAAAAGAAATTATAGTAGCTGACAGTGCAGAGCCAAAAAGTATAGATCATTTAAAAGGTTTAGGACTTTACAGAATAAAAGCATCTAAAAAAGGGAAAGATAGTATTAATGCTGGAATACAGTTTATCCAAGATTTTAAAATTTTTATTCATCCTAGATGTGTAAATTTTTTGACAGAGATTTCCAATTATGCTTGGGATAAGGATAAATTTGGAAAAGCAGTAAACAAACCCATTGATGATTTCAATCACTTAATGGACGCTATGAGATATGCACTTGAGGATTATATGAGAAATAATTCTGTAAGAACAATAGATAGAACTGCCTTAGGAATAAGATAAGAGAGGAGGATTAATGGAAGTACAGGAATTAAAAGAAGCACTGGAGGCATTTATAAAAAATGAATTACCAGAGCTACAAAAAATGGAAGATTATTATAGCGGAAAGCATAATATTTTGAATAAGAAAGATAGAAGTGATAAGAAAAAAGATACTAAGTTAATTAACAATTATCCAGAGTATATCACAACTATTGCAACTGCCTATTTTTTAGGAAAACCTATTTCATATACTTTGCAAGATGATAAGTTCAAAAAAGATTTTGAAAAACTATCTGAATATTTAGCAACTGAAGAAGAGCAGCAAGAAAACTTTGAACATGCATCCAATTTAAGTGTGTTTGGAAAGTCTTATGAACTTTGGTATATGGATGTAGATAAGAGTATTGGAAATATAGTTATAGATCCTAGGGATTGCTTTATTTTGAGAGATAATACAGTAAAAAAAGAAATAATTGCTGCTGTTAGATGGGATAAAACTAAAAATCAAGAAAATAAATGGGTTTATACATTAGAAGTTTATGATAATACAAGTGTTACAACTTATGAATTTTTATCAGATAGTGATAAAAAAGAAGTTCCAACTGTAACAGGAGAAACTAAACTACACGGATTTAACCAGGTTCCAATTATTGAATTTTTAAACAATAAAAGGGGTAACGGAGATTTTAAAAATGTAATTTCTTTGATAGATGGCTATAATGAAGCAACTTCAACTGCTATTGATGATATGAAAGATTTTACAGATGCATACTTAGTTTTGGTTAATATGGGTGGAACTACTGATGAAGAAATAGAAAGAATGAATAAAAATAAGGTTATGCTTATCAATGAACAAGGTGATGCTAAATGGCTTGTTAAACAAGTCAATGATAGCTATGCTCAAAATAATAAAAATAGATTAAATCAAGATATTCATAAATTTTCTATGATACCTGACATGCAAGACAAAGAGTTTTCAGGAAATAGCTCAGGAGTTGCACTTGGATATAAGTTATTAGCATTGGAACAGTTAGCAGCACAAAAGGAAATGTATTTCAAAAAAGCAATTAATCAAAGATTGCAACTTATGATAGATTTCTATAATTTAAAAATTAGTCCAAAGGATATTCAAAAAGTCTTTACCAGAAATGTTCCAAAGAACTTAGTTGAAGCCGCAGATACAGCTCAAAAGTTACAAGGAATAGTATCACATGAAACTATCTTATCTATTTTGCCTTTTATAGAAGATGCAAAAGTTGAACTTGAAAAAATAAAAGCAGAAGAAGATATCAATTCAGAAAAAGATATGAATACTCCAATTGGAGTTGGTGCTAATGGCTCAAAAGAATAGAGATTATTGGGAAGAAAGACAAGTTAAAAGAGAGGCTAAGGCATTCACTACAATACAGGATATTGAAAAAGAATATAAGATTGCACTTGAAAAGGCTAAGCAAAACATAAATAAAGAGCTTAGCAGAATAGGTACAACTTATATGAAAGATAACAATTTAAGTTATCACGATGCTTTGAAACTTTTAAAAGGTGATGAATACAAAGTTTGGAAAAAAGATTTACATGATTATCTGAAAGAGTATAACAAACTTTTAAAGATAGCTCCTTTGGAAGCTAAAAAACTTTATTTAGAAATTGAAACATTATCTGCTAGAAGTCGTTTGAGCCATTTAGATAGTCTTAAAGCACAAGTAGATATGGAAATGGTGAAACTTATCTTTGGAGTTGAAGATAGTGCTAAGAATGCACTAACTTCTGTTTATAGAGATACTTTCATAGAAGTAACAAAAGATTTAGGAATTAATGCTATTGTAAGTAGAGACAAAATAAAAGCTGTTTTAGACAGACCCTGGAGTGGTGCAAACTTTTCTGAAAGGCTTTGGAGTAATACAGATAAATTGGCTCAAACAGTAAAACAAGAAATAGTTAATGGGATGATACAAGGTATCAATTTACAAACTATGACTAAAAGAATTTCTGAAAGATTTGAAACAGCTAAAAAGAATGATGTTGAAAGACTTTTAAGAACTGAAGTTAATTATACTTTAAATCAAGCTACTTTGGACGGATATAAAGAAGCTGGAATAGAAAAATATGAGTTTAGTGCTACACTAGACAGCAGGACCAGTCAAATTTGTTCTGAACTTCACAGGGAGGTGTTTTCAATAAAGAGTGTTGCAGTTGGATTAAATTATCCACCTATGCACCCTCGCCTCTCGTTGCAGAAGTACGACGATACCAATTGTTGACTATGAAAATTTAATCAAGCAAGGTAGGGAAGAAATTGGCGAAAAAGATATTGAAAATAATGATAAAGAAGAATTGACAAATAATGAAAATAGGAGTATAAATGAATTTAAAGAAGCAAGTTCAATAAAAGAAGCTAATGAATTTGCTGAAAAATTAGGACTAAGAGCCGATTATACAGGGATAGATATAAGATGTGCTAATGAATGGAATAAAGGTTTGTATGATATGAAAGAAAAATTCCCTGAAGTAGTTGAAAATATAAAATTTATAGGTTCTACTCAAATTAGAAATAAATTAATTCTTCAGGAAATTGAAAATGATTTAAGAAAAGCAGGATTTTCAAAAGAAGCTATTACAGATTCTTTAGAATATGCAAAAAGAGAGTATAAGATTATTATAAACAAAAATGCAATGGCAGTTTCATTATTCATAGATAAAGATAATAAAGATCCTGTAAATATGATAAGGGCAAAATATCAAGGAATAACTATGAATAGTTTACACTTTAAAAATTATGAAGAAGTAACAGAATCTCTTAAAATGCAAGTTAACGGAAAATGGCATCCTGTTGGTTGCGATACTGTAAAAGCTGTTTTTGATCATGAATTTGGACATCAGTTGGATAGTTTTTTAGGAATAAGAAATAAAAAAGAAATGATAGAAATATTAGAGGAAAATAAAAAAGAAAAAGGAAAATTTTTATCAGAATATTCTATTTTTAATAAATTAGATGAGATTAATATAAAAGAAATTATAGCTGAAGGATGGAGCGAATACTGTAATAATCCTAACCCAAGAAAATTATCTCAAAGAGTGGGTAAACTAATAGAAAGAGAATATAATATTTATAAAAAGGGAAGTGAGTAGATATGTTTGTAGATTTACCTAAAAAAATAATTGAAGCAAAAGAGAAAGGTTATATTAACAGCAGACTTGAAATAATAGTAGATACTCCACCGCAATGGGTTTTGGATGAATTGGATAAATTTTTTAAAGATTTTAAAGAAACTATGGAAAGTGAAGGTTATTTTAATAATTAGAATAAAAACCAAGAGCACTTAGCTAAAAACTAGGTGCTTTTTTATTGCAAAGAAAGGAGGTACATAGAATAAATATTGTCGTACTGAGGGACATTAAACATCTGGGAAAATAGTCACACAGGACTTTAAACAGGAGGATAAAATGAAAAGATTTAAACTTAATATTCAACAATTTGCAGAACCAGGAGAAGTTAAAACTTATACACAAGAAGAAGTGGATAAGATGATTGACAAAAGATTTGCAAGAATGAAAGCAGACTTTGAAAAAGAAAAAAAAGAACTTGAAAGAAAGCATAATGAATCTATTGAAGATTATGAGGAAAGAATTAAAAATGCTAATCTTACTGCAGAAGAAAAGCACAAAAAAGAACTTGAAAAAATTCAAAAAGATTTGGATGCAAAAACTGCTGAACTTACAAAGATTAAGACAGATGAAATTAAAAAAGCAACTCTTACAAAATATAAAATGCCAGAAAAGTTCTTAGATAGAATTAGTGGAGTTACAGAAGAAGAAATAGAAGCATCTGTTAAAGGTTTTGCAGAAGCAATGGGAGAATATGTAAAAGGACTTGGTACTAGTGGAGTACCAGGTGCAATGAATGGTGGAAGTAATGGTGGAGCTGATAAAAAGGCTCAATTAGAAGAATTGAAGAAAAAAGCTTTTGAAAGTGGTTCTATTGAAGATAGAGCTACATATACAAGGGCTAAACATGAATTTGAAGAACAAAGTGTAGGAGGTAAAGAATAATGGCAAATATAGACAACAAATTACATTCAGGGAATCAATTTATTTCAAATGATATTTTAGAAGAATTACAATTAGTAAATCCTAATGTTTCTCCTATCATATCTCATATTTTAAGAGGTGGGAGAGTAGACAAAACTGACTCTACTACTATTGAATGGGTGGACCATTATGAAAGAAAAGTATCATCAACTTTAAAAAAGGCGTTAGCAACAGCTGACACTGAAATTCAAGTAGTAGATGCTGATATATTAGTAAAGGACGCTTTGTTATCTATTGGTGATGAAATAGTAAAAATTACTAATGTTAAAACTGATAATAAGGCAGATATTACAAGAGGTTATGCTGGGACTACTGCAACAACAGGAAATATAGCAATAGGAACTTTAGTGCAAAGTTTAGGTATAGAGATGGAAGAAGGAGGAGAATTAAAGGCTTCAACTGTTAGATTGCCAGTTCATATTACAAATAATACTGGAATTATCTATGAGCAATATAAAGTTACAGAAACAGCAAAACACTTAAATCCACATGGACAAGGTGGATTATCTGTAAGGGAATTGGAATCTCAAAAGAAAAAAGATGAATTGTTAGGAATTATGGAAAATAAATTTTTAAATGGAGTTAAATTCACAAGTGGAAATTTAAGAATGTCAGGTGGAGTAAAGGCATTAATTAAAGAACATGGAATAGTCATAGATGCCAACAATCAACCATTCTCATTGGACCTTTTAGATAAAGTTGTAAAAGCAATAGTTGATAAAGGAAATCCAGGTGCAGCAGATTTAAAAGCTGGATTTTATTCTTTATGTGTTCCTTATACAATTTTAAGAACTATAAATAAATTGAATAAAGATATAGTTAGAGCAGATATAACTGATAAGATAACAGGAACTAAAATAGAAGAAATAGTTACTACATCTGGTACTGTATCTGTATTTCCAGCAACTTCATTAGCAGAAAATGAGTTTATATTAATGAACTTAAATGAAGCTAGAATTAAACAATTATATCCAATTAAAGAAGAAATAGGGGCTAAGACAGAATTAGCTGATAATTATTTCTTACATGGAGAATATGCACATCAAATAACAAAATTACCATTCCAAGTACATGTTAAAAATGTAAAAATATCATAGGAGGTAGTAATGGCAAAAGATAATAAAAAAGAAAATGAAGAAATGATTGAAGGATTAAAAGGAGCTGTATTAGAAACAACTTTTAAATCTAGTTATAAAAATCTAATTATAGCTGGAACTTCTATTCAATTCAAAGATGGAGTTTACTCAACATCTGATGAAACTGAAATAGAAATTTTAAGAAATAATAACCTAGTGACAGAGGTAGGAGAATAAAAGCTCCTATCTCTTTTATATTCGGAGGTTAGACATGGAAGAACTTTACAATAATATAATTGAAAAAGTGAAAAATTTAACAACTGTTAGTGATGAAGCTAAGTTGAAAATTCAAGTAACTATTTTAGTCAGAAAATCTTTAAATTTTATGAATAGAAATGATTTTCCAGTTGAACTCATAGAACCATTTGCAGAGCATTTGGCATTAAAAACTGTTGAAGAAACAAACTTACAAGGTAATGTTTCTAAAGTTACAGAAGGAGATACATCAATAGAATATAACACATCTAGCAATACTACTGATGAAATGTTTCTATCTTTAAAAAGCCAATTATTTAGATTTAGAAAGGTTGGTACTGTATGAGTATTTTAGATAAGTTGCATAATGATAAAGTTACAGTTATCCGTTCCGTAGCATTTACTGATGAATATGGAGGTGCTTTTGAAAAGTATGTAGAAATTTCAAAAGATGTTCCTTGCAGGCTTTCACAGAAATGGTTGAGAAGTGTAATACCTGGACCAGTCAACAGCAGTTCACAAGAATATAAACTCTTTGTGGGTTTGGATGTAGATATAAAGCAAAATGACTTATTGAAAGTTATAAGAAAAGCAGATGGAGCTATTTATATGTTCAAGGCATCAAAACCTTTGGCATACAACATCATAAAACACAAGGAAATAGTTTTAATAGAAGTCTCTGAAAATGAGGTAGATTATGGAGCTTAAAGGATTTAAAGAATTTGACAAAATTCTTGATGAAATAAAAATAAAAGCTCCACAAGCTACTGAAAAATTTTTAATGCTACAAGCTGAAGAGTTAAAAAAAGATGTTAAAGAATTAACACCTGTTGATACTGGAACATTAAAGAATTCTTGGCAAAGAGAAAACGGGAAAAGATTAACTGGAAAAGCATTCTCTCAAATTGTATTTTCTATGACAGATTATGCTGCTCATGTTGAGTATGGTCATAGAGCAGGAAGAAACAAAACTAAATTTGTCAGGGGTAGATTTATGCTTAGAACAGCAGTAGCTATGAGACAAATTAAATTCTATAAAGATTTAAAAAATTTTTATGGAGGATTGGTAAAAAAATGAAATGGATAGATATAAGAAATGCATTAAATAAGATTATTTCAGAAAAGTTAAAAGTAAATCCATATAGTGAAGATATAGACAATGTTAAAAAGCCTTGTTTTTATATAGATTTAGTTAGCTATAAAAAAGAATTTAATTCTGAATATAGAGAACTAAAAACTATAGACATTGATGTTCTTTATTTTCCAAAAACTAATGGAAAACTAACTAATGCTGAGATATTAGAGAATTTAGAAAACTTAGATGATGCATTTGAAATAGAAGGGAAAAAGGTTTTGCATGTACTAGATAGATTTCTAACTTTAAGAAATACAGATATAAACATTGTAGATAGAGTTGGGCATTATGTCTTTACATTGAGTTTATATGACTTATATGGAAAACCTTATGATTATGAGTTAATGCAAGACTTAAAATTGAGATTTAAAGAAGGAGGTAGCAATTAATGGGAAATGAAGTAGGACAAATAAAAGCTAGTCCAAACATTAATATAGAGTTTAAAACTCTTGCAACAACTGCTATACAAAGAAGTGAAAGAGGTATAGTTTGCTTAATATTAAAAGATACTAAGAAAACTATAAAGTGGAATATTCTAAAAACAATAGCTGATCTAAAAGATGATGAATGGGATGCTAAAAATGTTAAGTATATTAAATTAGCAATGCATTATGGGGCTAAGAAAATATTAATTAGAGTATTGCAAACAGGAGAAAATTTAGATGATGTTCTAGGTGAATTTAAAGAAAGAAAAATGCATTGGTTAGCATATCCTGGAGCAGAACAAGCAGATGACCAAAAACTTGTAACATGGACTAAACAAGTATTTGGAAATGATGGAACAATAGGAAAAACTGTTAAATATGTTTCTAGTTTTGCTAATAATACAGACCATGTGGCTATTGTAGAGTTAGGAAATAGAGAATATAAATCTATTTATGGTGAATTTACTGCACAAGAATACACAGCTGCAATAGCTGGGCTAATAGCAGGAATGCCAATTAATCGTTCTGCTGATAACTTTGTAATGTCAGATTTAACTGAAGTAGATTACTTTGAGCCAAAACTTGGTAAATTCTCTCTATACAATGATGATGAAAAAGTAAGAGTTAATTATGGAGTAAACTCAAAAACTACTTTTGATAGCACTTGGAAAAAAGATACAAGAAAAATCAAAATTGTTGAAGGAATGTGCTTCATAACTGATGACATAAGAGATACATTTAAAAATTATTGGTTAGGAATTTACATAAATGACTACAATAACAAAATGAATTTCTGTTCTAATGTTACTAAGGTTTATTTTAAAGAAATGGCTCCAAATGTACTATCAGGAGACTATGACAATAAGATTGAAATAGATTTAGAAGCACAAAAGAGATTAATTGTTTTAGATGGAAAAGATCCAGAAGAAATGACTGAAATGGAAATCTTAAAATATCCATCTGGTGATGATGTGTTTTTAACTGGAGATGTTAGATTTGCTGATACTATGGCAAATCTTAGCTTGGTTATAAAAATGTGATAGGAGGTAAAAATGGCAGATACATCAATAAGAGGTTATCATACAATTGCTGGTGCACACGGTACTCTTTGGATAGATAATGAAAAAATAGCAGAGTTTACAAAAGTAAATGCAAAAGTAACAGCTGACAGAAAAGATGTACAATTAGGGCTATCTGTGGATAGTAAAATTGTAGCTTTAAAAGGTGAAGGAAGTGTTACTCTTAAAAAAGTGTACTCAAGAGGAAAAAAGATACTTCAAAAATTGGTAAAGGGTAAGGATATTAGAGTTAGAATAGTTACTAATCTAGCTGACCCAGATACACCAGGAAAACAAGAAGAAAGAATCTCTCTTGATAATGTTTGGTTTAATTCAATTGATTTAATCAACATTACAAAAGGAGAAGTTGTTGAGGAAGAATATCCGTTTGGATTTACACCAGAAGATTTAGCATATGAAAATGATATAAAATAGGAGGTTTAGATGTTAGTTAGTGTAGAAATGTTGCTTGAAAATAGTAAAAAAATAAATAATGAGGAAAGAAAAAAAGTAAAAATCTATGTAAAAGAGTTGAATGGAGAGATTGAATGTGAATTATTAAACAAGGAAGATTATTTAGATTTGATCTTATCTAAAGAGAAAGATAAGGATTTAGAAGTCATCTATAACTCTTGCTCTGTTTTCAGAGATGATAAATTAATAGATAGATTGGGTTGCAAAGCTAGACCAACACAAGTTGTAGCAAAAGTTTTAAAAGACCCAACTATCTATAAATTATCAGATCTTATTTTGGTAGCTTCTGGGTATGGTGAAGTAGATTTAGTTAGTTTAGCAGAAGAAACAAAAAACTAATAGAGAGCGACTGGAAATTAAGTACAGTTGCTCATTACTTGAATAGAGGACATACTTTAGAAGAACTTAGAAAACTCTCTGAAAAAGACCTATTTTATATGTACCTTTTAAAAGAATAATGCTATAATATAGGATATTAAATTCATTTTAGGAGGAGAGATTTATGAAAAAGTTTTTATTTGTGCTATTTGTTTTTATTTCTATTATTAGTTTTGGGTTAGATGATAGTCAAAAAATAGAAATAGCAGAACTAATGATCTTTAATACCAAAAATAATAATGGAGATGGATTAAATTTAGATGTTAAGAAAGCTTTTAAAGACTTAGTCACAAAAAAAGATGATTTTGAAAAAATAACAATGGAAAAAAATAAGAATGAAACTAAAACCGATATCTTAACATTTACAATAATTAAACCTATTTCAAATAAAAAAACTTTTCCTTTAGGTTATAATATGAGAATTGGTTATTATAATAAAGAGCTATTGGGCTTTAAAAAAATTATTATTGCAACAGATAATAAGACATATGAAAAAAATTTTAACTATTTGGATGGGATTAGGGATATAAGTTCAAGTGGTGTTTATGAATATTACGACATTAAAATATCTTTAGATGATAAAGAGACAATTGACATGTTAAAAGATATTGTAAAATCAAAAAATTCAAAAATAAGATTTTATTCTAGAGAAAAACATAAAGATAAAGTTTTTACAGATAGAGAAAAAAAATTAATATTGAATTTTTTAGCTATTACAGGTTTTTATCATGTTGCTAATTCGAATATTATTGAAGATACTGTACAAGAAATTCAAAACAAATTTAATATCCCAGAAGATAGTGCTATTCAATATCTTAAGGACATATATAAAAAAAATAATTAAATTAAGAGCAGTTTTAAACTGCTCTTTTTTATTTGGAGGTGAAAATTTGGAACATGTACTAAGTGCTAGATTAGAACTCAAAGATAAATTTACTGCAGTTATAAATAAAGCTGAAAAAGGCTTAGCTGGTCTTTATCAAAAAGCTAAATCTATGAACTGGGAAAAAGTTAATAGTGGACTTAATAAATTTGGAGCAGTTACTATTGGAGGACTTGCAGGAATAGGTGCTATTGCTGGTAGTTCTTTAACAGCTTTTGCGGATTTAGAGGACCAAGTTAGAAGAAATAAAGCTATTATGGGAGCAACAGCTGCAGAAGAAAATATGTTAATGGCTCAAACAAGAGAACTTGGAAGAAGTACAAGATTTACAGCACAAGAAGTTGCACAAGCCCAAATGTATCAAGCTATGGCAGGTATGAAAACTAACGAAGTATTGGAAATGACACCTAAACTTTTAAAACTTTCTATCGCTTCCGGTGAAGATTTGGCTAGCACATCTGATATTCTTACAGATAACTTAACTGCATTTGGATTAAAATTACAAGATGCAGATCACTTTATGGATGTTATGGCAGCAACAGCTAACAATACAAATACAAGTATAGCAGGGCTAGGAGAAGCATATAAGTATGTTGCATCCACTTCAAGAAATTTTGAAAGTATGGAAGAAGTAAATATAATTTTAGGAACTTTAGCAAATAACAGTATAAAAGGAGGACAAGCTGGAAGATTATTAGGGGGTGTTTATACAAGACTTGCAAAAGCTACTCCTGATATGGAGAAAGCTATGAAAAAAGTTGGCATATCATTATACGATAATAAAGGAAAATTTAAAGGATTAAGAAAAATTGTAGATGAGATGAAGCCCGTGTTAGCAAGAATGACAGAAGAACAAAGAAACTATTTCTTAGCTACTATTGCTGGAACAGAAGGAATGAGAGTTTTTTCAGTTCTATTAGGAACTACTAAAGAAGATATGGAAAAAACAGAAAATGCTATAAAAAACGCTAACGGAGCAACAGATAAAATGGCCGAAGAAATGTCAGGCACAACAAAAAATAAAATAGCTGAATTTAGAAGTGCTGTTGATGATTTAAAATTGTCAATTGGAGAGGGATTAGCTCCAACAGCAACTGATTTTATTAATAAATTTACAAGTAAAATGGCAGAGTTAAATTCTAAAGGTACTTTTAATACAGAAAATGTGGAAGCTTATTTTAATAGGATATTCACTCTTACAGCAGAAGCTATAAAAGGTTTTGCAGCATTAAAAGTAGCAGCTATGGCGGAAAAGATTTTTCCTGGTTCTGGAAAATATGTTATAGGAAGTTATGCTGCGTATAAAGCAGGTAAATTTGTTGGAGACTGGGCAGGAGAAAAACTAGGAAGAACTAAAAATAAATGGGAATTAAGAAAAGAATACCAAGCAAAAGGATATTCTTGGGATGAAGCTAATGCACAAGCAGAAAAAGATATAGAAACAATGGATTTAAGAAATAGCAAAACCGATACTGATGAAAATATAATGTATATAAAACAAAATATGTTAAAAGAAAAGCTAAGGGATAATAAAAATTCTGGAAAAGGAATAGAGCAGTTGATGAAAGAAACAGAAGAAGATTTTAGAGAAAGAAGAAGAATTGCTAAATTAACTCCAGAAGAACTAGCAAAAGAAGAATCCCTAATAAAAAAT
>ERZ773049.1635-NODE-1635-length-12781-cov-15.268663_pt1 | contig 12781 bp, 15 predicted proteins | sample MGYA00580633_ERZ773049 | MGnify/ENA primary metagenome ERZ773049 (study PRJEB29015, sample SAMEA2737991) | human oral metagenome | biome: human oral; feature: human-associated habitat; material: dental | place: China | collected 2066 ... | reverse complement strand
TAAATCTATCATATTTTAGATATTAAAAAAAGATATATTATAATTATATAACATATCTTTTAAATTCTTGTTATTTTAAATATCTATTTTAATTCTTCTTTTAAAAAATCACAATATTTTTCATTATCCTTCGTAATCCTTTCACAGTGATGACACCCCTTCCATATTTTAAGCTCAACATATGGAAGTTTTTTAGGTATTACTTTTTTAGCTCCTTTTAAATCAAATTCATTTTCTCCATAGCAAAAAATACATTTTTCTTGTTCTTCCTTAGAAAGTTTAGGTATATTCACATTTGAGCAATCATGTATTATATTTTTAATACTTTGTTCACTCATTTGTATAAAAGTATTAGACATTGCTATTCCGGCTCTTTTTCCATATAATTTTGTTATCTTTTCTATTGCTAGCTTATTATCTTTCAATGCTTTTCTATGTTTCCATATAAATACCCTTTTTAGCACAAATTCAATCAAAGATACATTTTCCCATAAACTACACCCCTCAAAAATACATTTTTCAAAATGTATTTTCTTATTTTCAAGCATTTTCAGTAATATTACTCCACCTAAAGATGCTCCATATCCTAAAAGCACTTTACTAATCCCATTTTCTAGAAGGTATTTTTCAATATTTTTTGCCTCTATATCTACTGAATTATACTCTCCTCTAGTTTCACCATGTGCAGATAAATCGGGAAGTATATATCTATAATCCCCTCCTACTCTATCTACTATTTCCTCCTTCATTCCCTTTGCAGATGATAACATAGGATGTATTAATAATATAACTTCTTTTTCCTCTTTTTTTATATCAATAATATTCATTCTTCTCCTCCTAATCCTATATAATTATATATTAAAATCAAACCTCTTTAATACAGATTATATTCTTTTAAATTAATAATTCAATATAAAAAAGAATTATCAAAACAATAATTCTGATAATTCTTTTTATCTATAGTTAATTTGACATCCTGTATCCTGCTAGCATAAATAATAATACTGCAATTACTGTAAGTGCAATAACTATAAATATCTTGTATTTTGTATATTTTTCAAATTTTTTAGTCATTTCACTTACTCTTGGTGCTGCCATTAATCCTAATATTATTAATATAATTCCAATTGGTAAATATGTTGTTTCCCTTTCTATTAATCTAAATGCTGATAATCCTAATAATATTAATAATAATGCTAAAATACCTTTAATATAATCAAATATTGCTTTAACAAAACCTACTGCTCCTTTTTTTAATCCATCTTTAAATGTATTGTTATCTTTCTTTTCTTCGTCTTCCATATAACTCTCCTTTTTTGATTATATCTTCATTATATCAATATTTATACTAATTTCAACATTTCTTACATTTTCTATACATATTTATTATTTTAGATAATAATGTTTTATAGGTTTTAAATTATCATCTAATTCATAACATATTGGATTACCTGTTTGTAGTTCAAGTTTTATTATTTCTTCATCTGTCATATTATCAAGATATTTTATAAGACCTCTTAGACTATTTCCATGTGCTGCAATTATTACTCTTTTTCCTGCTTCTAGATCTTTCTTTATATCTGAATTCCAATATTCCATAACCCTTTTTATAGTATCAATTAAATTTTCTGTTGTTGGTAATTCATTTTCTTTTAAATCACTATATTTAGGATCATTTCCTGGATATCTTTTATCATCTTTAGATAATTCTGGTGGTCTTACATCTGTACTTCTTCTCCAAAGTAACACTTGTTCTGCTCCATATTTTTCTTTTGTTTCATCTTTATTTAATCCTTGAAGTGCACCATAATGTCTTTCATTTAATCTCCAACTTTTCTTTACAGGTATATTTTCTTCTCCTAATTCTTCTAAAATATATTTTAATGTATCATTTGCTCTTTTTAAAACAGATGTATATGCTACATCAAAATTAAATCCTTTTTCTTTTAACACTTTACCTGCTTCTTTTGCTTCTTTTATTCCTTGTTCTGAAAGTTCAACATCTGTCCAACCTGTAAACCTATTTTCTAGATTCCACATGCTTTGTCCATGTCTTACTAATACTAATTTTATCATTTTAAATCCCTCCATTTTTTATTTTAATCATAGGTATACACCTATTTACTTTTTTGCAATATTCTTTGTATTTTTCTCCATATAGTCTATATAGCCATTTTTCTTCAGTATTCTTTAAAATAATTGTCATATATACATATCCTAATACTGGTATTATAAGTAATATCAGATTATTTTCAACAAGTATTATTCCTAAACATAATAGATAAAACGCACTATATATAGGATTTCTAACAATACCATATACTCCATCTGTTACAAGTTCATTTTTTTGTATATGTATATCTATCTTGCATTTAAAGTTTGCTCCATGCCATAATATAATTCCTAAACATATACAAGCTATTCCACATATCAGCATTGGAATCTTAAGTATATTAAATTTCCAATCAATAAGAATACCCTTTTTTTCTAATGTAACCCCTATAATTGTTAAGATTACTTGTGGTAAAACAATTAATGGTCCTACTCCAAATAATGGTAAATGATCTTTCTTTTTAGTATTCATTTCAATCACTTCCTTTTTAAAATATTTTACATCTCATATCCTTAACTTCAAAATATAATATCATATTGCAAATTTATTATTATATATAAGTTTATCAAATTAATTTTAAATATACAAATTATAATCTAATTTAACTATTATTTTATTCTAACAACTTCAAACTTACTCTTACATTTACCACAAATATATTTTTTTACAAAATCCTTATTAATTCTCTGTCTATAAAATTCTTGTTTGCAACCTTTACATACCACCCTATAATTATACTTCTGTCCTTCATTATACTCTAAATTACTTTTTTCATAATCTTTTTTCTTGTCTCCAACTCTAGATATATCATAACCATAAGCATTGTTTATTAATTTTGCATATTTTTTAAATTCTATACCATGATTATTACAATATGGGATACAGTGTATAAGTTCATGTATTATTGTATTTTTTATAATATTATCTTCAAGTTCTAAAACCCATTTACTAATCTCAATATGATGTTTATTAAATCTTTCATATCTTATAATCTTTTTTCTTCCTCTTTTAGTTATATCCTTATACCTCTTATCAGGTTCTTCTTGTCTACAACATCCATATCTCTTATTATTCCTCTTAGCAATAGATATATCTATTTTCCCATAATATTTTTCATCTAATATATCTATTCCCACCATGTTCAATTCTTTTATACATTCTAAATATAATCTATTTAATTTTTCTTCCATCTTCTACCTTACATTAAAATTATACAACTCTATAATTATTTTTTCTAGAATTTTCTTTAAATATACAAAAAGACCTAAACATTGTTTAAGTCTCCTTTTACTTATTCTTCTAACCCTTCTTTAAAGTTCTACTTTTTTTAATTCAAAACGATATTTTTGAGAAATACCTGGATATTTATCTCTATCTACCTCTGACATAAACATCTCCAGTGGTCTTACCACAAAATCAACTCCATTCATACATTCTGTTGGGTATAGTGGTTTATATACCATTACTTCTTCTTTATTTTCAGTATGTCTTGCAATTCCAATAATTTCATACAGGTATAAGTTAGGTTCTTTTTTTAATTGTTCTTCAGTCATTGTTTTTCTTTTAAAATGTTGAACAATATCTCCTTTATTAAAATTTCTTTCCATAAATTATTCCTCCCTAAAATATTATTAATATAATATTATATTTCAAATAAATCAATGTCAAGAATAAGGATATAAAAATTCCCTAAATTTATAGTCAACTAAATTTACCTCTCCCTATCTTCCTCATATTTGTCTTTCTCTTTGTCTTCTTTATCTTGTAGTTGTCTGTCTTTTTCCATAGATTCTCTAATTTTGTATTTATCATAAATTACAACTTTTAAGCCTTCTTTTTTTCTAATTTGTTCTATTTCATTCATTATTCCAGCTGTTTGTTCTTTATTAGAACTATTTATTGTTGCAAAAATATAACTTGCTTTTGTATCAAAATCCATACCTCTTCTATGCATAACAATTTCAGATCGTCCTTTTGATCTTATTAATTCTGAAAATGTAGAACTCATTTCTTCAAATTCATTTTCTTCATTATATTCAAGATTGTTAAGCCCTTTATTTGTTGTCTTATAACTATTAGAAGAAATTGCAATTGCATCTGTTGTTAATGTTTCTTCATTAAAACCTACTCCAACAATTCCAACATCTGGAGATTCAAGAAATTCTTTTCCTTCAAATACTGATGCTGATATTTGATTACTTGTGTCTGACCTATATCTATCAAACCCTGATGAATCAGTATATGATGTTCCTTTACCATCTGTCGAATAATTAACCTTATACTGATTTAGATTTTCATCTACTCGATTCATTAATTCATTTAATTTCTCTTGTTCATCCTCTGTTAGTTCTTTAGTATTGTTTTTATTAAATCTTTCACTTATAATTTTTTCTTTTATTTTCTCTATTTCCTTATTTCTAAACTTTTCTGGATTTCTTATAAACTGGTGAATCAACTGTGGTTTTAAATCTGAAACATTTTCTACAATTGTGACATCATTTTGAGGTACAAATAAGTGTTCAATTAAATCTTCTCTGGATAAAACTTCGTAATCACTATATATATCTTCAAGTTCAGTAATGTTTTCATCTAAATTGTTTTCTATATTATTTAACCTAGATATTAATTGTTCTGATACTTCTCCATTTATTTTTTGTAGTCTTAGTTTTAAAACTTTTACTTCTTCTATTTTTCCCAATTGATCGTTTGATAAATTACTGTGCAACAAATACTTTCTTCTTCTCTCATCAATATCGTTCTTATCACCTTTATCTATATCATATAATACAAAGTCGAAATTTTCCTTTATATCTTCTTTTGTATATACACCTATTGTTTTCATTAAATAATTAGATATAACTTCAGGTTTTGTATGTTCATCATTTGTATTTTCGCCATTTAATACCCTATCAAAATCTTTAACCAATTCTTCTTTATTTAAATCATGAGACAAGTCTCTCATAAGTGATTTTCCAACTTGTATTCTTTCTGCAAATGTATTTTTGCGTTCATTATTCTTTACAACATATTCTACAAAATGCGATTTTAAGTCTTTAATCAAGTCTTCATTATCTTTACTAAATGCATCTAAATTTAATTCTTTAACTGAATCATAATAAAAATTATTAAAATTATATTTTCCAGTAACATTACCTATTAATAATGAATTTGCATAAGCATTTCGTCCTTTTAATTTCAAATAATCTATAATATTACTTGAAAATTCATCTCTGTTCTTACTTTTATTTATTAGTTTAAGAATATCTTTTGCATAAGAATCCTTTCTTCTCGCTATTAAACTATCTGATAAACTCTTATCAACATTTAATTTTTTAAATTTTCCCCCATAAATTATATTATATGCCATTTTTTTTAGAAAATCTTTTGAATCATCTATAACAGCAAGGTGTTTCATTTTTTCTCCTTTGTAATTTAATTCTATTCATACATGTATTATATCATATATTAAAATCCTTAACTATTTATGCTAATTTTTATTACACTCTTTTTATATTCTATTATTTGTGTTATATTCTTCATAAGAACTCCTTTGTGTGTGTTTTCTATTATTATTTTAACACAAGGTGTTCTTTTTTATTGTCTCATGTGTATTGTAATTCTATAATCATACCTTTCTAACTATTCGCTAATCTTAATATTTCCTTATAATCTATTTTTTTCATAAACTCCTGTAATTCTCTAACTACTTCTAAACATTTAATTACATTTTCTTCTTGCTGTTCAAAATCTTTTTTAAAATCAATTTCAGGTACATCAATACGAATTGCTAGTGATTTTCCTGTTTTTTTAAGTTTCATATTTTCTTTAAGAACATTTTTTACTATATCATAAACTTCAGAATAGTATAGTGATACTCTTCGGAATGTTAAATCAACATAGCCTCTATCTGCTTTATGAAGAATTTTTATCTTTTTAATTGGTGTTGAAAATATTGGCCAGTTTGCATCACTTCCTCTAGGCCCTTCAATTCTTTTTAATTCTAAATCACTAAATCTATTTTCAACCATCTCATAATATTTCTCCCAAAAAAGAGTAACTGACCTGTTTTCTACAACTTCATATCCTTTCTTCTTTTCTTCAATAGCTCTTTTAATTAAACTTTCTCCATAAACATCTCCTGAAATATAATCTAAAATTTCTTCATAAGATATTTTATTGTCATATTTTTGTGCTTCCTTATCTAAATCAATATAACTCTTTGGAGCAATAATAAAAATATAATAATTATCAAATAATCCTTCATCTTTTTGTTTTTCTGCTCTTAATATATATCTTTCATATTGTTTTGGCATTGCTATTGAATTTATTTTATCCTCTATTAGTAATCCAATCTTCCTATTATCATTTTCTAAAATTATAGTAATATCGCTCTCTCCATTTTCATCCGCAAAAGAATGTAAACATTTACATACTTGATAATTTTTACAATTTATTTTTTTCAAAAATAATTCTTTAAACTTTGAATCATTTATAAACTTATTTATAATATATAAATCTATATCTCTTTCATATACGTTTTTTATATTAAACTCCATTTTATCCCTCCAATACTTTAATATTTAATGAAATTATATCATAATAATTAGGCTCAAAAAAGAGCTAACAATATTTGTTAACTCTATACTATAATATTCTAACCGTTATTCTTTCATCTTATTTACACTAATATTTATTTTACTCTTTTCTACTTTTTTAATTCAAAACGATATTTTTGAGTTATACTTGAATATTTATCTCTATCTACTTCTGACATAAACATTTCCAATGGTCGTACTACAAAATCAACTCCATTCATACATTCTATTTGATATAATGGCTATATACCATAACTTCTTCTTTGTTTTCAGTATGCCTTGCAATGCCAATAATTTCATACAGGTATAAGTTGGGCTCTTTTTCTGATTGTTCTTCAGTCACTGTTTCTCTTTTAAAATGTTGAACAATATCGCCTTTATTAAAATTTCTTTCCACAAATAATTCCTCCCTAAAATATTATTAATATGATATTATATTTCAAACAAATCAATGTCAAGAATGTAAGTAATAAAGTCTCACTCTAAACTTATATACTTTTAATTTGCATATATATCCTATTTGTATACCAACATCTATTTAAACATATTTAAAATGATTCAGGTTGTCTCTTGTATCTTTCAACAAATTCATCATATATTGTTCCATATAATCCCAACCTGGATTTTCATTTTTATCTATTAGTAATTTAATTGTTTTTCTTTTTATTTTATTTGGAATCATTCCATCTGAAAAGGAATATTTACTCGAAAATGTTGCTTCTAGAATAATCTTAATATATAAGCAAGCATATTTAGGTATAATAGAAGTATATATATAATATATCTTATTTCCTGTTATATATGGTTCTGGTTGATAGAAAAAATTTGCATTTTCAGCGCCAAACGATAATGAATAATCTTCTTCTATTAGTACTATGTGATGCACTTCTAAGTCTTCATAGGTGTATCTATAATTTGTTTCGTATTTACCTCTTAGACACACTCTACATAGATGCTTATCTCTGGTCTTGATACTATCTCTTTTTTTCTTCCACTGATATGCGTTTCTAAATTTACTAGCCTTTGTATCTTTCTTTTGTATCTGCCTTCTACATACCTTATTTATATCATGTATTTTTCCGCAGATTGAGCAGGTTTTAAACATCTATTATTCACTTCCTTTTCGCAACAAAAAAGAGACCACCTATCTCTAGGTAATCTCCTATGTTACTATTATATCACCTTACTTACTGCCATACAATGACACGAACTGCCATCTTTTTATAGTCCTAATAATTCTTTTTTCTTAGTATCAAATTCTTCTTGAGTAATTGCATCCATATCTAATAGTTCTTTAAATTTCTTTATTTCATCTGCAGATGATGTACCTGATGTTGATTCTTTTGTAACACCTTTTTCTTGTTCTAATTGATCAACTACAATTTGGAATTTTGATAAAATATCTTGCACACTTTTTGATGCTTGTTTATATAAAAAACTACTTTTCTTAAATTTAGTATTTATTAAATTCAGGTATACAACTGGTCTATCTTGATTTCTTGTAGTAACCTTAATTTCTAATTTATTACAAATTTCTATAGTCTTTTTTGATGTTCCTCCTGCAATAATCCCTGCTCGTCCAAATATTACACCACCTACTAATGCTTTTCCAAGCCCACCTTTTGTTATTGCTGTTCCATCTTCAAGAACTTTAAAATCTACTATCTCATCATATTTAAAAACATAACAATTATTTATTTTAGAACTAAATGTACCTTGTGGAAATAAAAACCATTTATGATTATCATCAAACCATATATAACCTCCTACTTGATATGTAGCATTAAAATTAGCTACTCTTTCTGAGTTTTCTTTCATATCTTTTTCATGATACTCAATTCTTTCTTTTATTCCATCTAATGATAATCCTTTTAATGTATTTGCAGTAAATCCTTGACTAATACCTGTTTTTACAACACAATTCAAACATAAAAATGTTCCATCATTTAATTTGGTTCTTCCTAGAGCTCCTGCTTCAGCTCCACATAAAATACATTTTTCCTTAGAAAATAACCCCATATTTATTACCCTACTTCCAATTTAGATATATAATCTGAAAATCATTATACTATAAAAATAAGATTATCTCAATATAACGAGACTAGCTTACTTTTAAATCCTATCTCCTTATATTATTATCAAAATCATAGACAAAAAGATTATCTCTTAATAATATGAGATAATCTTTTCACTTTTTGTTCAATTATTTTTTATCTTTACCACAACAGTTCTTGTACTTCTTACCACTTCCACAAGGACATTTTTCGTTTCTACCAACTTTAATTTCCTTGTTTACAACTGGAGTACCTTTTTCTGTTTTTGGTTTAGGTGGTTCTTTATCTATATGAACACCTTGTCCTACAAGTTCTCCTGTTATTTCAACACTTTGTGTTCTTTCAGCATGTTCATCTTTGTATACATGCATCATAAGTTTAGTTATTTCAAGCTTAATTTCTGTTATCATTTCTTCAAACATGTATGTACCTTCAATTCTATATTGTACAACTGGATCTTTTTGTGCATATCCTCTAAGTCCAATACCATTTCTTAAGTCTTCCATGTTATCTAAATGTTCCATCCACTTATCATCAACAACTTTAAGCATTACTACTCTTTCAAGTTCTGCAAAATCTTTTCCTATTTGTTCTTTCTTTTCTTTTAAGATTTCTAACGCTTTTTCTTTCAATTCTTTTCTTAATATTTCATGGTTTATTATAGCTTTTTTAGATTTTGATTCTTTCTTTTCTTTTTTCTTTTTCTTATTCTTTTTATCTGATTTTTCTTCAGTCTTTTCAGCTTTTTCTTCTTTAACTTCTTCTACCTTTTCTTTTTCTAATTCTGGAACAGAATCAATTGTTAAAAGGTTTATAATTTCTTGTTTAAATAATGCCTTATTTAGCTTATTGTTTTCAATATCATCTTGATATGTATTTACTATTTCATCAACAGTATCTTCAACCATTTTTTGAATAATATCATCAACATCTTCACCATCTAATACAACTCTTCTTTGTGCATAAATTATTTCTCTTTGTGCATTCATAACATCATCATAGTTAAGGGTTCTTTTTCTACTGTCAAAGTTTATACCTTCAACTCTTTTTTGTGCATTTTCTAATGCTTTAGATATGAATCCCACTTGAATTGGCATAGTTTCATCTATTGCAAGCTTATCGTAGAATCTTGCTACATGATCTCCACCAAATATATGCATTAATTTATCATCTAATGATAGATAGAATATTGATTCTCCTGGGTCTCCTTGACGTCCACTTCTACCTCTTAACTGATTATCAATTCTTCTTGAATCATGTCTTTCAGTACCTATTATCTTAAGGCCACCAGCTTCAACAACTTTTTCTTTTTCTTCTTCTATTTCATCTTTAAACTTCTTATTTAAATCTCTATATTCTTTTCTAAGTTCTAAGATATATTCATCATCAGTATCATTATATGCTGTAGCTTCTGCTATTTCTGCTTCTGTTCTACCTTTTCTTCTCATTTCTTCAATAGCTAAAAATTCACTATTCCCTCCAAGCATAATGTCAGTACCACGTCCTGCCATGTTTGTTGCTATTGTTATTGCTCCATATTTACCTGCTTGTGCTACTATTTCTGCTTCTTTTTCATGATTTTTAGCATTTAAAACTTCATGTTTTAATCCTTCTTTTTTAAGAAGTTTACTTATTTTTTCAGAATTTTCTATAGATGCTGTACCTACAAGTACTGGTTGTCCTTTTTCATGTGCATCTTTTATTTCTTCTATAACTGCTTTAAATTTAGAATCTTCTGTTTTGTATATTATATCATTATTATCTTTTCTAATTACTGGTAAATTTGTTGGTATTGTAACAACATCAAGATTATATATTTCTTTAAATTCTTTATCTTCTGTCATCGCAGTACCAGTCATACCTGCTAATTTGTCATATATTCTAAAGAAGTTTTGGAATGTTATTGTTGCAAGTGTTTTTGATTCATCTGCAATTCTTACTTGTTCTTTAGCTTCTATAGCTTGGTGTAATCCGGTTAGAATATCTTCTTCCTTCCATTATACGACCTGTAAATTCATCAACTATTAGTACTTCTCCATCTTTAACTATATAATCAATATCATTTCTCATAATACCATGTGCTTGAAGTGCTTGATTAATATTATGAACTATATCTGCATTATCAAGTTCATTTAAATTATCAAGTCCAAAATATTCTTCTGCCTTTTTTGCACCCTTACCTGTAAGTGTTGCTGTTCTATTTTTTAAGTTTACAACATAATCATATTTGTCTAACTCTTCTGCTTGTTCCTTATTCTTAGAATCTTCTTCTATAATTTCTTTCTTTTCTAATGTTCTTACAAAACTATCTGCTTTTTTGTATAAGTCTGTAGATTTTGTACTTCTACCAGAGATTATAAGTGGTGTTCTAGCTTCATCAATTAGTATTGAGTCAATTTCGTCTACTATTGCATAATTAAGTGGTCTTTGTACCATATCTTCTTTATATATAACCATATTATCTCTTAAATAATCAAATCCAAGTTCATTATTTGTTGTATACATTATATCTGCTTGATATTGTTTTCTCTTTTGGTTTGAATTCATTTGATTTAAATTAAGTCCAACTGTCATTCCTAAGAATTTAAAGATTTTACCCATCCATTCACTATCACGTTTTGCAAGATATTCATTAACTGTAACAATATGTACACCTTTTCCTGTTAATGCATTTAAATATGCAGGTAATGTTTCTACTAATGTTTTACCTTCACCCGTTTTCATTTCTGCAATTCTTCCTTGATGTAATATTATCCCACCAATTAACTGAACATCATAATGTCTAAGACCTATAGCTCTTTTTGATGCTTCACGAACTACTGCAAAAGCTTCTGGTAAAATATCATCTAAAGTTTTACCATTTGCTAATTGTTCTTTAAAATATTCTGTTTTCTTAGATAATTCTGAATCACTAAGTTTTTCCATTTCTTTTTCTAGATCATTAATCTTTTTTACTAATGGTTGTATTCTTTTAACTTCTCTATCACTATATGATTTAAATATCTTTTTTAATATTCCCATTTTTTAAGTTTACCTTTCTTTCTTAAACTTAGCTATGTCAATAGCTAAAACAATATTTTTATAATATCATACTATTTTTGTTTTTTCTACTATTTACGCTATTTTTATTATACCTACAAAAAAATAGATTATACAAGTATCTTTCTTATATAATCTATTTATTTTATTTATATATCTGTTCCAAGTTCTATCTTCTTTTCACAAAACTCACTTAACCTACATTCACTACATTTAGGGTTTTGTAGTCTACAATATTCTCTTCCTACAACCCAAAATGGAAGTGTTAAAGAACCTGGAAAGTTCTTACATATGAATCTTGCTTTTTCTGTCACTTCTTTTATATTATCTTTTTCTACAAGTCCCATCCTTAAAAACACTCTTCTTACATGTACATCATATGCAATATCTATACATGATAAATTTTCTAAAGAAACTCCAAAATCTCTTACCAAAAGAAGTGTTCCAAGTGCTGCTTTTTTATGGCTTATTCCTTTAAATTCTTCTAACTTTTTAACAATAATTTCAGCATCCTTATTATTTTTCCACATATTTGAAATATCTGAAGAATATTCATTTACCACTTTTTCTATAGCAGTATATATGTATTCTGCCATTTTTCTTGGATATCTATGAAGTGCTGGCTTTTCTTTTATTATATTTTCTAAAGATCCCACACTTTCTTCTTTTAATATTCTCTCAAAATCAAAATATCCTAATCTTTTTTCTAAATTATATGGAAGTCTCCATGCCATTTCTGCTTTTACAGATTGGTCTGCTATAAGGCCTAGAAGAAATGCATTCCAATTAGTTTTTAATAAATCACTCTCTTCTTTTTTAAGCATGTTTTCACTTAATATACTATAATCTTTTATAACATCTTTTGCTATTTCTTTACATTTTTCATCTAAAGTCATTTTTTCTTCCTTATCTATAATAATTATAATCCTTAATTTCTAATATACTTTATATAATATACACTATTCAATACATATTATATA
>ERZ773049.1634-NODE-1634-length-12785-cov-5.383425_pt1 | contig 12785 bp, 6 predicted proteins | sample MGYA00580633_ERZ773049 | MGnify/ENA primary metagenome ERZ773049 (study PRJEB29015, sample SAMEA2737991) | human oral metagenome | biome: human oral; feature: human-associated habitat; material: dental | place: China | collected 2066 ... | reverse complement strand
CGCGGCGGCAGGTTGGGCAGCAGCGGCAGGGGCAGCGCCGCCTGCGCTGTCGAGGGTGCCGATGGTGTCGCCTGCGGAGACTTTGTCGCCGACTTTGACGGTCAGGGTGGCGATGACGCCGTCTGCCGGGGCGGGGACGTCCATCGAGGCTTTGTCGGTTTCGAGGGTGATGAGCGAGTCTTCTTTTTTGACGCTGTCGCCTGCCTTGACGAGGACTTCGATGACGTCAACGTTGGTGAAGTCGCCCAAATCGGGCACGATGATGGGTTGGGTTGCCATGTTTTACCTCATAAATTTGGTTTGGGAACAAGTTATCAGTGGCTTATTGTATCACTCGCCAAGCGCTTTTTGCGCCAGGTAGCGCTCGGCGTCCAGTGCTGCCATGCAGCCGCTGGCGGCGGAGGTGATGGCCTGGCGGTAAGTCTGGTCGGTAACGTCCCCGGCGGCGAAGACGCCCGCGATGCTGGTCTGGGTGGCGTTGCCGTGGTTGCCGCCCCGAATTTTGATGTAGCCGTTGTCCAGTTCGAGCTGGCCGGCAAAGAGGTCGGTGTTCGGGCTGTGGCCGATGGCGATGAAGACGCCGTCCACGGCAAGGGTTTCTTTTTCGCCGCTTTTGTAGCGGATGATTGCGCCGCTGACGCCTGCCTTGTCGCCGGTGACTTCTTCGAGTTCGGCGTTCAGTTTGAGGACGATTTCCCCGGCGGCGACCTGTTCGTGCAGTTGGTCAATCAGGATTTTTTCGGCGCGGAAGCTGTCGCGGCGGTGGACGAGGGTGACGGTTTGCGCGAGGTTGGCGAGGTAGAGCGCTTCTTCAACGGCGGTGTTGCCGCCGCCAATAACCGCGACCGGTTTGTTGCGGTAGAAGAAGCCGTCGCAGGTGGCGCAGGCCGAGACGCCGCGCCCCTTGTAGGCTTCTTCGGAGGGCAGGCCGAGGTATTTGGCGCTCGCGCCGGTGGCGATGATGACGGCTTCGGCGCTGTATGTTTCGTTGCGCGTTTCGATGTGGAACGGCCAGACGCCGAGGTCGGCTTTGGTGACGAGGTCGCGCACGATGCGGGTCTGGAAGCGTTCGGCGTGGGCGCGCATATTGTCCATCAGCACCGGCCCCTGGATGCCTTCCGCCGCGCCGGGCCAGTTATCGACATCGGTGGTGGTCATCAGTTGCCCACCCTGCTCCAGTCCGGCGATGAGGACGGGTTCGAGTCCGGCGCGCGCGGCGTAAACGGCAGCGGTGTAGCCAGCCGGGCCGGAGCCGATGATGAGGATTTTGCAAGTGGTCATGCGGTGTTCCTTTTGAATTTCAAGGTAAATCGGGGAAGGTTACAAGGTGGTGATTTTACGGCGCTTCGCAAGGCGGGCAAACATTAACCTTGCCTTTACCAAATTTAATGTGCATTATGATGCGCGAAGCGTTACGGAGATTTTTGGGTGGCAACGACATGGATTCTGGCGCTGGACGTCGGACAGCGCAAAACCGGCGTGGCGGTTGGCCAGTCTTTGACGCAAACGGCCAAACCGCTGGCTGTTTTGCGCCATCCGGCGCAGCAGCTGGAAGCCGCGCAGTTTGCCGCCTGGGTGCGGGAATGGTCGGTGTCGCACATCGTCATCGGCCTGCCGCGTCTGCGTGACGGCAATGAACATCCGCTGGCCGCGCCCATCCGCCGGATAGGCGCGAAGTGCCAGGAAGCGTTTGGATTACCGGTTCATTACATCGATGAATACTTGAGCTCGCACGAGGCTCATGCGCGCCTGCCCGGCGCAAAAGAGGTCGATGCCATGGCCGCCGCCGTGATTGCGGAGGACTGGCTGGCCGGTAACAGCGGGTTGGAATAGCGCGTAACCGTCGCATTTTCGGCGGTAATCCGCTATTCTATGTCCTTTCTATTAGCGAAAATTAAGGAGTTCGCGTGTCAGATAACAAATCCGTGAAAGTGCTCATTGTGGACGATAGCGGCACAATCCGGAAAACGGCTGAAGCCATCCTCAAACGGGAAGGCTACACCGTCTCCACCGCCGAAGATGGCTTCAGTGCCCTGTCCAAAGTCATGTCGTTCAAACCGGACGTCATTTTCCTTGACATCATGATGCCGCGCCTGGACGGCTATCAGGTGTGTTCCGTCATCAAAAGCAATGCCGCTTTTGCCAAAACGCCGGTACTGATGCTTTCCAGCAAGGACAGCATCTTCGACAAGGCGCGCGGGCGTATCGCCGGTTCCGAATACTTCATGACCAAACCTTTCTCGCGTGACGAATTGCTCAATGCCATCCGCACGCACGTTCAATAAAAGGACATTCCGACAATGGCTACCATTTTGATAGTGGATGATTCGCCCACGGAAGCGGAAGTCGTGCGCGTCATGCTGGAAAGCGAAGGGTACACCGTGCTTTGGGCGGATACCGCCGACAAGGGCATAAAAACCGCAGAAGAAAAGCACCCGGATCTGATACTGATGGATGTAGTCATGCCGGGCATGAGCGGATTCCAGGCGACGCGCAAACTGATGCGCAATCCTGATACCCGCGACATTCCCATCCTGATGCTGACCACCAAGGATCAGGAAAGCGACCGGGCATGGGGATTGCGCAATGGTGCGCGAGAATATTTCGTCAAGCCGCCGGAAAAAGAGGCGCTATTGGTACAAATCAAAACCTTGATATGAACAGCGAGAATACAAAAGCCACGGAAATGACGCCCTTTGCCGTGCTTTGCGATTATGTGGAAAAAGCGGAAGCACGCAAAAAAGTGGTGGATACCTATCACGCTGCGGGAGAAAGTTACCTCGCCTTTACGGCGGGCAACAAATACTACCTGCTTGACATGAAAATGGTGCAGGAAGTCTCCACCAGCATTCAGGACATTACCCCGCTGCCCTTTACCCCTGGCTGGTTGCTGGGGCTTGCCGGGGTACGCGGCGAAGTATTCTCCGTGGTCGATTTCAAACGGTTTGTCGATCCGACCCTTGCTCCGCAAAGCGTCAAAATCCGCAGCGGATTTATCATCCTTCACAATGAAGGACAGGGTTATATCCTGAAAGTGGATTCCATTCAGGGAATCCGCTCCTGTGAAGTATCTTCCTACCAGTCCACGCGCAGTTGGCTTGATGGCCAGGCCGCCATGGATGGACTTCAATGGTTGCGCATTGATTTGAAAAATCTGGTAACAGATACCTCATTCATTCAAAACGTACAATAAATAAACGGGTGATTTATGTTAAGTTCAAAAAATCGGGTGAATGTTGCCAAAGGCAGCGGCAGCAAATTTTACGTCCCTGCCATTGCAACCTCCGCCGTTGTCGGCCTGCTGGCATTAATTAGTCTGGCATTATTGTTCACCAATAGCGTTATGCTAAACCTCGTATTACCGTTAATGGTCGTCCTTACCGGTGCCGCCGGTTTCCTTTGGTACCAATTCGTTGGCGAGCAATACTCCAAAATCCAGAATGTTTCTACCGAAGCCGAATTTCGCGCCAAACGCGACCAGGACGCAATTCTGCGCCTGATGGATGAACTGGCCGAATTCTCCAATGGTGACTTGACGGTAGAAGCACAAGTGACCGAGGACTTCACCGGGGCGATTGCTGATTCCGTCAATTACGCCATCGAATCCATGCGCGAACTGGTCGGTACCATTAACCGCACCTCAACCCAGGTATCGAACGCATCCAACAGTACCCGCCTGATTGCCGAACAAATGCAGACCTCTTCCACCGAACAGGCGCAGAAAATTCACTCCATCGCCAAAATCATCAGCGACATGGTGCGTTCACTCGACCGCGTTGCGATGAGTACTGCTGACTCTGCCGAAATCGCGCACAATTCCGTCCGTATTGCGCGCGAAGGAGCACAACAGGTACGCAATACCATTAACGGCATGAACAACATCCGTGGCAACATTCAGGAAACCCGCACCCTGATCAAGCGTTTGGGCGAAAGCTCGCAAGAAATCGGCAATATCGTTGAAATCATCAAAAGCATTGCCGACCAGACCAACATCCTTGCACTCAATGCTGCCATTCAGGCGAACTCCGCCGGGGAAGCGGGACGCGGTTTTGCCGTCGTTGCCGACGAAGTACAACGCCTCGCCGAGCGCTCCTCCAATGCAACCAAGCGGATTGAAGGACTGGTTAAAACCATCCAGAACGATACCAATGCGGCAGTCGCCTCGATGGAACGCTCCACCAAGGAAGTCGTTGACGGGGCAAATATTGCAGAAGAAGCGGGTACGGCACTCAGCAAAATTGAAGACGTCTCCACCTCGCTCGCCTCGCTGATTGAACGGGTTTCCGAATCCACCCGAAAAGTTTCCACCATGGCGGAAAATATCGCGAGCGATATGTCGCAGATTAACCAGATGGCAGTCACGACGACCGAGAACGTCATCAAGACCTCCGACTCCATCGAAAACCTGAGCGTACTCTCGCAAGAACTGAAAAACTCCGTATCGGGCTTCAAACTGCCGGTAGGATATTAATCAAAAACAAACAGGATTTGGCATTCGTGCCGAATCAGGTACAGGAGTTTTCATGGCAAGTGAATTAGGCAATCAACTATTGGCGCGCGTCCAGACTGAAATGGCGCGCAATATCGCCACCATAAAACGGCAACTCATCGAATGGCTGGAGCGTCCCGAATCCGGGGGCGTGGATGCCTTGCGCGAAAGCATGGCAGAAATCAGCGGCGGCCTGTCGCTGATGGAACAGGAAGAAGCGGTCGCTCTGGCCGAGGCCATTGTTGCCGGTGTGGAAAGTTTGGACCAGGGCGTCAACGAACACGGCGTAAACGCCTCGTTTGCCGACAAGGGTGCAGAAATTGCCTCCGGGCTATTGGTGCTCGCCGATTACATCGAACGACTGGATCATATCAGCGACACGCAAAAACAATCGGTCATGCAGGCGACGACAGCCGTCAAAACCCTGCTTGCCGGTGGTGAAAAAATCCAGGTCACGACGCAACCGTTCATTAGCCGCGAAACCTATCAGGCGCTGGCAAACGAAGTCAACAAGATTATTGAAGTCGCGCGTAACCAGATTGAGCAGCATATTCGCAATCCGGAAGCGCCTTTCAATGCAGAAGGGATTGCCGGGCAGAATGAAGACCTGATTCACCTGTTTGAACTCCTCGAACTCAAAACACCACAATTATTATTGGCCCAGGTCAATCAAAAACTGGGCGAATCGCTGACGGACGCCCAATGGATTGAAGTGGCCGAAGCCCTGATTCTGGTGCAGGAAACGCTGAAACAATTGCAGGAAGACAGCACGGGCAAAACCGCCAATAATTATGCGGAAGCCCTGCAGGCGCAGGCTGAACATTCGCGCCAACTGGAAATCAAAAAACTGGTGCGCGATACCGGTGCGGTTGGCAAGCAATTCTTTGAATCCTTGCGCAAGGAAGTCTTGCAAGTCGAGACGGTCAAAGCGGAACAACCGTGGCATGAAGCAACAAAACAGTTGGTGCATTACAGCGCCGTGACCGCTTTGGTCGGATTGAAAGAGCTGTCTGCCCAACTGCAACAATTGGCGCTGCTGTTTGCCGAATTTACCACGCAGAATGAGCAAACCCTTGCCAAAACCTATGTGCCGGTTATTGATGCACTGGTCGCAGTCGAATACCTGTTTGACGACTTGGCAGAATCCGGCAAGGTATCCCTGCAAGATGTCGCTTTCCTGAAAGAAGCGGTGGGCAATATCGAAAAAATCAGCCCCGCCAGTGCCAAGGCAAAAGCCCTGTTCGTCGAACTCGCCAACATGGCGCCGCCGGAAACAGAAGACGAGGCGGAAAACGCTGGCGACATCCAGGAATTCAAGGATGTGTTGGGTATGGGACTGGAAGTTCTTGCCGACGATTTCTCCATCCTGGAGCTGGAAGCACAACAGGCCACCGAGGCCGAAGCGGAACAACCGGAACCGACGCCGGTCACGCTCGCCAGCCACACGGCAACAGCCGCCGCGCCGCAATCCACCCTCGGATTCGCCCAACACGCGCAAGACAACGCCGGTGCCGTGCCGGTGCGCAGCAGCAATGATGCCGCCGCAGCGGTCATGGCAGGTGGCGTTGCGGCAGCCGGTGCCGCAAATGCCGCTGCAAGCGTCGCCGCTCCGGCGGTAGCGCCCGCAACCCCTGCCGCGCAACCAGCTGCAACTGCCGCGCCCGCCCCGGCGAGTGAAACCGCTGCGACAGCGTCAGATACGGGAGCAGTTGCCCCCGCATCCGAACCCTCTATCCCGACAGGCGAAGCGGCTGCCCGCGAAGCAGATGAAACAACCGCGACCGCTACGGGAGCCGCAGATGCCGGTGCAAGCGCACATGGCGCAACAGCTACTCCGGCAGAAGAAGCCGCAACTTCTGCAACACACGAAGCCCCGGCAGATAACGGCGAAGCTGCGGCAACTGCCGCTGCGGAACAACCGCACGCGGACGCAGACCACGCCGATACCCGCGAAGAACCCGCCGCCATTACCGTCGCTGCGACCAGCGATACCGCAGCATCTGGCGGGCAAGGTGCCGTGGTGGGCGTTCCCTATTTCGCGGACAAATCCCTCGCCGATCTGGAAAAACTCGACATCCCCGCCGAGAAGGCGAGCTTCGTCGGCAGCCATGCCGATGCAGTCATGGATGAAGAAATCCGCGAGTTCTTCAACGAAGAACTGGGCGAAATCGTCGCCACCATGAACGACGCCTACCCGCAGTGGCACGAAAACACCGCAGACCCGCAGCTCACCACCGACATCCGTCGCGCCTTCCACACCCTGAAAGGCTCCGGGCGCACCGTCGGTTACGAGGCGCTGGGCGAATTTGCCTGGCAGCACGAACAACTGCTCAACCGCGTCATCGAAAAAGACTTTGCCGCCAACTCGCTGGTGCGCGACACCGTCGGCGATGCCATTTCCCTGCTCAACGTACTGCAACAACAGGACGAGTTCGTCGAGCACAAAGGCGCGTTGCTGCAACAGGCGCTGGTCGCCGAACGGGTACGCCTGTCGCTGATGGACGCACCGCAAAGCGAACAGGACGCGCTGGACGCCCTGTCGCGCCAACTGCGCCTTTCCGACAGCGGTGCCGGTACCGCACCTGCCGCCACCGCAGCCGTACCGGCGGGAGAAAGCGCGGCGCCAGCCAGCGAAGACTGGTCGGCCTTTGACGACATTACCCTTGCCGACGAACCTGCCAGCGCGGCCGAAGCACCCGCCATCGCCCTCACTACGGACAGTGGCGAGGCGGAAACCCACGCCGCCGCTTCATTCACCGCAACCGCCGAGACAACAGGCGACAGCAACGCGGCCATCAGCCTCGCCAGCGACGACGACGCCCACGACACCACCGCCAGCATCAGCACGAGCGCGGCAACCGCATCGGCGGAAGTGCCTGCAATCAGCCTTGCCGATGACAGCGCCCACGCACCCGCCGAAACCGTTTCGGCGGAAGCACCCGCTATCAGCCTTGCCGACGACAGCGTTGCCGCACAAGAAACCGCAATCGCATCCGCAGCCCCCGCCGATTTCAGCGGCGAAGAAAGCTACGACAAGGCGCTGCGCACCCTGCAACGCGGCCTGCGCATGGGCGAGCCGGATGCCGATATGCAGGCGGCGCTGGCCGAAACCATTCGCCGCCAATGGCAACAAAGCGTTGCCGACGACCCGGCGCTGCGCGAAGCGATGGCACAAAGCCTGCTCACCAGCTTCCAGCGTGAAGGCGGGGCGCAGGCACAATGGGTCGCCGAAATCCTCGCCCAGGCGAACGCTGCCGGTGATGCCGCCGTCCCGGTACAACCCGGCCTCACCGCGCCGGTTGCCCCCGGCGTACCGCAACACGAAACCCCGCACGGCATCAGCGAACAGGCCTACAACCGGATGCTCAGCACCCTGCGCCGTGGCCTCGCCACCGGTGCCGACGAAGATATGCAGGCGGTACTCTCCGACAGCATCAGCCGCCAATGGCTGCAACAGGGCATCGCCACCGAAGGCGAAACCCGTGACGACATCATCGCCCACCTGAAAGCGGCGCTTGCCAGCGAAGGCACCGTTGACGAAAACGTACTGGACGCGATGCTTGCCCAGGTGCCGCACCGCGTGCCGAGCGTCCTGCCCGAAGGCGTACGCCAGGACTCCTACGGCGTGATGATGGACACCCTGCGCGCCAGTCTGGACAACGCCTCCAGCGCCGACATCCAGGAAATGCTCGCCACCGCCATCGGCAACCAGTGGCAGAACCAGAACAGCCTGCAAGACAGCGCCGTCCGCGCCGCCGTCGCCGAACAAATGGCGGCAGTATTGGGTGGCGACGGCCACGAAAACGCGGCGCTGGTCGAAGCCGTGCTCAACCGCGCCGCCGAAAAAGCGCGCGAAACCCCGGCAGGCCTCAACCCCGCCGACTACGAACACCTGCTTGAAACCCTGCGCAACCGCATGGGCGAAGCGCAGGGCGATGCTGCACAAGACGCCATCGCCGCCAGCATCAGTAGCCAACTGCAAGCGGACAACCGCCTGCAAGACGAAGCGACCCGCGACGCCATCGCGCAGCGTGTCATCGCCGCCCTCGGTGGCGCAGGCGAAACCGACGCCGCCGCCGTTGAAGCCATTCTCGACCGCGTCGCCGCCAAAGTCGCCGGACAACAACCCGCACCGGCGGCCTTGCCCGCAGGCGTCCGCCCCGAATCCTACGGCGCGATGCTGCAAACCCTCAGTGGCGGACTGGCTGCCGCACAAGGCGACAACGCCGCTGCCGAGGCGCTTGCTGCTACCATCGGCGCGCAATGGCAGGAACAACACAGCCTGCAAGATGCCAGCACCCGCGCTGCCGTGGCGCAACAAATCAGCGCCGCCCTCGGTGGTGAAGCCGATGCCGCGACCGTCGAAGGCATTTTGAACCGTGCCGCGGTGCAGGCCGCCGCCTTGCCCGCAGGCGTCAAGCACGAAGCCTATGGCGAGATGCTGCAAACGCTGCGCGCCGGAATCGCCAATGCACAAGGCGACGAAACCGCCGCCGAAGCGCTTGCCACGACCATCGGCGCGCAATGGCAAGAACAACACAGCCTGCAAGACGCCAGCACCCGCGCTGCGGTGGCCCAACAAATCAGCGCCGCATTGGGCGGTGAAGCCGATGCCGCCACCATTGAAGGCATCTTGAACCGCGCCGCAGTGCAGGCCGCCGCCTTGCCCGCAGGCGTCAAACACGAGGCCTACGGCGAAATGCTGCAAACGCTGCGCGCGGGTATTGCCAACGCGCAAAGCGACGAAGCTGCTGCCGAAGCGCTCGCCGCCACCATCGGCGCACAATGGGCGGAACCGTATAGCCTGCAAGATCCCGCCGCTCGGGCGACCGTTGCCGCACGCATCAGCGCCGCATTGGGCGGGGAAGCCGATGCCGCCACCGTTGAAGGCATCTTGAACCGCGCCGCCGTACAAGCCGCTGCGCTGCCGGAAGGCGTCAAACACGAAGCCTACGGTGAAATGCTGCAAACGCTGCGCGCGGGCATTGGCGAAGCGCAACACAACGACACCGCCGCTGACGCGCTTGCCGCGACCATCGGCGCGCAATGGGCGGAACCATACAGCTTGCAAGACCCCGCTGCTCGAGCGACCGTTGCTGCACGCATCAGCGCCGCCCTCGGCGGTGAAGCCGATGCCGCCACCGTCGAAGGCATCTTGAACCGCGCCGCAGTGCAGGCTGCTGCGTTGCCGGAAGGCGTCAAACACGAAGCCTACGGCGAAATGCTGCAAACGCTGCGCGCCGGAATCGCCAATGCACAAGGCGACGAAGCCGCTGCGGAAGCGCTCGCCGCCACCATTGGCGCGCAATGGGCGGAACCGTACAGTCTGCAAGACCCCGCCGCGCGGGCAACGGTTGCCGCACGCATCAGCGCCGCATTGGGCGGTGAAGCCGATGCCGCGACCGTCGAAGGCATTTTGAACCGTGCCGCGGTGCAGGCCGCCGCGCTGCCCGCAGGCGTCAAACACGAAGCCTATGGCGAGATGCTGCAAACGGTGCGTACTGACCTTGCCGCCGCCCAGGGCGATGAGGCCGCGCTGGATTCGTTGGCAACGATGCTCGCCGCGCAATGGGAGGAACCGTATTCGTTGCAGGATGCGGCTGCCCGTGCCGCCGTCGCCCAACAAATCAGCGCCGCCCTCGGTGGTGAAGTGGATACCGCGACCGTCGAAGGTATCCTCAATCGCGCCGCGGTGCAGGCCGCCGCCCTGCCCACCGGGGTTGAGCATGAAGCCTACAGCGAGATGCTGCAAACGCTGCACGCCGGTCTTACCGCTGCGCATGGCGACAGTGCCGTCGCCCAGGAAATGCTTGCCGCCAGTATCGGCGCGCAATGGAAGGAGACCGATTCCATCTATGACGAGGCAACCCGCGCCACGGTTGCCGCGCGCATCAGCGCATCGCTGGGCGACAAGGTAAATGCGGCGACGATAGAAGCGATTTTGGGTCGCGCCGCAGAGAAGGCGGCGGGACCGGCGGTGTTGCCGGAGGAATTTCCGCCGGAGGTGTACAACCGCCTGCTCGGTATGCTGCGTCGCGGCTTGCAGGATGGCGACGCCGACACCCAGGCCGCACTCGCCGCGACCCTGCAACGCCACTGGCAGCAAAACGGCCTGCCGCAGGAACCGGCGGCGATTGCCGCGGTGCAGCAGCATCTGGGCGATTCGCTGGCGGTACAGGGCTTTGCCCCGGAACAGGTGGCGCAGGTCTTTGCCGACGCCGGGCTGCAAGCCGAACCGCCGGCGACGCTGGTCAAAGCAGTGCTGTCGCCGGACGACGCAGTACCTGCCGGCGCGGCAACGCCTGCTCACGGCGACCAGAGCGGATTTGTCGATGCCACGCCGGAAGTGGTCGATGCCGGATTCTTTGACATCCCGGCAGGCGAACAGGCGGCGGGCGACGCCGAAGTCTATCCCGAAAACCTGCCCGCCGATGCGGCGACCGGCGAAGGTGGCTTCATCGACACCGCCACTGTCCCCGGCGACCATCCGCCGCTCAATGATGCCGACATCGTTGACGTCCCGGTATCGTTCGCCGGTCGTCCGCTGGGCGGCAGCGCTGCGGGCACACCGGCGCAAGCCGTCGCCGGAGCCGTTTCCATTGGCGACCTGAACAACATCCTCGCCAATATGCCGCGTCGTGCCAATCCGGCAGAGCGGCTGAGCCAGGAGCTGGCCTCGCTGGCGCAACATCCAGGGCTGGAAAACGCCATCAACCAGGAAAAAAGCAGCGAAAGCAGCGCCGCCGCCAGCCGCGCCGGATTCCTGCGTGCGGTGGACCAGTTCGACACCCTGTCGCAAATGGCGGACAAAACCGAATCGCCGGAGCTGGTTGACGACCTGATTGACGCCGTTTACGACATCGAAGACAGCATTGACAGCGACGCCGCCCCGCCGTGGGTCTGGCGCCTGCTTGATTCCATCGAACAACTGCTGCTCACCCACAAACAGGAAGGCACGCCGGTCAGCCTCAGTTGCGCCGCCGTGCTGCGCCAAAGCGCCAACCTCATCGAAAACTACGAAGAAGAAGGCAACGAAGACGACGCCATCGAAGCCATCAACTCGCTGCTGAACGCGCGGCGCGAGCTGGGCGGCAGCAAATGGAACGGCGACCCGGCCTCCATGCCCTACAGCGGCGACCCGCTTGGCAGCGAGCTGGTCGAAGACCCGAACGCCAACACCATGCTGGCGGAAACCTTCATTGACGAAGCGATGTCGCTCTTCGCCCACAGTCAGGAAGAAGCCGAGCGCTGGGACGAAAACCGCAGCCAGTTGAGCCGTCTCGACGCCATCCGTCGCGATATGCACACCCTCAAGGGCAGCGCGCGCATGGCCGGTTACAACGCCATCGGCGACCTCACTCACGGCGTGGAATCGCTGATTGACGGCATCGTCAACGGCCAGGCCGAGCCGAGCAGCAAGGCGACCAGCATCCTCGTTGGCGCGATGTGGCAGGGAATGCTGATGCTGGACTCCGTCCGCGACGGCTACCTGCCGCAGACCGACCCCTACATCCTCAACAACATCCACAGCTACCTCAACCAGCCGCTGCCCTACCCGGACGTGGCCGAAGAAGCCGAAGCGGCGCGCATCGCGCAACAACAGCAGGCCGAAGCGGCAGCAAACGCGCCGCCGGTGGAAGAGCCGGTGGTGGAAGAAGTGCCGATTGCCACCGACTTCGACGACAACATCGACCCGGTGCTGGTGGACATCTTCACCGACGAAGCGCAGGGGCTGCTGCAAACCACCAGCCAGTTGCTTGAAGACGACTTCAGCAAAAAAGAAGTGGTGGAAGAGCTGCAACGCACCATGCACACCCTCAAGGGTGGCGCGCGTCTCGTTGGCTTCACCGCCATCGGCGACACCGCGCACCTGATGGAATCCGTCATCGACAAAGTGCCGGAGCTGGCCGAGAGTAAAGTGCGCCAGGCGAAAACCCTGCTCCACTTCGGCCTTGACGCCCACTACGATATGCTCGACAGCGTCTTGCGCCACGAAATGCCGCAACCGGCGCTGGAAGTAAACGAATCGCTGAAGACCTTTGCCGACAGCGGCGTGTACCGCCCGCCATCACAAAAAGCGGGCGACAACGCCGACGCGGCAGCGGAAAGCGGCGACAACGCCCCGGAAAACACGGAACAGCCGCAGCAGCCCGCAGGCGAAGCGGCGGACGCCGCAGCGCAGCCATCGGGCGACGAAAGCATGACCGATGCCGCCGACACCCGCGAAGCCCCTGCCCACAGCGGTGGCGACAGCAGCGCCTTCAGCGCCCCGCCCGCCCCGGCCAGCAGCACGCCC
>ERZ773049.1631-NODE-1631-length-12802-cov-4.315133_pt1 | contig 12802 bp, 9 predicted proteins | sample MGYA00580633_ERZ773049 | MGnify/ENA primary metagenome ERZ773049 (study PRJEB29015, sample SAMEA2737991) | human oral metagenome | biome: human oral; feature: human-associated habitat; material: dental | place: China | collected 2066 ... | reverse complement strand
ACGCCGATAAACCGTACGATATTGTACAACCGCTTTTCTACCGTGCCCGGTTTGCCGCCTCTTTATCGTATGCTCAAGACGCTCTTACGGAGGATAGAAGCCTGGAATATCTGCTCTACGAGTACTCCTTCTCACAGGAGACCGACACAGATCACCTGATGCTTGATGCCTTGCGGGTAGCTCGTCAAGGCTCTTAGCGGTAGAGAACTTTCTGAGAGATTTTTAGCGACATCACCGTCTAAGAGAAAACTAACATCACCGCTGGCGTATTTTCAGCATGTCAGAGAGAAAACCTATAACTCATGATGAACTTCGAAGATTTTGATCAAGCTTATGATTGGTTTGCGCCGCGTCATGAGCCGATACCATTCAAGGAAATGACTAGAGCCCAACTGCGACAGGTCGTTAAACTATTCAAAGAGGATCAAGGGCCAAGGACCGCGTATGTTGCAGAGTATCTAGGCTCTACAAGTGGCAAAGATTTTCCTACTCTCAGTGATTTAGAACAGCTGTTGCGGTTGGGGAGGGAGTCCTTAGATAGGACAGGGCCGCAGATGGATGATATTTCTGGCACTTTTTTCAGCCTGGCCATTGATTTTGCTTTCTGCCTGTGTACATTCTTGCAGAAATACCGGAGTGATGTGGAATGGGCCGCGTCGAAAACCTCGAAGAAGACACTTACATATAATCGGCCGTTGATAGCTCGTCCTGATTACGAGGCTTCAGAAGGGTATATTGATGGTCTGCAATTTTTCTCTGACTCGTTGAGGTCATCTGTTCGGCGGGAGGAAACGGTTGATGATGCGATGGATGAGTTGAAGTTTGCGATCAAAAGGAATTTTGACATAGATCTCAGCTAACGCCTTCAGGCAGCAGGAGGGAAGACACATGCCAGACTTCAGTGAGATGATGCGCCGCAGCCCAACCATCAAGGAGTTCTATTTTGAGTGGGAGGGTCTGCAGATTTTCGGAGCGATTGATATCACGGATGTCCCGAAGGAACTGGAAATACGGTTCACGTCACCGCACCCGGCTGGAGAGGTAGCTTTACGATTAAATGCCTTTGGCTGTAAGTTTACCCACCCAGACGGAAAGCTATCGGAGAGAATCAGGCTGGTTCATGGTGATGTGAACCCGACACAGGGCGACGAGAATTACGCCCGAATACCTATTCATGGTGCCACTCAAGAATCATCAATCCTTGTGTACAACGAGTATTTAGCTGGTCCTCGGGGACTCACGGATGTAAAGCAACTAGAGTCTTTCACCGGTGATAGCGGAATGCTAGTTGAGCGCTGTGAAAACAGCATTTTGTTTCGTTGCAATTCGTGGAAACCTGCCGATAGGAAGGCTTTTGCTGATATGCAGGGGAGTATTACTTTGTTGTACTAATGTACTAAGCAAGCCAAAGCGGGATCCCAAAGACGTCTTGACGAAGCGGAATAGATTTAGCAGGTCATGCAGACGTACACATGATGCTACTCCAGGTACGTGAAGTTCTTGAAAGGTTTAATTACTTTCAAAACTCCTTCCTCCAACCTGCCAGTATCAAAACGGTTTGATTTTCTTGACCCGTAGTTTGAGGCGTGTGGATTCAAAAGGTTTAAAAACGAACCAATACACTATACATACGATTCCCTCCTAACTTTGTGCCCGAGCAACCGCCTCCGTCAGAATACGGGCGTAGAGCATCTGCCCCTTAACCTCCGGATGCACACCGTCCGAAGTCATCAGGCTTGGATCGCTCCGCACCGCCTGCGTTATTGCACCGTTCCAGTCTGCAATATAGACGCGGGAAGAATTTTTCTGCGCAAACTCACGAATCAGATTATTTGAAGAATCAATCCAGGTGAGGGTTCGCGGACCGTACCCCGTTGCGAGCACCAACTTCGTGTCTGCCGGAAGCGCCCGCAAAACCTCTTCAAGCTGACCGGGCATCAGCGTCGAGTTAGCGGTTACCGAGAGTACTAAAACTTTCCCAATTTTTCCCTGCGATGACCAGGATTTGACCATGGGCAACGCCTGAACAATGGTGCGTCCCTCTGCCGCGTCGATCGTGGCGTCCGGCATCGCATCATAAATATCGGGCTCTGCAGAAAGCACTACAGAATCGCCGATCACGGTTACATCAGCAGAATTCACCTGCGGATATTCATCTGGCACCGCAGAGGTCGCAGCGCTAGGATTTGCTGCTGTCGAACTTGCTGTTGGCGAGGCGCTCGCATGTGCTCGTTGTTCCTCACGCGCTTTTAAACGTTCCTGGGCGCGCTTTTTGCCTTCTTCAACGGCGCGTTGTGCACTAGTTTGATCAGGAGCAGTTCGTACCGCGACGGCGGTCGCTGAGCCTGCGCCCATCACAAGCACTAAAGCAATAATGGGTAGAGCACGATACCTGCCGTAACGAATGCTTCCAAAAAATTGTGCGAACGAGCTACGGAAACCATATCGCCGTACTGGAGTTTCAAGGTAACGATAAGAAAGCTCAGCAATAATGACGGTAACCAGCAGAACGACAACGTTCCACAGCGGTGAACGATCCACACCCAGAAGATAATGCGCCATAACGGCAAGCGGCCAGTGCCAGAGGTAAAGTCCGTAGGATCGCTGCCCAATCCAGGTGAGGGGGCCGAAAGATAGTACCGAACGTAATAGAGACGATGCCCCGGCGAGCATATCCGGCAGGATTCCTTGAATAACTCCAAGAGTCAGCAGCGAAGCGCCGAGGAGCCCCCAGGGGATAGTGCCTGGTGCCTTCTCCGGCATAAGAAGAGCGAGTGGAATGAGAGCAACCAAGCAGAGCCAGCTGAGAATTACACGCAGGAAAGTCACCGCTCCAAAGGGTTGCGCCACTCGATATATAACGTGTTTATCACGAGGTGGATAGAGCGACCACGGGATCGAAAAAGCTAGTAAAACGCCTAGAAGCAGACCGTAAACATGGGTATCGGTACCGTAGTAAATACGGCTGATGGGCACTCCAGACGCCAACATAACCGTGCCGCTTGTTAAGGATGCAATGATAGCTATAAAGATAGTGAGGCTGAATCGTCTCCACCGTCTGCCGAGGATAACACCCGCCGCCACCAGGAGAAGAGGCCAGAACAGGTAGAACTGCTCTTCAACGGCAAGCGACCAAAAGTTCGTGAAAAGTTCGGGAGAAGTCTGAGCAAAATAGTCGTTACCGCTGAAAATAGAGAGCCAGTTAGATGAGAATGTGCCTGCGCCAGTAAGTTGTCTGCCCAGATTGACCTGTATATCGCCGCCTATTGCTAGTGCGATGGGTCCGGTTACTAGAATGAGTAGCGCGATCGCAGGGAGGAGCCTGCGAGCGCGGCGCTTCCAGAAAAGGAACAGGTTAATGCGCCCGGTTACTGCACCTTCGCGGAGTAAGAGGGCGGTAATCAAATATCCCGAGATGACGAAGAAAATATCGACCCCGATCATACCGCCCGGCACCGCAGTAGGCCAGAGATGATACACAATTACCAAGAGTACGGCGATGGCTCGCAGGCCGTCGAGCCCGGGCAACATAAAAGAGCGGTTAGCCTCATGGGGGCTGACCGCGGACGGAAAAAGTTGCTTCATGATGTGTTGTTACTCCGGGGTGATGAAAGAGTGAAGAAAAATACTGTTTACTAGTATAAAAGTTTATTTGTTAGATAGAGACGTTTGGAGCCATCGGGAAGTTTTGTGAAATTTAAGAAACGCGGTTACCAGATATTTTGGTATCTATAAGGGTGTTGTGCTGGTACTTGAGCGTTGATGGGGCGTAGTGCATAAGCAACATAGTGTCTCGATTCGTGCTGTACACCACATGCGATAATAGGGTAGAGATAACTGGGCTATTCGTAAGTTTTGGAGGCAACAGAATGGTAGAAGCAACGCAGACTAAAATACGGCGGGTGGCGGTTCTTGGAGCATCGGGGCGTATGGGATCGGAAGCGGTCAAGGCTATTACCGATGCCCCCGATTTTGAATTAGTTGCCGCTTTAGGGCGTGAAGACTCTCTTGAAAAGCTCGTTGAAACCAATGCTGAGATTATGGTTGATTTGACCGTGCCGAGCGCTACCGAGACGAACGTCCGTTTTGCCGTAGAGCACGGGGTGCATGCTGTTGTGGGTACTACCGGCTGGACCGAAGAACGTGTGGAATCCTTGCGTGAGCTTCTTGATGAGCACCCGCAGGTGGGTGTGCTGATCGCCCCGAATTTTGCGTTGGGATCCATTTTGGCGACGGAATTTGCGGCTAAGGCGGCACCGTATTTTGAATCGGTTGAGATTATCGAGATTCACCACCCTAATAAGGTCGATGCCCCCTCGGGAACAGCCGCTCACACGGCACGTCAAGTTGCGGCTGCGCGAGAGGAAGCTGGGCTTGGAACCAGCCCGGACGCTACCGAGAGTGATCCTCTGGGGTCTCGCGGCGGTAAAGTTGAGGGTATTAATGTGCATGCGGTGCGGCTTCGCGGCATGGTTGCGCATCAGGAAATTCTGCTGGGCGACCCCGGACAGCTTTTGACAATCCGCCACGATTCTTTCGACCGCGCATCCTTCATGCCCGGTGTGCTCTTAGGCGTTCGGCGGGTTGCGGCGCATCCGGGGTTGAGCGTTGGACTCGATAAGTATATGGATCTGTAGATCGTGCGGATACCGACTCCAATGACCTCTGAACAAGAAACGGTAAAACCCGTGCGGGGCGCCTCATGGCTGACATCGTTGAGATTATGGGTTGCGATTGCCTGTCTCTTATTAGTCTGTACCGTGCTTCTGCTGCCTCTGCCGCTGGGTATTCGTGCGTCAATACTGGGCGTGCTGATTTTTAGCGGAGTATTTATGCTGGTGGATGCGGGCGGTAAAGGTAAAATCTTTGCGGCGCTCACAGTGGCGCTCTTGGGGCTGTATCTGCTGTTTACGGCACAGCGTGGGGTCGTGCTCATTGCGTCGGGGAATATCGCAGGTATTCTGCTCGGGGCGGGACTATTGCTTTTGCCCGCAGTGGGTGCGTGGGCGCTTGTGCGCGAGGTGATATTTGGTGCGCGTATACAGCGAATGGCTCAGGAGCTTGATGCCCAGGGTAAACTTCCCGAAGATACGCTGCCGCGAAGTCCTTCCGGAAGGGTTGATCGTGAGGCTGCTTCAGTAGAACTTGAAAAATTTGCCGATGTTCTCGAAGCAAATCCGGACAGCTGGGAAGCCTGGTTTAATCTCTCGTGCATGTACGATGTCTGCGGTGAACGTAAACGTGCCCGCGCCGCTATGCGAAATGCGATTTCTCTGCGCCGCGGTCGTGGTGTGACCGACCTGAAATAGCGTGGCTGTTAGGGGAGTCCATGCGTGTTCATGAGGAGTGCTTGAAGTTGCGTTTTGAGCTCAAGAACGCAGAACTCCACAAAAAAGTGAAAATTTTCGGGACAAAAGCAAAATTAATGTAGCGTAAGAATAGCTTAAGATAGTACTCTGGGGTGTATGGCTGAGAACGTGATGAACCCCGGTACTTTTGTAAACCCGCCCTTTGGGCGTCTGCTCACGGCGATGGTAACGCCCTTCGCTCAAGACGGATCTGTGGATGAAAAACAGGTTGCACACCTGGCGAAATACCTCATTGACAACGGTCATGACGGGTTGATTGTCTGTGGTACCACAGGAGAATACTCGACCATGACCGATGATGAGAACGAGCGAGTTTTCGCCATCGTCAAAGAATCTGTAGGAGACCGTGCCTCTATTGTTGCTGGCGTGGGCTCGAACGACACCGCGCACACCATTGAACTTGCCCGTCGCGCCGAAAAGGTTGGTGTTGACGGTTTGCTTGTGGTGACTCCCTACTATAACAAGCCCACTCAGCATGGCGTTTACGCGCACTTTAGCACCGTAGCAAAAGCCACCAGTACACCCATCATGCTCTACGATATTCCGGGGCGTGCCAGCATCCCGATTGCCCCCGACACCTACCGTCGGCTGGCAGAACTTGATAATATTGTTGCTGTTAAGGATGCGAAGGCTGACTTTGGCGCCGCAACCGACGTTATGGCAACCACAGATTTGCATTACTACAGTGGTGATGATGGTTTGACTCTGCCTTGGATGGCAGTAGGAGCCGTAGGCTTAGTTTCAGTTACCGCGCATGTGGCACCCATGCTCTTCCGTGAGCTTATTGATGCCGTTGTAGCGCAGGATCTTGTGAGTGCGCAGCGCATTAACCTGCAGCTCGTGCCCATTGTGAACGCCACCATGGGACGAGCCCCCGGAGCCGTTGCTGCCAAAGAAATCCTGGCTTGGCAAGGCGTTCTTGGCACACCTGTTGTACGCCTGCCTCATGTACTTTCCGAACCCGAGGTGGCGGAGGCTATCCGAGCGGATCTGCTTTCCTCCACTATCGCGCAGACTCTTAAAAACGCATAAGACTTTCTGCGGCTAGTTTCGGGCGGACCCAGCGTGACTCGTATGTAGCGAGAAGATCACGCGGGTCCGCTTTCCGTGCAGAAGCGGAACGTGAAGGCGTGGACCCCTCCTCTAGAGGCGAGATGCGTCCACGACCTTTGGCGAACGGACTCTCAGCCTCTCAAGCCGCATGAGCAGCACCCGCGAAGCAACCCGATACGCTTCGGAGTTTGATACTCACGGCGGGTGCGCCCTTAGACGACACGAAAAATAGAATCATAGAAAATAAGGAGATACGCATGAGCGTTTTTGAAAATGATCTGCCGGCGCCTCCCAAACTGCAGAAAGACACCCTGCGCGTGGTGCCTCTCGGTGGTCTGGGTGAAGTCGGTCGAAATATGACCGTCTACGAAATCAACGGCAAACTGCTGATTGTAGACTGCGGTGTGCTCTTCCCTGAAGAGTCCCAGCCCGGTGTAGACCTAATCCTGCCCGACTTCAGCTATGTGGTCGATCGCCTGGATGATGTAGTCGCCATGGTTCTCACTCACGGGCACGAAGACCACATTGGGGCGGTACCTTATCTGCTTAAGAAACGTCCCGATATTCCCCTCATCGGTTCCGAACTCACTCTCGCGCTGGTAGAAGCGAAGCTTGCCGAGCATCGCATCAAGCCTTATACGCTCACCGTAAAGGAACACCAGATCGAAAAATTTGGTCCTTTTGAATGCGAGTTCATCGCGGTTAACCACTCTATTCCGGATGCACTCGCCGTATTTATCCGAACCGCTGCAGGAACTGTGCTACACACCGGCGACTTTAAGATGGATCAGCTTCCACTGGATGGGCGCATCACCGACCTGCGTCACTTCTCGCGTCTGGGCGACGAAGGTGTGGATCTATTCCTGCCTGACTCCACAAACGCAGAGGTTCCCGGGTTCACCCCCACCGAAAAAAATATCGGACCTGTTATATCGAGCGTATTCCGCGATGCGCCCGGTCGTATTATCGTGGCCTCGTTCTCCTCACACGTTCACCGCGTGCAGCAGGTGCTCGATGCCGCAGTCGAGCGCGGGCGCAAAGTTGTGCTGGTCGGACGCTCCATGGTGCGCAACATGACCATCGCTGAGAAACTGGGTTACCTCAAGGTACCTGAGGGCGTTCTTGTAGATTTGAAGAAGGTCGATGAATACCGCCCCGATGAGCTTGTACTCATGTGTACCGGTTCACAGGGCGAGCCGATGGCGGCTCTGTCGCGTATGGCTAATGGCGATCACAAGATTCAGCTTGAACCGGGCGACACTGTCGTGTTGGCTTCATCGCTGATTCCGGGCAACGAAACCAGCGTGTACCGCATCATTAATGCCCTGATGAAACTCGGCGTGACTGTTGTGCATAAGGGCAACGCGAAGGTTCACGTTTCCGGTCACGCGGCGGCGGGAGAGCTGCTGTACTGCTACAACATTCTGGAACCGAAGAACGTGATGCCTGTTCACGGCGAGGTTCGTCACCTGATTGCTAACGGGGAACTGGCGAAAGAGACAGGTGTTCCCGAAGAAGGTGTGCTCCTGTGCGAATCCGGTACCGTTGTGGATCTCAAAGATGGCGTAGCGAAGATCGTTGGCGAAGTTCCCTGCGAATACCTGTACGTGGATGGACGTTCTGTCGGTTCGGTGACTGAGGACGATCTTAAGGCACGCCGCGTTCTGGGTGAAGAAGGATTCGTCTCTATCGTGACGGTGATTGATCGTGCTACCAAACGTGTGGTAACCGGGCCAGATATTCATGCCCGCGGTATCGCCGAAGACGATTCGGTCTTCGACGAGATCACCCCCAAAATTACCGCCGCCCTTGAGGATGCGCTTCACCGTGCGCCCGAGAAGGTACATACGGTACAGCAGCTTCAGCAGATTGTGCGTCGTACCATTGGTGCATGGATCTCCCGCCGCCTGCGCCGTAAGCCCATGATCGTCCCGGTGGTCGTTGAGACTAAAACGGATGAGGAGCCTAAGCCGACGGTGTAGTGAGCGCATAGCCCACGGCGAAAGGCGGTGCGGGCACGCTCTGTGCGAACGCACCCCGCACAATACACGACAAACGGGGCCGATAGCTACTTGAGCGGTCGGTCCCGTTCCCGTGTACGGTAGCATATGAATACTATGGATGCGTATCACGTTCTTGCCCCGATTGCATCGGTCGCGAGAGAATGACGGCATCTAGCCCCAAGCACATGGAAGGTTGCTAACCTAGTAAATATGGCTTCACGGAGTAATCAAGGGCGTAAAAGCAAAACCGGATCAGCCAAGAAAACCTCGGCACGCGGCTCCCGAGGCGCGTCTAAGCGCGCGAACACCCCCGAAACCAACCCCGTAGCAAATGCTATTGCGAAAGTGTGGTTAGGCATTGCCCACACGGTGGGCGGCACGGTGCGTGCTCTTGGGGTACATCGCACAGATTTAGATCCACAGGCACGCCGAGACGGCGGAGCGCTCTTCATTCTGCTTTTCGGCATTATTACGGCTGGGGTCGAATGGTATAGCTGGCGCGTCATGTCTGCACCGGTCATTATCCATGCCCCAATCTCGGCATGGCACACCATGCTGGGCGGCGTTTTCGGTCAGGGTGCTATCTTGGTACCGATTCTGAGCTTTATCTTGGCATGGTGCGTTTTCCGTACGCCGGATGATGTTCGCCGCACCAATCGAGTCTCGCTCGGTCTGCTGCTTATCCTTATTGCAGCGTCGCTTTTCTTCGCGATGAATGCCGGATACCCCAGTTTTTCGGGCGGTTTTGAGGCTGTCTGGGCTGGGGGTGGCGCCATTGGTGCGCTTCTTGGACCTCTCATGCAGCGCATAGTATTTGTGCAGTGGCTCGTTATTCTGGCTCTCTTCGTCATGGGGCTCATGGTATTGACGGCTACTCCGGTGCGTCAGGTTATTCCGCGACTTACACATCTCGTTCGCATGGCCTTGGGCGAAAAGCCGGTTGCCTCCACCGATGACGACCCGACCATCGCATACCCGCAAGACGGCTATGATGCGGATTCCACGGCAGCGACTCAGACAGTCGATTTGAGTGCCTCAGAACATGATCGTAGCTATCTTTACAGTGATGAGGAAGAACGCCGTACATCTCGCGGCGGTATCTTCGGGTCAATTAAGCGGTGGTTCGGATTCGGCCGTTCCCAACAGGCTGATCAGGGATTGGATGAATACGTTGGCGATGAGGCGTTCGCCAGCCCCGTGGTTAATACTCATGAAGAGTTTTCCGCAACCTCAGCGGATGCTCCAGCGCCGCATTCTTCGGCATCGTCTCAGGGTAGGTTGAGCCGCCTGCCCAAACGCCGCACCGAGAACACCGTGTTCGATCATGAGGCTTCGGATGCGCCCTCGGCACGCCTGGCTCAGGCGCAGCGTGCCGCCGTTGAACACGGTCGTGTGGCACCAGATGCGCTCTTTGATGTAGAGGCTTTTGATGACACATCGGTGCAGTCGGTTGTGCCCGCCGCATCCGAGCAGAATGTTGCGACAAAGCAGATAGCAAGCCCTCAGACGCAGCCTGCTCAACAGCCACAACCGGAAGCACAGCAGCAAGGCGCATCCGCTAAACCGCAGCAAAGTAGTGGTGCATCCCGCATGCCGCAGACGAAGCCGCAAGCTACGGTCAGCGGAGCAGCGGCTGCCGGTACGGGGGCATCACGACCCCTGCAAAACAACACGCGCACCGCGCATACCGAGCAGGCCCGCCCCGAACAATCCGTCGAGTCTTCGCAGGGCACTTATAACCTGCCCGCAGAACAGATGCTGGTGGCAGGTCCCCCTGCTAAGGAATCATCCGAAGTGAACGAACACGTGGTCGAAGCACTGACCAACGTTTTAGAGCAGTTTAAGGTTGATGCGGTTGTCACTGGATTCTCACGCGGTCCGACCGTGACCCGCTACGAGATCGAGCTGGGTGCCGGTACGAAGGTTGAACGTGTGACCGCGCTGAGTAAGAATATCGCCTATGCAGTCGCCAGCCCGGATGTGCGTATCCTATCGCCTATCCCCGGTAAATCGGCGATCGGTATTGAGATCCCAAATACCGACCGCGAGACGGTATCGCTGGGCGATGTCTTACGGTCCCCGCAGGCTCACTCGAACCCGCATCCGATGGTTATGGGCGTGGGCAAAGATGTCGAGGGTGGTTTTGTGCTTGCGAACCTGGCGAAAATGCCGCATATGTTGGTTGCGGGTGCAACCGGTGCCGGTAAGTCTTCGTTCGTGAACTCGATGATCACCTCGATTCTTATGCGTTCTACACCTGATCAGGTGCGTTTGGTGATGGTGGACCCCAAACGCGTGGAGCTTACCGCCTATGAGGGAATTCCGCACCTGATTACGCCTATTATTACTAACCCGAAGAAGGCAGCAGAGGCGCTTCAATGGGTAGTACGTGAAATGGATGCACGCTATGACGACCTGGCGCATTACGGGTTTAAGCATGTGGACGATTTCAACAAGGCCGTACGCGAGGGCAAGATTCAGCCTGAGCCGGGGAGTAAACGAAAAATTCACGAGTACCCGTACCTGTTGGTTATCGTGGACGAGCTTGCCGATTTGATGATGGTTGCCCCGCGTGACGTTGAAGAGGCGATTGTTCGTATTACGCAGTTGGCGCGTGCAGCTGGTATTCACCTGGTGCTTGCAACTCAGCGTCCTTCGGTTGACGTGGTGACCGGTCTGATTAAGGCGAACGTTCCTTCGCGTATGGCGTTTGCGACGTCATCGGTCACGGATTCGCGTGTGGTGCTGGATCAACCAGGCGCTGAAAAACTGATCGGTCAGGGCGATGCGCTCTTCCTGCCAATGGGTGCCTCGAAGCCGATGCGTGTGCAGGGTGCGTGGGTCTCTGAATCCGAGATTCACGCGGTTGTTGAGCACGTGAAGCAGCAGGCTCCGACAATTTACCGTGAAGATGTTATGGTCTCAGCCGCGAAGAAGCAGATTGATGAGGAAATCGGCGATGACCTTGATGACCTGCTCCAGGCGGCTGAAATCGTGATTACCACGCAGTTTGGTTCTACCTCAATGCTTCAGCGTAAACTCCGCATGGGCTTTGCGAAGGCGGGGCGCATTATGGACCTGCTGGAGTCTCAAGGCATAGTTGGTCCTTCCGAGGGTTCGAAGGCGCGCGATGTGCTGGTGCGCCCAGACGATCTACAGAATACCTTGGCACGCATCCGGGGTGAAGAGGTGCCCGAACCCGTTGAGGAAACTTTTGAAGACCCGTATGCGCAAGCGGTGAACCCCGCAGAGCCTGCCGAATATGCGGTGGAAGAGAGCGATGAGGGCTCGGAGGACGCCTGGCAGCTCACGGGGCGATAACCCAAACAGTCGTATTCAAAGTAGTTCTCACACCCTAGAGAGATTCCCGCTTCTGCTGGCATATCGTGTTGCGGAAACGGGAATTTTTCTATTACTGCGAGCCCGAACAAGGATTTATCGGAATGCCATTCTTATAGGAACGATACCTCGTATACTGGAAAGATATGAGGCGAGGGCTACGCTCTGGGAGTTCCTTGCAGCCAACAACGAGTCGTTGGTACCAGACTGTAGAGACGAAGGGTAACAGTGAGTCAGGAATCAGCATCGGCGGTATCGCAGACCGAGCGTCATGTATCTAACTGGAATCTGCCGAATATTCTGACGGTTGTGCGTATTATTGCAGTTCCTTTTTTCGTTGTAGTGCTCCTTGCGGGCGGAACATTCGGAGCTGAAGATGTAGCGCAGCGGTGGCTTGCTTTCGCCCTCTTTATCGCCGCGATGATTACCGACTGGGCGGACGGTTACCTGGCTCGAAGCCGTAACCTCATCACGAGCTTTGGGAAGATCGCTGATCCTATTGCTGATAAGCTCCTCACCGGTGCGGCGTTCATTACCCTTTCTTGGTTGGGCGAGCTGTGGTGGTGGGTAACCGCTGTAATTCTCCTTCGGGAGTGGGGAATCACCATCATGCGTTTTTTCGTTATCAAATACGGGGTTATGGCGGCAAATAAGGGCGGAAAGATCAAAACCGTTTTACAAACCATTGCTCTCGTGGTGATGCTCTTACCCTTGGGACTCCTCGGCAAGCCTTGGTTGGTTCCCGGATGGGTTCTTATGGCGGCGGTAACCGCTATTACCGTCTGGACAGGGGCGGTTTATGTGCGTGATGCTCACCAGCTTCGCCAGACATGGCTGGCGCAGCATCCCGCATAGGCATGAGGCTGGGGACGGTTCTAGATGGACTGTCCCGGTATTTTATACGCCGGATATATCTCGTTGGGAGGAGAGGAGTACTTATGGACGTACTCAAAACGGTACCGCATAGTGCGAAGGAAGCCTCTCAGATGCTTCACGATGCGTTGGTCGGTACAGGTCTGACAATCGCTACGGCGGAAT
>ERZ773049.1630-NODE-1630-length-12808-cov-17.902219_pt1 | contig 12808 bp, 12 predicted proteins | sample MGYA00580633_ERZ773049 | MGnify/ENA primary metagenome ERZ773049 (study PRJEB29015, sample SAMEA2737991) | human oral metagenome | biome: human oral; feature: human-associated habitat; material: dental | place: China | collected 2066 ... | reverse complement strand
GGGCATCATGATTGCCACGTTCGCATCGACGATGGGGCAGTTCGGTATGCTGATGTTGCCGGTGTATATTGTGATGAACCTGTTTGCCGGCGGCGCATCCCCGCGCAGCAACATGCCTTACGCGGCGCAACTGATCAGCGAATACTGGCCGCTGACGCAGTTCGTCAAATTCTCGCAAGACATTCTGTTCCGCGGCGCAGGGATTGAAATCGTGTGGGGACATATGCTGATCATGGGCTGTATCGGCGTAGGATTCTTATGGTTGGCATTGTTGCGGTTTCAAGGGATGCTGGAACGGCAGGGTTAGATAGGCCGTCTGAAAATGAGCAGCGAAGCGAGTTTCGCTAAAATTGACAAAGGGATTTTCGTGAGAAATTACCAAAGCAAAAAAGGCTGCAAGATGCCGTTCAGGCGCAAATTGGGCGGCCTGCGCCAATGTTTCTGTTCCCGCGCCAAGGTTCGGAAGTGGAAAAGGGAAATCATCCAACCGCAAATGTCTTGAAAGGAAACTAAAAAATGAACCAGAAAACCGAAGGCAAACCCGCCAAAATCAGCCTGAAAAAATACCTGCGCGAATTGAGACACCTGCATGGCGAACTGGTCGCCCTGCAACGCTGGGTACAACGCGAAGGCCTGAAGGTCTGTATCATCTTCGAAGGGCGGGACGGCGCGGGAAAGGGCGGCACAATCAAGGCGATTACCGAGCGCGTCAGCCCGCGTGTCTTCCGCACCGTCGCCCTGCCCACGCCCACCGAGCGCGAAAAAAGCCAGATTTACCTGCAACGCTACATCCCGCACCTGCCCGCCGCCGGCGAAGTCGTCATCTTCGACCGCAGCTGGTACAACAGGGCCGGCGTGGAGCGCGTGATGGGCTTCTGCACCGAAGAAGACTGCTTCAAATTCCTGACCATCATGCCGTTTTTTGAAAAGGCGCTCACCGACAGCGGCATCATCCTGCTCAAATATTGGCTGGAAATCGATATGGAAGAACAGGAACGCCGTCTGAAAAACCGCATCGCCGACCCGCGCAAAGTCTGGAAACTCTCGCCTATGGACACCGAGTCCTACCACCGCTGGTACGACTATTCCCGCGCCCGCGACGAAATGATGGCCGCCACCGACACGTCGTGGGCGCCGTGGTTCGTGGCCGACAGCAACGACAAACGCACCGCCCGCCTGAACATCATCCGCCACCTGTTGGGCCAAATCCCCTACAAACACCTGCCCGCGCCCGAAGTCGAATTTCCGCCGCGCCAAAAGGCGGCAGGCTACATCGAAGCCGACCGCAGCCGACGCATGGTGGAAGACTGGTACGGCAAACAGGCAAAGGCCGACAAAGAATGCAAAGAACAACGCAAAAGGCAAAAACAGCGGGAAAAGGCCGAAAAGACACTGTCGGAAGGGCAGGGGCAAACCGACGCGAAGGCCGTCTGAAAACGGCAAAACACCTTTCAGGCGGCCCGTAAAGCCGAATCACAACGGTGTTGCCCCAATTTGCTTCCGCCGTCATTAAAAGCAACAAACAAAGGAAAGCCCATGTTCCGACCGCAAAAAACAGCCTTGGCTTTGGCCGTCTGCATCCTGACTGCCTGCCAAAGCACGCAAATCCCCCTGAAAAGCGAAATAACCCTGCCCGAAGCCTACGGCCAAAACCGGGCCGCCCAAGGCAGTGCCGAAACCGCCCGCTGGTGGCAGAATTGGCACGACCCCGTATTAAACCGCCTGATAGGACAAGGCTTGGCGCAAAGCCACGACATCCGCATCGCCCGCAGCCGTCTGGACGAAGCCCGCGCACAGGCAAGGCTGGCCGCTGCCGACACGGGCATCAACAGCGGCATCAGTGCCGAAGCCCGCGCCACGCACAGCGAAATAAACAACCCATTGGATGACGGCATACGCGGCCGGCTGGCGCAAAACCCCCAAACCGAAAAACTCGGCCGCGACACTTTAAGCGGCAGCCAAAACCTGCTGGCCGCAGGCATACAGGCATCTTGGGAACCCGATATTTTCGGGCGTAAACGCAGCGATGCCGATGCCGCAAACTATGCCGCACTGGGGCAGCAGGAAGCCTTGTACGGCGCGCAACTCCTGCTGAGCGGCGAAATTGCCGCCAATTACCTGAACGCCCGTGCCGTGCAGGCGCGGCAGCAGACTGCCGCCGCCAACATCGCCGTCCTGCAGAAAATGCTGCAATATGCCCAAGGACGCTTCCGCGCCGGACACGTTGATGCCCATGCTGTCAAACAGGCGCAAAGCGTACTGGCCGCGGCCCAAGCCGCACAAAGCACACTTGATGCCGAATACGGTGCATACGTCCGCAACATCGCCGTATTGACAGGTCAAATACCGCAACATTTCCAACTGCCCGACAGCCCCGCCGACATCCTGTCCTCCCAACCTGAAGCACCAAGCGGGCAGACCCCGCAGGGATTGATCGAACGCCGTCCCGATCTGCGCGCCCGCGCCGCCGAAGTCCGCGCTTATGCCGCCAAACTCGCTGGCGCGAAAGCCGACCTGTTACCGCGTTTCACCATACAGTTTCTGGGGCAGGGCAGCCGCATCGAACTCGAAGGCGACCACAGCCTGCACGGTTGGAACAGCCTGTTTAAAATCGGCATCAGCATTCCGCTGTTTACCAACGGCCGCATCAAGGCCAACATCGATGCCGCCGATGCCCGCCTGAAGACCGCCCTGCTGAATTACGACCGCACCCTGCTGACCGCTTTGGGCGAAGTCGATTCCGCCTACCAAAGCCAAACCGCCCTGACGCGGCAGGGCGAACTGCTGCAGCAATCCCTGCAACAGGCGCAAAGCCGTGCCGACGGGGCGCAAAAATTATTCCGTTACGGCAGCCTGACGCTGGACGAGGCCCTGCGTGCCAGGCTGGATGAACAAGAAGCCAGAGAACGTCTGATACGTTCGCAGCTGGCCAGGGCGCAGGCGACGGTAAACCTGTACAAAGCATTGGGCGGCGGCTGGGAAGAAACGGTTCAGGCGGATTAGCGGATTGTGTCAGGAGATGGTAACGCTGCGGCCAGGCAAATGAATCCGCAACGATTCGTCAATTTTTGCGGATGATGCCTTTCAGACGGCCTCCTGTCTGAAAATGCACGGTTGGCCGCTGGTTTGTCCCGTCTTTCATATATGGTTGATGACATCATTGCCGCCATCCTCCGTCCGCAGAACAAAAGGCCGTCTGAAAACCGATATTATGGTTTCCAGACGGCCTTTATCTGCATCGCCTGCTTGGCTTAATCCTTGCTCAGCGTGCTGTAATCGACCATCATGTATTTGGCGGTCAGTTTTTTCGAGGCGTTGCCCTCGTCGCCCATCACAATCAGGCGCGGCTTGCCGTTTACGGTAATGGAATCGACGGCTTCCACGTTTTTGATGTGCTGCAGGTTGGGCAGGGTAATTTTCTGCGGCTCGTCGCTGTGTTTGCCGCTCCAGGTCCATAATTGCGAGAACCTTTCGCCGGTTTCGTCTTTGACTTCGTTGGCGATGATGTAGGTTTTCAGGATAGGGTCGTAGTTGAGCGAACGGATACCGCCGCCGGCAATGTCGATGACCGCGACTTCGTCAAACTCGGGTTTGGCCTTGTGCTCAAACACTTCCTTAGGATTGGCGATAAAGGCCACCAATGCCATGTTGTTAAATTCGGGGTCGCGGAAGCCCAGCACCAGCCGTTTTTTCACCGGATCGAAAGCCATACCTTCTATATTGATTTCCTCAAACGAAACCTCGGCGTTGGTGCGTTCGCGGATCAGGTCGTGCAGCTTGGTATCGGTTTCCAGCACCTGCGTCAGGTCGTCGTAGCTCGTCAGACCCAACACCTCGCCGTTTTGGATTTTGAAACGCAGCATGTGTTCCCGGTCGGGCGAACGCTGTCCTTTTTTGTTGCGCGAGTGCGAGGTCAGCGCGTAGATGAAGCCTTCGTCGTCGCGGGCGAGTGCCTCCAAGTCGTTCAGACGGCGTTTGAAGCCTGTGATGATGCGGGTGTCGAGTGATTCGTCTTCAATCAGTTGTTCAGACTTATCAATCGACAGTATGCTGAACGCGTGGTTCGGTTCGTCTTCGGCGATCAGCAGCCGTCCGTCGGGAAGCTGTTGTACGGCGGAAGGTTCATACACGCCTTTGAACATATCGATACCCAGTGCGCGTAGCTCTGCCGAGTTGTCGGCAGACGAAGGCATCAGTGCGGGCAGGGTTTTCACGCCGATAAAGGCGAAAAGGGATGCAAGCAGCCCCCAGCGGAATACTGAGTAGGATAAGTTGATGTATTTAAACTGTTTGTCGGCCATTAGGCCCAGCCAGTAAAGATGGTCGCTCATTTTTTCGTACACTTGTTTTCGGTCTCCCATAATTTCTTGCATCATTTCCCAATATTCTTCTTTCTGTACCTTCACGCGGTCTTCATAAATCAGGATATTGGGCTGGCCGCCGCCGAAAAAGCGCGTTTCGGCATGGCTGACGCGGGTTTTCCAGTCCGAGAGTTTCGCCCGTCGGCGCAGCACGTCTTTCAGCCATTCGCGCGCCGCACGCACTTTGCCGATTCGTTCGGGCGAGGCCGACAGCAGCGCGAACACGATGGATGCGGCGGCGGTAATCATAAATGTGCTGGCGGGAATCAGGAATTCGGGCGACGACGAGAAAATAAATGCCCCCGAAATCATCAATGCCGATACGATGAAGCCGTTGAGCGAAATCATAATGTTGGCTTTGGTTGCCGCCAATGCGAGCAGCTCCATTTCCGAGCGCACGGCGTTGCGGAACATGGTTTCCACGCCTTTGGCCGTGCCGATTTCGCTGATGCGGCGTTTGGTATTGCGTTTTTTGCGTTTGCTTTTTTTAGAGGGCTGCGTTTTGGGCGCAGGTTCGGTTGTTTGGGAATCCGCACCGTCGGGCTTATGTTCCGGCTGGTTGTCGGAAACGCCTTCAACACCGTTTTCAGACGGCCTGCCGCCGTCGTGTGCCGTTTCGGATTGGGGTGGATATGGGGGCGGAAATTCCGCATTTTCAGACAGGTTGTTCGGGATATTTTCCATCATTCATACGCACTCCGTAAAAATAAGGAATTTAAATCATTTCATTATCATTTATCTATTGTCAAGCATAAGGGGCCGGGTGGTCGGTATTTCAGACGGCCTCATGCTATTTCTGCCGTGGGTAAAATCAGTTACAATGACCGCCTTTTTATTCTTTGATTTTACTTGGAAGCTATGTTTTCAGCCGTAGAGAAATACAACGGCCCGGCCAAGATAATGCTGGGTCTGATTGCACTGACTTTTATCGGTTTCGGCGCATCTACCGTCGCCGCGCCCGGTTCGGACTACATCGTCAAAGTGGGCGACGAAAAAATTAGTACGCAAAATGTGCAGACAACCGTTCGCGAAGAGGGCTTGGAGTCCAATCAGGACGCGCTGGCCGTGCTGACCGACCGTGCCTACCTTTACGAAGGCGCGCGCGCAATGGGCATCAATGTTTCGCTGGAGCAGTTGAAGCAGGTCATTATGGACGACAAAGGCTTTCAAGACGAAAACGGCCGTTTCAACGAGCAGAAGTTCCGAAATTTTCTGGCGCAAAGCGGCCTGACTGAAGACCAGCTGATTGAAAAACTGCGCCATCAGTTTGAATTGCAGAACGTGGCCAACCTTGCCGCCAACGGCAACATCGTCAGCAGCCAGCAGCTTGAACGTATTGCCAAACTGATGCAGGCCGAGCGCGAAATCCGCACCGCCGTGGTCGACCCGCGCAATTTTGCCGCCGGAGTCAAAGTGGACGATGCCGCGCTGAAGGCCTATTACGATAAAGACAAAAGCAAATACCTCATCCCGAAAGCGGTGAAATTCGAATATATCGAATTGTCGGCAAAAACTTTGGCCGACAGGCAGACCGTCAGCGAAGAAGAAGTGAAAAAAGCCTTCGCCGAACAGCAGTCGTCCGCGCAGCCCAAGCAGGAAGTGTCGCACATCATGTTTGCCCTGCCCCAGGGCGGCGACAAAGCCAAAATCAAAGCGGAAGCGGAAAAAGTGCTGGCCGAAGCAAAAGCTGCACCTGACAATTTTGCCGCCCTGGCGCAAAAATATTCGCAAGATACCGCCACGGCGCAATCCGGCGGCGCATTGGGCGTGGTGGATAAATCTTCCGCCCTGCCGGAAGAGTTTAAAGCGGCAATCGCCAAGCTGAACAAAGGCGACATCGCCTTAGTGGAAAGCACGGCCGGCTTCCATGTCGTCCGCATCACCAATACCCAGGGTCAGCAGAGTTTTGACGAAGCCAAAGCCTCGCTGGAAGCGGAACTGAAGCAGAAAAAAGCGCAGCAGGCCTTGGCGCAGATGCGGCAAACCCTATCGCAAACCACGTTTGACTTCCCCGACAGCCTGAAGGCCGCAGCCGAGAAAACAGGGCTGCCCATCCAAAGCCACAACGAATGGTTGAGCCGTCAAAATGCCGTGCAGCAAAATATTCCTGCCGAATGGCTGGAGGTGTTGTTCAGCGACGAAGTGTTTAAGAAGAAACACAATTCCGACGTGATTACGGTTGGCGATACTTCTTGGGTGCTTCGTGCCACGGAAACGCGGGAAGAAAGCACGCCGGCTTTCGAACAGGCAAAAGAACAGGTACGCACGGCCTATGTAAACAGCGAATCGGCCAAAGCGGCGATGGAGCAGGCGAAAAAACTGTTGGCCGAACTGCAAAAAGGCGGCAAGCCCGAACTGGCGTGGTCGGAAAAAGAAACCCTGAGCGCGTCTGACGCACGGTTGCGCCTGTCTCCCCAGGCATTGGCCGCGCTGGCAAAAGCACACCCGACAGACGGAAAACCCGCTTACGCGCTGCTGGAAGGACAGCCTGCGCCGCTGTTGGTGGAAGTCTTGTCGTCAAAAGTGCAGAAAGCCGATGCGGATGAAAGTAAAAAACTGAAAAACGAATTGGCGCAGCGTACCGGGCTCGGCATGTATACCGGCCTGCTGACCTATCTGAAAACCAATATTCCCTTGAAGCAGGGCGCGCAAAAATTGGATTCAGACAAACATTGAGCATGATGCCGAAACCGTTTCAAAGGCCGTCTGAAAATACCTTATGCCGGATTCTTCAGACGGCCTTGATTTTCCTGCCCCCCGCCTAATATTAGGCCTTCGTCCACATCCGTCATCACAAAGGAAAACGATGAAAAAATCCCGCCTGACACTGCTTGTTTTCACCGCATTCGCCTTGGCTGCCTGCGGTAATGACAAACAGGCCGAACTCGAACAACAGCTTAAAGCGCAACAGGAGCAAATCGCCCAATTGAAGGCGCAGGCTGCTTCGGCCGCCGACCAAACTGTTTACCAGCTTCAGCCCGATGCCGTTAATGAAACCCTGTCGCCCGAAGCACAGCAGCAGGGTAAAAACGGCGAAATCGTAACCGGCAAAGACGGCCAGCAATATATGTATGATTCCTCAACAGGAAGCTGGTTCCTGCAAAGCCTGGTCGGAGCGGCGGCCGGTGCCTTCATCGGCAACGCGCTGGCCAACAAATTCACCCGCGCCCCGGCCAACAGCCCGGCCGCGCAACAAGTACGCAGCCGCTACGAGCAGCAATACAAAGGCAAACGCCCCACCGCGCCGACCAGCCTGCGCCCGCAAAATGCCGGACAACGCGGCCAACAGGCCGGCGGCTACCGGCCGACCGACCGCGCCCAATCCAACTATCAGCAGCCGCGCCGTCCCACCATGCCGCGCCGCAGCGGATTCGGCCGCCGCCGCTAACCGTTTTCAGACGGCCCCTTAACAGATGAGGCCGTCTGAAAAACATTGCACCGCATCCCTAGATACAGCAAGGAATAAACCATGAGCAGCAAGCACCACAAACTCATCATCCTCGGTTCCGGCCCCGCAGGTTACACCGCCGCCGTTTATGCCGCCCGCGCCAACCTCAATCCCGTCATCATCACCGGTTTGGAACAAGGCGGCCAACTCATGACCACCACAGAAGTGGACAACTGGCCTGCCGATGCCGACGGCGTGCAGGGCCCCGAACTGATGGCGCGCTTCCTCGCCCACGCCGAACGCTTCGGCACGGAAATCGTTTTCGACCACATCCACACCGCGCAATTGCAGCAACGCCCGTTCAAACTCATCGGTGATGCGGGCGAATATACCTGCGACGCACTCATCGTCGCCACCGGCGCATCGGCCAAATACCTCGGCCTGCCGAGCGAAGAAACCTTCGCCGGACGCGGCGTGTCCGCCTGCGCCACCTGCGACGGCTTCTTCTACAAAAAACAAGACGTAGCCGTAGTCGGCGGCGGCAACACCGCCGTGGAAGAAGCACTCTACCTGGCCAATATCGCCAAAACCGTAACCCTGATACACCGCCGCGACAGCTTCCGTGCCGAAAAAATCATGGTGGACAAACTGATGCGCCGAGTGGAAGAGGGCAAAATCATCCTCAAAACCGAAGCCGTATTGGAAGAAGTATTGGGCGACGACAGCGGCGTAACCGGCGCGCGGTTGAAATTTAACGACGGCCGCAGCGAAGACATCGCCGTCAAAGGCGTATTCATCGCCATCGGCCACAAACCCAACACCGACATCTTCAAAGGCCAGCTCGATATGGACGACGCAGGCTACCTGAAAACCAAAGGCGGTAGCGGCGGCGACGTCGGCGCAACCAACATCGAAGGCATTTGGGCGGCGGGCGACGTGAAAGACCACACCTACCGCCAAGCCATCACCAGCGCGGCCTCCGGCTGCCAAGCCGCTCTCGATGCCGAACGCTGGCTCGACGGCCAACACTGATTTCCAGGCCGTCTGAAAAAAACCTTCACACGGAAAAATTTTCAGACGGCCTTTACCTCAACCGAAAGGATTGCAAAATGATTAAACTGACCACCAACAAAGGCGTGATTACCCTCGAACTGAATCATGTAAAAGCCCCGATTACTGCCGCCAACTTCGAACAATACGTTAAAGACGGCTTCTACGACGGCGTGATTTTCCACCGCGTCATCAAAGGATTCATGATACAGGGCGGCGGCATGACCCCGGATATGGGCGAAAAAACCACCCGCGACAGCATTCAGAACGAAGCGCAAAACGGCTTGAAAAACGACAAATACACCATCGCTATGGCGCGTACCCAAGCCCCGCATTCCGCATCCGCCCAGTTCTTTATCAACACCAAAGACAACGACTTCCTCAACCACACCTCGCCCAGCCTGCACGGTTGGGGCTATGCCGTATTCGGCAAAGTAACGGACGGTTTCGATGTGGTCGATGCGATTGAAAACGTCGCCACCAAACGCCACGGCTACCACGACGACGTGCCGGTCGAACCCGTTATCATCGAGAAAGCGGAAATCGTTTAATCCGCACATGCAGGCCGTCTGAAAACTTGGGTTTCAGACGGCCTCCCCTTATGAGATAATCACCCCATTTGACAAACCTCAACGAGAATACCCACCATGGCAGACGAGAAAAAAAGCAGCAAATCGGAAGACAAAAGCAAAGCCCTGGCCGCAGCTTTGGCCCAAATCGAAAAACAGTTCGGTAAAGGTTCCATTATGAAAATGGACGGCAGCCATCAGGATGAAGACCTCGAAGTCGTCTCTACCGGCTCGCTCGGCCTCGACTTGGCGCTCGGCGTCGGCGGTTTGCCGCGCGGCCGCATTGTTGAAATTTTCGGCCCGGAATCTTCCGGTAAAACCACCCTGTGTCTGGAAACCATCGCCCAATGCCAGAAAAACGGCGGTGTGTGCGCCTTTATCGATGCCGAAAACGCCTTCGACCCGATTTATGCGCGCAAGCTGGGCGTGAAAGTGGAAGAATTGATGGTTTCCCAGCCGGATACGGGCGAACAGGCATTGGAAATCTGCGATATGCTGGTGCGTTCCGGCGGTGTAGACATGGTGGTTATCGACTCGGTTGCCGCGCTTGTACCGAAAGCGGAAATCGAAGGCGATATGGGCGACAGCCACGTCGGCCTGCAAGCCCGCCTGATGAGCCAGGCACTGCGCAAACTGACCGGCCACATCAAAAAAACCAATACTTTGGTGGTGTTCATCAACCAAATCCGCATGAAGATTGGCGTCATGTTCGGCAGCCCGGAAACCACCACCGGCGGTAACGCCCTGAAATTCTACGCATCCGTCCGCCTCGACATCCGCCGTGGCCTCCAAATTAAAAAAGGCGACGACGTTATCGGCAACGAAACCAAAGTCAAAGTCATTAAAAACAAAGTTGCCCCGCCGTTCCGCCAGGCCGAATTCGATATCCTCTACGGCGAAGGCGTGAGCTGGGAAGGCGAATTGATAGACCTCGGCGTGAAATACGATATTGTTGAAAAATCAGGCGCATGGTACAGCTACAACGGTGCGAAAATCGGACAAGGCAAAGATAATGTACGCGTTTGGCTGAAGGAAAATCCCGATGTTGCAAATGAAATCGACAGCAAAATCCGGGCTGCCGCCGGTACCAATATCGAAATTACCGAAGGCGTGCGTGATGAAACCGACGGGGAAGAACCGGAAGAATAAACTTTGGGTTCGGTTTGAATAGAATCGGTATCGACAGTCCGTCTGATTCAAAACGACCACTCCCCAATATGGAAGCGGTTGTTTTAAATTCAGACAGGCCGTCTGAAAAGCATGAATCAGAGTCCGAAAACGGCTGTTCAAACAAACAGGCAATTGCCTCTGCAATTGCCTGTTTTAACATAACTTGATAGAATTACGCCAAATATTATATTGTCAATTACTCACTTTATCTAAAAATCATGTCTAAATTTTCTAATTCGCTCTCAAAGTCGCGCAATCCTTTTGATCAGCCCAAAAACAAAAAAAGTGCCGCGCCGGGCAGTACGGCGGGTGCGTTGGGATTGTTGTTGTCCATTCTTGCCTTTGCGGTTTTGCCGCTGTTGAAAACGCTTGAGTTAGGCAGCGTTGTTACCGACTTGGGCGTGCCGCTGTATGTATTGCCGATCGCTTTGGCAGTCTTGGCGGTAGTGTGCGGATTCAAAGGACGGGGCGGAGTGGCCGCAATCGGATTGTTGCTGGGTATCGCGTGCCTGCTGTTGGCAGGTGTCTGTGTCGGCATCGATCGCTTTGCACCGCAATTTAATACGACATTGAAGCCTGTTTACGAATTGTCCGGTTTGGAAATGCCGACGGCCGTTTCCCCGGTAACAGGAAGCCCCGTTCTCAATATCGAACAGAAAAGCAGCCCTAATCCTGATTCTGCTGCCGACGCCTTGATTTTTACGCAAAACCTGGTTGCTTCCAAGCTATCGGAAGGTTTGGAGTTAAATCAGATTACAGAAGCATTGATGTTGAACGAAACGCAGTATAAGTATTGGCAAAGTATCAGCATCCTGCAGGGCACGATTACCGCCATTCCGGTTGGCAGCGATCAGGCTTTGGCCATGCTGCCGTTGCAGGAAGGCAATAAAATTACATGGGCATGCAGCGGCAATATTCCCGAGAGTGTGAAAGAGTTATGTGAATAACTTGCTCGCAAACTCGATTTAAATCAGGCCGATTCAATAAAAAGCCTGGGGCTCATGAACTAAACAATGCTGGGCAATCTACTTTGATTGTTCAGCATTTTGCATGAAGAAAATGATTTTCTTTGGATGTGTGCAAACGGCTGGATTTTCTGAATTTTAAAGTTAATGTATAGATTCACTGACTGCCATATTGTCGGTTTATCTTGCCTACATTCTTTATATTGTCTAAGGTTCGAACTTTGTGTCAGTTGATTAAAATGCAGATAAACAAAAAGCAGACTGTATAAAACAGTCTGCTTTTTAAATTTGTGGCGGAAAGGAAGGGATGCGTTTATTCTGTAACATATTTATTTATATAAATATTCAAACATATTAAAATAAATTTACCACAAAAAAGCCCATTTCCCAAAATCACAAACCCAAAGCCTTAACGACTTCGGCGGTATCCCATACGGGGAAAGAAAGCGGGGAGGGGATACGTTTTGGAATCCTTCCGTCTTTTTCCATTCTGTAAACGGTTGCGCGGGAAGCAGGCTTGTTCCGTCCTGCGGAATAGGCAATCAGTTTTCTCATGGTGGTCATGTCGGAGCGTGCACCCAATTCGGATAGGTTCATTTTTTCCTCCTGATTTTCAGATGTGTTGTCATTGTGGATGTTGTCGGTCTGCATTGCATGTTTCCTTTACGCTGCCTGTTTTTCCCGCTGCTTGTGCGCGGGTTATTGGATATCAATCAAAACTGGTTCTTTGCCTGTTATCTGCCGCATTTCGCGTTTAAGGATGGCCAGGCAGATAAGGCCTGCGTTCTGGGCGATGCTGCCATCGTCTTCATCATCCTTCGGCATCGGTTCGTCCGATGTCAGTTTGATAAACAGGCCGTCCGGTTGGTCACTGATGAGGATGCTTACTGTTGCCATTATTTACCTCTCGTTTCAGGTGGTTCAGGGAGCGGTTGCCAGTAATCGGGGATGAAAATTACCTCTACAAAATCCCATTCTTCTTCATCATATTCCCAATATGAGAATTTTTTCCCGTCAAATTGGCAGACTCTCGCTACGCTACCGACATAGCAGGTTAAATAGCGGCTTTTTTCTTCCGGCAGCTTATTTTTTGCACTTATCCATTCGGATTGTGTAGCACGGGCTTGCCATGCTTGCCATGCGTCTTGAGCGTGTTGTAGGCAATAAACGCCACTTGGGTATTTGTTAAACGTGCGACCTCTTGCTGGCGTTGGTAAATAAGTGCTTGCGTACCACTCCTCAAACGCCTTGCGCTCTTGTTCGATTCTTTCAGGTGTCATTGCATCTTTCCTTTTGCCATTTGTT
>ERZ773049.1626-NODE-1626-length-12815-cov-12.973668_pt1 | contig 12815 bp, 8 predicted proteins | sample MGYA00580633_ERZ773049 | MGnify/ENA primary metagenome ERZ773049 (study PRJEB29015, sample SAMEA2737991) | human oral metagenome | biome: human oral; feature: human-associated habitat; material: dental | place: China | collected 2066 ... | reverse complement strand
AGCAGGACCCCGGCCCCGCCGTGGGGGCGCAGCAGGGCGTCCGCACCCACCTGGGCGGCCAGCCGGCCGGCGATCTCGGACATGGGCGCCAACAGCGGCAGGGCGCCGGAGGCGGTCGCCACGGTCTCGTAGGCGATGGAGGTGACCCGCTTGGCGATGAGCTCCTCGGTCAGGGGCCGGTCCGCGGCCAGGTGGAGGTAGGTGAACAGGAGCAGATCGGGGCGCAGGAAGGAGTACTCCTCGGCGATCGGCTCCTTGACCTTGAGCACCATCTCGGAGTCGGCCCACAGGGCGGGCACGTCGTCGGTGATGGCGGCGCCGGCGGCGATGTAGTCGTCATCGGGGATGGCGGCACCCACGCCGGCACCCGACTGAACGGTCACGGTGTGCCCGCGCCGGGTGAGCGCGTGGACGCCGGCGGGCGTGATGGCGACGCGGAACTCGTTGTCCTTGATCTCGGTGGGAACACCGACTCGCATGGTTCTACCTCCGTGGCGGGCTTGGTATGTGACGGGTAGTGGCGGGCACGAGCAAGTCGTGGGCGGATTGTGGGCGGGTTATGGTCGGTTCACAGCAGAACCGCAGGAATGCATCGGGCACGAGCCGAACCGGATCGCCGGCGCGCAGCGGCCGGGAGCCGGGGCAGGCCCTCGTTGAGCATCAGTCCGTCAGCCCCCCTCAGGCGGTCAGCCCTTCAGGCGGTCGGCGACGCGCTCCGGAACGCGGTCCGCCTCGGGGGCGCCGATGAGGTCCTCGGGGACCTCGGTGGACCGGGAGATCGCGGTCATGGCCTCACGGGAGACCACCTTGACGCGCTCGCGCGGCTTGGACTCGCCGCCTGTGACGACGACCTCGTCGCAGCTCTCGCCGAGCTCGCGCTCGTAGGCGTCCAGCAGCTCCCAGCCCTCCCAGGTGGTGAAGGGGATGCCGCGCGACTCCAGCAGGGCGATGAGGGCGTCATGTCCGACCTGCGCCTCGTCCTGAGTCTTGGCGTGCAGGAGACCGGCACTGGCGTCGGAGACGAGATTGGCGATGGTCTCCTGCGCGTCGGACTTGGTGGAGCCGATCAGTCCGACCGGGCCGCGACGGATCCAGCCGGTGGCGTAGATGCCGGTCAGGGGCTCGCCATCCTCGCCGAGCACGCGCCCGCCCTCGTTGGGCACGACATGGCGCTCGGCGTCGAAGGGCAGGCCCTCGATGGGGCTGGAGGCGTAGCCGACGGCGCGGTAGACGGCCTGGACCGGCCAGTCGCGGTACTCGCCGGTGCCGGTGACGTTGCCGTCCCCGGTCAGGCGGGTGCGCTCGGTGCGCAGGGCGCGCACGTGGCCGTCGTCGTCGGTCAGGACGGCCGCGGGAGCCTGGAAGAGGTGGATGTGGATGCGGTGGGAGGCGGTGAGGTCCTCCGGCTCCTGCATGGCGTAGCCCTCGAGGGCCTTGACCACCTGGCGCTGCTGGTTGGAGGCGGCCAGGGCAGCCTGGGAGCCCTCGTCGTACTCGAAGTCCTCCTCGTCCACGAGGACGTCGACGTCGGGCTGCTTGCCGAGCTCGCGCAGCTCCAGGGGGGTGAACTTCACCTGGGCGGGGCCGCGGCGGCCGAAGACGTGCACGTCTGTGACGGGGGACTCGGCCAGGACGGCGGCGACGTTGGCGGGGATCTCGGTGGTCATGAGGTCCGCGGGGTGCTTGGCCAGGACGCGGGCGATGTCCAGGGCCACGTTGCCCACGCCGATGACGGCGACCTCCTTGGCGCTCAGGTCCCAGGTGCGCGGGTGGTCGGGGTGGCCGTCGTACCAGGAGACGAAGTCGGCGCCGCCGTGGCACTCGGGGGCGTCCACGCCAGGGATGTCCAGGGGGGCGTCGGTGTCCGCGCCGGTGGAGAAGATGATGGCGTCGTAGTGCTCGTGAAGCTCGGCCACCGAGATGTCGCGGCCCACCTCCACGTTGCCGATGAGGCGGATATCGCCGCGCTGAAGGATCTTGTAGAGGGCCACGATGATCTGCTTGATGCGCGGATGGTCGGGGGCCACGCCGTAGCGCACCAGCCCGTAGGGGGCGGGCAGCTGCTCGAACAGGTCGATACAGACCTCCATGCCCGACTTCGAGAGGATGTCCGAGGCGTAGATGCCCGCGGGACCGGCTCCAATGACGGCGACATTGAGAGGACGTGCGTTCACTGCTCTTTCATTTCTGTCGGCGGTGGGATGAGGTGAGGCAGGCCGAACGACGCCGGCGCCCGCCCGCCCGCGCAAGTCTAGGTGGCACGGGCGCCGCCTCTTCATGGCGTCGGACACATGCCCTCAGGATGGAAGCGCTACCATATGCAGGCTGTGCAGGCCGTGCAGGCCGACACCGCCCCGAACCCCAGAGCATCCCAGAGCCAAGCCGCAGCAGCCCGGCAGCCCGGCAGCCCGGCAGTACAGAATAGAGCACCTCATGCGACGTCGCGCCCTCCTCCAGGCTTCAGCCCTTCTCGGGGCAGGGGTCCCATTGCTATCGGCCTGCAAGCCCTTCGGCGGCGAGCAGCCGTCCCCGGATCCGGAGGGGACCGACTCGACATCGACAGCATCGACCGACTCGACCGATGCTCCCCAGGGTCCCGAGACCCCGCAGCCGACGTCGAGCACCGAGGCCCGCACCGCGCCGACGGAGTTCTCGGCCAGCCCGGGCCTACCATCCCTCGACGTCGACATGCTCGCGGACGAGGGCGCCTGGTGGTCGCTGTCCGACCGCTACATCTTCCGCGGCTCCTCGCCGACCTGGTGGTACGGCGACCTGTCCACCGGGACATACCGTGTGCTCCAGGCGGAGGGCTCCTCCCCGTCCTTCTCCGAGATCGCCTCCGCCGCCGACCTTCCCTCCGGCGGCGAGCCCGTCGGCCCCACTCGCCAGCTGGCCTATGACGCCGCGACGGCAGCCCCCGACGGAGTCTTCGCGTACAGCGCGACGACAACCGTGCGATCCGGCTCCGCCCAGGCGGTCTCCTGGGAACTGACGGTGCTGAAGATCGATCTTCAGGCGGGCCGGGTCGTGACGTCCAGGTCCATGACAATGCCCGCAGAGGTCGAGAGCACGATCGGCAATGTGCAGCTCGCGGTCTCCGCAGACTCCAGTCGCGTATCACTGGCCGCCGGCATGGTGTCGGGACCGTGCCGCGTCCTGGTTCTGTCCGCCGAGGACCTGAGCACGCTGCTCGAGGATCCGCAGCCCGCCGTCTACGGCCCGGCCGCCCTCAGCGGCGACTACCTCCTGGCCGGCATGTCCTCCAAGCGGGTGGGCGCCCCGCCCGCGGATCCGCCGTACGACGCGATCTCCCTGAAAGACGGCTCCGTCGCGGGCCAGTACCAGACCGGGGACTGCCACCTTTTCGGGACGACCGTCTACAGCCTCATTCCGCAGTGGCAGCGATGGCAGATCGTCGATCTCAGCACGGGCGCGGAGATCGAGCCCGCCGATCCGATCCCCACGGGCACGGTCGCCTCGCGGCCGAAGGTCTGGGCCACTGGCGGGTACACGGTGGTCCGCTCCGACGACGCCGTGGACATCCGCCCGCTGGGGGACTCCAAGGCCGCGCTGGCATGGACGTCCGCGGACAGGCCCCTGCCGACCGCGGCCGCGGTCTACGACGACGTCCTGTACACGATCATCGACTCCACGCCCGGGGAGGTGTCCTTGACAGACCTGCAGACCGGACAGGAGCTGGGAAAGGCAACGCTGCCGGAGACCTTCCAGGCCGGCGAGGGCACCCTGAAGGTCACCCATGAGGGCATCGGCCGGTTCATCAATCCGGGCAGCTCGGTGTTCTATTCCGCGACCGCCTGGCGCTCTTGATCGAAAGGCCTTGAGCGAATCTGAGGGAACTTGAGGAGACCTGAGGGGACCTGAGCGAGCCCGGACAAATGGGGAGTCGTCCCCATGGCAGGTGCTACTTCCACGGCTTGAGGATGGAATTGTATTTCTTGCAGCCCTGAGCAGACCTTCCGGAGTTCCGAATGCGACGTCGTTCCCTCCTCCTAGCCGCACCCGCAGCAGCATCCGCGCTTCTGGGCGGCTGCTCATGGCTCAAGCCCCGCACCGACGCCTCGCCGAGCGCTTCGGACAGCAGCACCGGCAGCAACCTGCCGCCCTCGGAGAAGGCCCTGCCCACGGCCTTCAGCGCGGAGCCCCTGTGGTCCGGCAGCAGCTTCTCCGGAGTGTCCATCAGGGCCATGCGCGGCCAGTACCTGGCGATCGAGTTCACCCGGCCCACCCCGGAGATACATGACCTCGGGCCCACCGGTTACGTCGGGGTGGCCGATGGCACCGCCTGGGTCCTCACCGTCGACCCCGCCACCGGCGAGTTCTCCACCTTCACCACCACGCTGCCCTTCCCCAGGACCGGACCCGCCGAACTCGATTCGGTCGGGGCTCCGGGGACGAATATGGCGGTCGTCGCCTACGAGCTCGACGAGGAGCACGTCTACGCCCTCGCCCTGCGCTACGAGATCTCCCAGACCACCGACGCGGACTCCCAGGACGACCCGGAGCCGTTGAGGTCGGACGGCAAGCTCGATCTGCTCAAGATACGCCTCTCCGACGGCAGTATCGTCGGAGATCTCGCGTTTTCGGAGCAGGCGCCCGCGACTGACCTCGGCACCGAGAATCAGTTGTTGTGGATGCGCAACGGCTGCCTCTTCGCCTTCAATGCCAATATCGACATGAAGAACTACGTCGCGGCCGCCATCGATCCGAAGACAATGACGATCAGTTTTGACGCACACACCGTATTCGGCGAGGAAAAACCGAACGCCCTGCATCCCTTTGGCGCCGAAAGTATCGCCTCATTTCCGCTCGACCCAGACGTCGATAGGAATATTGCGCACATGTCGGATGGGAGCCCCATCACCATTCCCGACGACCAGATTCTGATCACGATATTCGAGGACTGGGCTTATACACTCAATAAGTATGATGACACATCGCCCGATGAAGACATCATAAGCGTTCTCAATCTGAATACGGGCGAGAGCGCCGCACTCACCGAGGATCTTCCACAGAATGAGCTCAAGTTCGATCTGAAGGACGCCAAGCTGATCGATGGCCTCATCCTGACAAAAACTTTGGACAATTCCGGACGCGATGTCCGAAGGCTCGGAGATCCCGGAACCGTCCTTTCCGAGAAGACGCTGGCCGATCGTGGAGTCATGGCGATCACTGTCCACGGCGGGTTGATCTGGGGGCAGGTGACAAAGGACTCGACAGACAGCCCCGACAACGCGATAGTGAAAGAACTGATCTGCTGGGACGCCGATTCGGGAACCGAGGCGGGAGCGGTCTCCTTCGACCCGCAAGACGCCCTGCTGGGCGTCAATGCCTACGGGTGCTACAACGAGTTCCAGTTCTACCCCGCCACCACATGGGCCGAGGATATCGATGAATGGAAAGAGCAGATGGGGTAACGATCCAACCGATCCACCCGATCCACCCGATCGATCCACCCGGTGCGGACCGGCCCGCACCGGCACCGGGCATCCGTCCCCATCGACGGATCGGAACGCGGTAGTCCAGAATCAGGGCTGTTCCCGTTCGCAGCACTGATCCATCTGGAGGCCACCGTGCGCCGCCGCACCTTCCTCACCGTTACCGGCGCCTGCCTCACCACCGCCCTCCTGCCCGCGCTGGGGGCCTGCTCGGAAAGCTGGCGGTCGGTGAAGAGGCCTCCCTCCGATAATGCTCGTCCCTCTGCTTTCTCAGAACGTCCCGTCTGGCCCGATCTCGATGCCGCCCGCACTGAGCTCAGGGCCGCCGGAGACCGCTATCTATGCGGCGGCGCCACGGTCGACAAGGCGCAGAAGATCTTCACGGACGGCTGGTGCCCGGTGATCGTCGACGTCTCCACCCTGACCACCCGCGCGGTGCTCCAGGACGACAACGGCGACTGGCGCACTGAGGAGACCGAGCTGATCAGGGACACGAGGAAGGAACTGAATACCGCGCTGACCACGAGCGTGCTCGGCCCCGCCCTCCTCGACGAGAACCACGCCTACCTGGTCGTCGGGACCATCGACCTGTCCTCACCGGACCAGCCGGGCAGTTCGAGCAGTTCGGAGATGGAGCGGTCGACACAGATCGATTCCGTCGTCATGCTCAAGGTCGGTCTTGGTGATGGCGCCGTGCCGGCCTCGGCCGTGGTCTGCAGGAATGTCCCGCTCGAGGACACCTGGCCGATGAACCTGTCCTTCTCCTCGGATCGCTCCGCTCTCCTCCTGGCGGGTCAGAAAACGGGTGATCAAGGGGATTACATCGGCCTGAGGCTGAGCGCCGATGATCTGTCCACTCAATTCGACGCGCATTCCATCCTCGACGGGAAAGAAATCACCAAGGTCTTCCCCGGAGGCCAGGCCGTGGTCACCAGGCACGATCCGGCCCCTTCTAGGGAGGAGATCGTGTTCCTGGCCGACGGCGCCCACGAGCCTCTCGACGAGAACTACCCGTATCTGGTCAGGGACGGCTGGTACTACTACAAGTACGGGGAGGGAGGCGATTCGGAGGCTCTGAGCCGCGCGCGCAATCTGAGCACGGGCGACGTCATCGAGTTGGAGGACGGCTGGGACCTGGCGGATTCCAAGCACACCTGGCCCGACGTCACCGCCGGTCAGCAGACGATCCTCACCGTCGGCTGGGACAGCACTGCGTTGAGCGTGCGCCAACCCGGCGCCCCGGCCCCTGCGCTGAGATGGACGGAATTCGAACGGCCGGCGCCGAAAAGCGCCAGCAGTCTCGACGATGTCATCTACACCATCAATGACACCAACGACCCCAAGGCCAAATTCACCTATCGCCTCGACATCATCTCCGCCACCACTGGAGAGAACCTCGTGCAGGAATCTCAGAGCACCAAGATGTCCAGCATCGACGCCGTCACGCCCTGGGGCGCCGTGACCTATGGCCGCTTCCACTCCGCGACCGCTTGGCTCGATTCCTGAGCGCTCCTCTTCGTCGAGATCGGTCCACTTCCGCACCGAAATCGGTCCGGTTCCGGCTCGAAATCGGTCCGGTTCCGGCTCGAAATCGGTCCACTTCCGCACCGAAATCGGTCGGCTGAACCGATCTCAATGCGGACTACGACCGATCTCGACGCGGGATGCGACCGATCTCGACGCGGGATGCGACCGATCTCGACGCGGGATGCGACCGATCTCGACGAAGGGGCAAGACTCCCCATCGTCAGCCCGGCGCCCCCTCATCACCGCCGCTGTCGTCACTCGGAACGCCGCCCATGGAGCGACCTTCCCCGGTCGTGTCCAGGCACTGTCGCATCTCCGCCTGGACAGCACCGTTTTAGCCACAATAAAATTTCGTGGTGACGAAACCGATGAAGTATCGCGACCTCGCACGTCTACTGCGCGAATCCGGCTTCACGTCGCGCCAGGGCAAGGGTGATCATGAGGTGTGGCGCAACGGCGGCGTTGCGTGGTGATCACCCGGACCCGAGAGGTCTCCCCCAAGGCCGTTCGGGATGCACTGCGAGCAATTGAGAGGAGTCGGGTATGACGACACTGACGGTCACCGCGAATCGTTGGTCGGGTGGCTGGGAGCTCGAGATCGACGACGACCACCACACCCAGGTCCGAACCCTGTCCCACGCCCAGCAGCAGGTCATCGACTACCTCGACACCGTCGATGAGGATACGGACCACTCCAGCTGGCAGATCGACGTCGTACCTGACATCACCAGCCTCGCCGCCGTCAGGACCGCCCACCAGGCCGCTGCCGACGCCAAGACGGCTCAAGCCCGGGCAGTCACCACATCGCGCCAGGCGGCCGCCGCGCTGCGCGCCGAAGGACTGTCTGTTGCCGACGCCGCCGCCATTATGGGCGTCTCCCCCGGTCGCATCTCCCAGCTCCTCCACAGCTGACTTCACCATCGACAGAACCTCAGCCGAGTTCCTCCCATTCGCAGTCCCCTTCCGACCATCGGAGGCCATCATGCGCCGTCGGACCCTCCTGACCGCCGCAGCCGCCGGGGTAGCCATGACCGCCCTGCCCGGACTGGCCGCCTGCTGGCCGGGCCGGTCCACGCGCTCCAGACGACCCGCCCCGACGCCGCCACCCACTCCCGACGCCGCCCCCTCGGCCTTCGCAGAGCGACCGACATGGCCGGACGTCGCGGCCAACATGACTCTCACCGCCGCCCGCGACCACTACCTGTGCGCTGGAACCACGGCGAGCGAGGCGAGCAAGACCTTCACAGGCGGGTGGTGCCCCGTCATCGTCGACGTCTCCACCCTCACCACCCGCGCGGTGCTCCTGGACAAGAACGGCACCTGGACCACGGCGGAGGCCGAGCTGGTGAGCCGCTACGCCATCGGCAAGGACCCGAAGAGCGCCTTGACCACGATCGTGATCGGCCCCGCCCTCCTTGATGAGGAGCACGCCTACCTGGTTGTCGGCACCATCGCCCTGTCCGAACCGGACCCGGAGAGCAACGTGGACCCCCACGATTTCCAGTCGGGAGAAACCTGCTCTGTGAGCGCGCTCAAGGTCCGCCTGTCCGACGGCGCCATCGCGGCCTCCGTGCCCCTCAACGAGCGGTTCTTCGCGAAGAATGTCACTCGCATGAGCCTGTCGTTCTCCACCGATCGCACCGCTCTTCTCCTGGCGGGCAGCAACAGCACAAACGACGACAACGTCGACGCGGACTTCGTCGCCCTGCGGCTGAGCGCTGAGGACCTGTCCGTCCAGTTCGACGCGCACTCGATTCTCGAGGGCAAGCGCACTCGCAGCGTCCTGACCTACGGCCAGGCAATCAGCGCCTCGGGCAGAACGACCATATTCCTGGCCGACGGCGCGCAGAAGGACACCCCTGGCCTGCCGATCATGAGAAGGACGACTGGTTCTACTACGAGGAGCACTCGTACTCCACCGGCTCCCCCGGCTCCCCCGATCGCGGCTATGCGTGGAACCGGGCCACCGATCAGACCGTCGAGCTGGACGAGAACGGAGCCGATGAGGTGCGGCTGGCCCACTGGCCCGCCATCGCCTCGGAGCAGCCGGAGATCATCTCCGTTCAAGAGCGCGACAACGTCACCGACTTCACTGTTCGTCCTCCCGGTGCTGCCAGCCCCGCCCTGAGGTGGACGCCGGCGGAACGGCCGCTGCCTCAGGGGGCGGGGATCCTCGGCGACATCGTGTACACCACGTACTACCCCGACGAATCCGACGATAGAACCACCCAGCGCCTCGAACTGACCTCGGTGAGCACCGGCGAGACGATTCTCGAAACCGATCAGAAGACGAGCATCCCGGGCATGAGCGTGGTCACCCCCTGGGGTCTGGCCTGCCGCGACGGCTTCTACGCCGCCACCGCCTGGCTCGATTCCTGAGCGGCCGGGCCTCGCCCTCTGCCTTCCGCCCTTCGCCCTGCGCCGAGATCGGTCCGGTTCCGGCTCGAAATCGGTCCGGTTCCGGCTCGAGATCGGTCCACTTCCGCGCCGAGATCGGTCGGTTGAACCGATCTCGATGCGGACTACGACCGATTTCGACGCGGAGTACGACCGATCTCGACGAAAGGGGGCGGGCAGGGCTGCCCATGGTCAGCCCCGCGACGGAGGGCAAGAGTGAGCTCAGCCCCGACCGCCCGTCCCGTCCTGCTTCAGGAGACCGACATGCGCCGCCGCACCTTCCTCACCGCCACTGCAGCCGCCGGCGCGGCCGTCGCCGCCCTGCCTGCGCTGACCGCCTGCGTACCGAGGAAGCGCCACGAGGCCGAACCACCCACGCCGATCCCGCCGCCCAGCCCCGACGCCATTCCCTCGGCCTTCGCCGACAAACCCACCTGGCCGGGAACCTACCTCATCACCTCCCTCAACGCCGCCCGCGACCGCTACCTGTGCGGCGCCGCCGCGCTGAGCGAGGCGAGCGAGACCTGCACAGGCGGGTGGTGCCCCATCATCGTCGACATCTCCGGACCCACCACCCGCGCCGTACTCCCGGACCCCGCCAGCCCCGACGACCCCGACGGCGCTTGGACCACCAAGGAGGTGGAGCTGAAGGACCCCGATGACCAGGACGACAATGTCCCGAAAACCGCCCGGATCACAATCACGGACGGCCCCGCCCTCCTCGACGCCGAACACGCCTACCTCACCCTCGGCACCAGCACGCCGTCGGCGCCCTCACCAACCTCACCGCCCCAGAGCGCCGGGACGACCGACGACGAGACCTACAGTAACACCTTGCCCGACGAGCGGACCTGCTCGGTTCTCATGCTCAAGGTGCGCCTGTCCGACGGCGCCGTCGTCGCCTCCACCACCCTCAGCGAGCAGTTCTACGCCCAACTCGTCCCCTCCATGCATCTGTCCTTTTCCGCAGACCGCACCTCACTCATCCTTGCGGGCGACAATATGACGCTCCAAGGTCATGCTGATGCCGACTACATCGGGCTGCGACTGAGCGCCGATGACCTGTCCACCCAGTTTGACGCCCATTCCGTCCTCGGCAATCAGTACGGCACCGCGATCACGTCCTACGGCCAGGCGATCAGCATTGGGGATGAGACAGTCCCGACCAGGGAGATCGTGTTCCTGGCCGACGGCGTCCATGAGCCCATCGGCGACAACATACCGATCATGGTCAGGGACGGCTGGTACTACTACATGGACTCCGCCGAGGCCGCGGACCCCTGTTACGCGCGGAACCTGGAGAACCGGGCCTCCGGCCAGACCGTCGAGCTGGACGCCGGCTGGGAGAAGGACGTCGCCTTGAAGCACTGGCCCGACATTACCTCGGACCAGCAGGAGATCATCACTCTTGGTCAGAACGACGGCGATGAGGACACCGCCGCCGTCCGGCTTCCCGGAGCCCCGTCCCCCGCCATCGCGTTCGCGTGGGCTTCGGACGGCCGGGTGGACCCGGAGGGAATGGGCGTCTTCGGCGGCGTCCTCTACGTCTCCTACCCCGGGCACTCTGCCACCCCCGGCAATGATCGCCTCGAGCTCATAGCGGTGAGCACGGGCGAAACGATCACAAGAACCTATAAGGCGGCCGTCAGGAGCGGACCGTCAGAAATAGATGTGGTCACCCCCTGGGGCCTGGCCACCGATAGCGAATTCTTCCCCGCCACCGAGTGGCTCGACTCCGCCTCCGCTTCGACTCCTCCGGAGCCATCCGCACCGGCAGCGCCTTCCTCGCCGTCCACCCCGACGTCGGCTCCGGAGACGACCGCGCCGACTCCGTCTCCTGCCGCATCCTGAGAGGTCTATCCGCAGCTGGACCGATCTCGGTGCGGAAATGGACCGATCTCGAGCCGGAGTACGACCGATCTCGGCGAAGGGCTCAGGCGGCCCGGTCCACGAGCAGCCGCGCGAATTCCTCCATGCCCGCGCGCACGAGCCCCACGCGCCGCGCTGCATCGGCCAGGGCCTCCTCCCGCTCGGCCCCGTCCGCCCCCGCAGCATCCAGGCGCAGGCGCGTCCCGGCCAGGACGGCGTCCTCAAGCCCCTCGAGCACGCCCACGGCCTCCCGGGCCCAGGTCATGGCCATCTCCCGCGTACGGGCGAGCACCGGGTGCAGGCGCAGCCGGGCGACGACGTCGGCCAGCACCGCGTCATCATTCAGATTCCCGGTCGATAGCCGCGAGAGGATCGACTGCCCGGCGGCGTCGAGCTCGCCGGCGGCCAGGGCCTTACGCAGCAGGAGCACCGGCATGGTGTCCACGCCCTCGCGCAGATCCGTACCCGGGGTCTTGCCAGTGGTCTCGGAGTCGCTGGCCAGGTCGATGACGTCGTCGGCCAGCTGGAAGGCGACGCCGATCTTCTCGCCGAACTCCTCCACGATGCGCTCGGTGGCGGCGCCGGCGCCGGTCAGCATGGCGCCGTAGCGGGCGGATACGGCGATCAGGGAGCCGGTCTTATCCGCCAGCACCTGGATGTAATGATCGACCGGGTCGGTCCCGGCCGGTCGGGGCAGGGTCTCGTGGAGCTGGCCCATGCACAGGCGCTCGAAGGTCTTGGCGTGAGCGAGCACCGCCTGCGGGCCGAGCGCCGCGACGAGCTGGGAGGCGCGCGCCACCAGCACATCCCCGGTCAGGATCGCCGCGGAGTTGCCCCACACCGTCTGGGCGCTGGGGGCGCCGCGGCGCAGAGGCGCCTCGTCCATGACGTCGTCGTGGTAGAGCGTGGCGATGTGCGTCAGCTCTACCGCGACACCGGCATCGCGCACCTGCTCCCCCGTGGCCAGAGCGGTGTCCCCGAGCTGGGCGGTCAGGAGCGTCAGCACCGGCCGCAGCCGCTTCCCCCCGGCCTCGGCCAGGTGGGAGGTGGGAGGGTTGATGGTCTCATCAGCATTGCTGACAACCTCGAGCAGACGCGCCTCGACGGCGTCGAGGGCCGGGATGATCCGCCCCTCGAGCTGCGGGGCGTTCAAAGGCAGCGATCCGATCACGGCAAGAGCATAGCGGCGCGGCCCAGCAGCGTGAGAACGGCCTGCGGCAGCACGCCGAGCACCACCGTGATGAAGACAGCGACGGTGATGGCGGCGCCAGACGGTCCCATCGACCCCACCACCACGACCCGATCCTCCTGGGGGTCGCGGAAGAACATGAGAACGACCAGGCGCATGTAGAAGAAGGCGGTGATGGCCGAGGAGACCACCGCGGCGATCACCAGCCACAGGGCCCCGCCGCCGACTCCGGCGATGAACAGCTCGAACTTGGCGATGAACCCCGCCGTCAGCGGCACGCCCGCGAAGGACAGCAGGAACACCGTCATGGCGCCGGCCAGCCAGGGACTGCGCCGCCCCAGGCCCGCGAAGGACTCCAGGTCGGTGGCCTCGGCGCC
>ERZ773049.1619-NODE-1619-length-12829-cov-7.132535_pt1 | contig 12829 bp, 10 predicted proteins | sample MGYA00580633_ERZ773049 | MGnify/ENA primary metagenome ERZ773049 (study PRJEB29015, sample SAMEA2737991) | human oral metagenome | biome: human oral; feature: human-associated habitat; material: dental | place: China | collected 2066 ... | reverse complement strand
CGTTAGAGCCGTCTGCGTTGCCCGTATCCGCGGCGTCGAACGCTTCGGCTTCTGCGGCGTCGAACGCCTCGACTTCTGCAGCGTCGAAGGCCGTCTCGCTACAAGCGGCCGCTTCGAAGTACGCGACTGCCTCGAAGCAGACGATCGTTTCGAAGCACTCGGCCTCTTCGAAGCAGGCGTCTTCTTCAAGGCAAACCGGCAAGTCGAAGGCGGCCCAGAAGCGGGATGTGAAAACGACCATTCAAACCCTGGTCGATAACGGTTACCCGGGCGCGCTGGCTGCAAAGACCGACAAGGACGGCAATACTGTGGGGGCGACGGCTGGAAAGGGTAATCTGGCGACCGGCGAGGCGCCTCCGCTTGATGGCGAGGTGCGGATCGCGTCAAATACGAAGACGTTCGTAGCGGTCCTCATTATGAAAATGGTCGAAGAAGGCAAGGTTAAGCTCGAGGAGCCGATCGAGACCTACCTGCCCGGCATAGTCAAGGGTCAGGGTGTGGACGGCAAGAAGATCACGGTGCGTCAACTGCTCCAGCACACCTCCGGCCTACCGGACTTTGGGGACGGCCAGTTGGATTACTTCGCGATTCGCAACGATTACGTTTCGCCGAGGGACGTTCTCGACGGTGTCCTGAGCCGGCCGGCGCAGTTTGCGCCGGGGGCGAAGTTCCAGTACAACAACGCCAACTACGTCGTTCTAGGGTTGCTGGCCGAGCGCGTCGCCAAGCGTCCGATTGCCGAGCAGATCGAGACGAAGATCGTTAAACCTTTGGGGCTCAAACACACCTATATGCCGGCCCCAGGCGAGAAGACTATTCGCGGAAAGCACCCTCACGGGTACCACACGCGTGACGGCAAGCCCGGCAAACTCGAAGATATCACTGAAGCCGATCCTTCGTGGGAGTGGGCCGCAGGTTCGATGATCTCCACGCCGAGCGAGTTGAACAAGTTCATGCAGTCAGTCTTCGATGGCTCGCTGCTGAGCCAAGCGAGCATCTCCGAGATGAAGAAAAGCGTTCCAGCGCCAGAGATGGGCGGCGAATATGGGCTGGGCCTTATCGGTTACAAGTCCAGCTGCGGCGTCGTCTGGGGCCACAGCGGCAACAATCCCGGCTATTATAGCCTTAGTGCTGTGAGGTCCGACGGGACCGCCGCCACGATCGTCGTGACGTCTATGCCCGCTGTGAACGCGAAAGAGGCGGAGATGATAAAGGCTGGAAAGTACGGGCAGGCTGTCTCAGCACTGGATAAGACGCTTTGCGGGAAGTGATCTAGCGGCTGCTTTCCGGCAGATGCGGCCTGTGGCGTTCTGCCGCGGCGAACGCATGGCATTTGTCTTCTGGGAAAAGCGGTTTGGCGGGGATCATCGGCTCGGCTGCTTGCGGAGTGTGTGAAGAGGCTTTAGGGGGTTTCATTCGACGAAAGGTGTGTGGGCTCCGTTCGCGTCAAGCGGTCGGGGCCCGCACGTGTGTAAGGGAGCCACCGGTGGGTGTCTGCTCGTCTTTGGTTACGAAGATGTCCCCGGCGGGCGCTTGCTCACCTTTGATTGCACACGCGTGTGAAGAGTCTGGTCGATTCCTGTGTCTCATCTCCGGTCTCTCTGGACCACGCATTGATGGCGGCCACCGGTTCGAATAGCGAAGCGCGTGGTTTCAGAGCGAGGCTCGCTCTCGCGCATTGGTGAGTGCGGACCGGCCGCGGCGGCGAGCGGTTTTTGCGACGCGGCGGCGACCTGTTTTGGCGCATCGGTGAACATGGGTTTGAGGCGGGGCGGCGTCGGCGGCGATTTGGGCTCCCCGCGTTGGCGGTATGTGTCTGGACGGGCTTTTGCCTGCTCTGAACGTTGAAGATATCCCGATGGGCTTGGGTGGCTTCAAAGTCTTGGGTGGCTTCAAAATCGATGTCGGGGTGGCTTCACCGCCGGTTTCGGGACGGTGCGACGTGCGTGTTGGCCTGGTGGCCGGATGTTGTCGCTGCTCGAATCTCATAAGACTGGTGATATGAACAACACAGCGAAAACAACAAAGACATGGTTCTGCCGCGACGAGCCTGATGAGGCTTCGCATCGAAAGTTTGGGCGTTTCGGGGCACGTGACCGTTCGTCGGCGCGGTCGAGGCTGGCACGGTTTGCGACCGCTTCGCTTGCGGGATTGGTCGGCATCGGTGCGGCGTCGTTTGGGGCGGTGTCTGCGCAGGCGAACGCCATCGCTGATTCGTCGACTTCTGCAGCCGCTTCTTCGATGTCCTGGCCGTTGTCGGCGTCCGCGGTGAAAAACTCGTCGGCGGATCCGACGACGTCGAGGCCATCCTCGGAGCAGACGGCCGCCTCTAAATACGCGACTTCCTTGAAACGGGGGAAGTCGAAGGCGGCCCAGAAACGTGATTTGAAGGCGAGTATTCAGGAACTGGTCGATGCCGGGTATCCGGGTGTATTGGCTGCGAAGGCCGACAAGGACGGCAATACTGTGGGGGCGACGGCTGGCAAGGGCAACCTCTCTACCGGTGAGGCGCCTCCGCTTGATGGGGAGGTGCGGATTGGGTCGAATACGAAGACCTTTGTGGCTGTGGTGATCATGAAGATGGTCGAAGAAGGCAAGGTCAAGCTTGATGAGCCGATCGAGACCTACCTGCCTGGCCTGATCAAGGGTCAGGGCGTGGACGGCAAGAAGATCACGGTGCGCCAACTGCTCCAGCACACATCAGGGTTGCCGGAATACATCGATGAATCGGCGGTCGATTATTTCGGGACTCGCAATGATTATGTCTCGCCGAGAGATCTGCTTGACACGGCTCTGGCTAATCCGGCGCAGTTTGCGCCGGGGGCGAAGTTTGCCTATACGAACACGAATTACATTGTGTTAGGGCTGTTGGCCGAGCGCGTTGCCAAGCGGCCGATTGCCGAGCAGATCGAGACGAAGATCGTCAAACCCTTGGGGCTCAAGCACACCTACATGCCCAAGGACGGGGAGAAAGCGCTTCGCGGCAAGCACCCCCGCGGGTACCACACCCGCGACAACAAGCCCGGCAAACTCGAAGACATCACCGACCTCAATCCGTCGATGGCTTGGACGGCAGGGGCGATGGTCTCGACCCCGAGCGAGCTCAACAAGTTCGCCCAGTCGATCCATGACGGCACGTTGCTTCGGCAAAAGAGCATCGCCGAAATGAAGAAAGGCGTCTCGGCGCCGGAGATCGGCGGCGAATACGGGCTGGGAATCTACAGTAAAAAGCTCAGCTGCGGCGTGGCTTGGGGACACACCGGAGGCATTCCCGGATATGCGACCTCCGTGTTGGTGGGGCCAAACGGCAACGCAGGCATGATCGCCACGAACGCCGAGCCGTCGGTGCTTAACATCGACTTGTCTCATAAAAATGGCCGGTCCCCGTTGGACCGGGCGATTTGTGGAGGGTGATGCTTAACTCGAGCCGACTTATGTACGTCGAAGGGCCTGCTGTGGGCTCGGGTTGAGTCTGCTGCAGGCTTGGGGTTGACCTGAAATGTCAGCCGGTTCCGACGCCGGTTTCAAGGAGGCGCTGAATCTTGATTTTACGGAGCGTGAAGAAAAACAGAGGCGCTGCCTCGTTCGTCGGCTTGCTGTATTGAAGCTTCGTGTCCTTGAGAGGGCTGCAAGCTTTCACGCCGCGGTCTTTGCGCTGCCAGTCAGCCCTACGTTGATTGGTGAGCCCTGGGCTGGTTACGAGTTTTATCCGAATGCAAGCCCAATGCGTTTGCCGGTCCTATGCCGATTGCGAGCCTTCATCGTCCAAAAATTTTCGCAGTTCTACATCGAGGTTGTCGAGTTCCGAAGCGAGAGGGTCATTGATTTTAGACGGCCTATTCGACTCTCCAACAGTATCGCTAGAGGAGGTGCCTTTGGCATCGCTGACCTTGTCGAAATTACTGGCATCGCCCTTTTCATTGACTTCACCAACCGTCGATCTGCTTTGACCGCCCGTGGCCTTAGCTTGGTTGTCAGTGGAGTTGCCTTTAGCGTCAGTGGGGTTGGCCTGGTTGTCAGTGAGCTTGGCTTCATCGCCGGTGGGTTCAGCGTTGGCCTTGGCCTGTTGGCGTTCCCACTCGGCGAAACGATTGCGCGCATCAAGCTTGGCCAAGAATTCCGGGTCGTCGTCGGGCGCGATGGGGCCGTCAGGCTCGGGCTTGCGCGGGCGTCCCCGTCCGACCTCAATCGTCCCGAAACCGTTCGGGTGCTTGATAGGCCATGAAAGGATGAGCCACAAAAGAGCGCCGACAACCGGAATGAAAGTGACGACAATCCAGACGGGCTTGGGCAAGCGCCCTGGCATCGAATCTTTTGGTGAGCGGGCGCAGTCAATGATCCCGTAAATCCAAATGGCGATGATCGTGATGGCAAGGATGACACGCGGCATGGAACTCAGTTTAGGTAAGTGGCACCCGCGTAAGCCAGAAGAAGAGTTACGCCAAAGGCGAGCTCAACCTGTCCGGCGGTGCGAAGCGCGGGAATTAGATCCCGCCCGCTTGCCCCCGTCAGGACGGGCAAGACGGCTCGGTAGGCAAGCAGCGCCACCGGCACGATGACCAGGGCTACCCAGAGGCCGAGGTCGCCCAGAAACGCAAGAGGTGTGAGGACCGGCATAGCAACCATGGCGACGAATGCCCATCGAGCCGAGCGGTCGCCGATGCGCACCGCCAGCGTCTTCTTACCGACGGCGGCGTCCGTGGGGATATCCCGAATGTTGTTGACCATGAGTAGTGCGCAGGCCACGGAGCCGATCGCGCATGACATCACCCAGCTCTGCCAGGGAACCGACAGGATTTGAGTGTAAGTGGTTCCCGCCGTCGCGACGAGCCCGAAAAAGACGAAGACGAACACTTCGCCAAGGCCCATGTACCCGTATGGACGGCTTCCGCCGGTATAGAACCAGGCCGCCGCGATCGCGGCGAGACCGACGAAAAGCAGCCACCATTGGCCGGATAGCGCTACAAGCGAGAGGCCAGCAACGGCGCCGGCGCCGAAAGCGGCAAATGCGGCAAACTTGACCGTTCGGGGGGCAGCCATGCCTCCGCCGGTCAGCCGTGGTGGACCGGAACGTGCGGCGTCGGTGCCCCTGATGCCGTCCGAATAATCGTTGGCAAAATTCACCCCCACCTGCAGGGCGAGAGCGAGAACCCCGGCGAGTGCAGCGCGAGAAAGCGAAGCCCCACCAACGTGCAACGCCGCGGCCGTTCCGGCGGCAACCGGCGCGACGGCTGCGGGCAAGGTCTTTGGACGCGCCCCCTCTATCCAATCTGAAACAGCCACGGAGCCATGGTACCGGCGAAGATTCGCGAAACGTGTGTTGCTAAGGCGTGCTGTGGGTGGACGGTGCTGTGATCATCACTCGGCTAAGGCTATTTCAGCTTACGCAAGGGCTTTGCGCACTGCGTTGCGTACTTTTCTCCTATCGGGTTTGCCGGAGGCGGTGAGGGGGACGCCGTCGAAGCCGAGATCCGTGAAGCCGAGGAAAATACGCGGAAGATAGGCTTTCCCGTAGTTCGCGGCAATTTCCTCTCGAAGCCGTGGCGGCACGAAAGCCTTCGTTACAGCTACGACGATTTCTCCCCACTCCTCGTCTTCGACGCCTATGACGATGCATTCCCCGGCTCCGCCGCGCGTGAGCACCTCTTCGATTGTCGTCGGAAAAATCGTCATTCCTCCAGTTGTTATAGCATCATCCGCACGCCCCGTGACGACGAGGCGATCATTTTCAATGAACCCGATGTCATTTGATTGAAATGTTCCTTTAAATTCTTTTGAAAAATTCCCTAGTGAACTCTTGTCATCTATGTACCCGAGAGCTACTGCCGTTCCTGACAATATGATTCGACCGAAAGTTGCTGGCGTGTGCGTGGTGGAAGATGATGTGTACGAGTCGAAGGTGATCTTGGTGTCGCCGATGGGCAGGCCGTCGTACACACAGCCGCCGCAAGTTTCCGTCATTCCGTAGGTTGTGACCACTTTTAAACCCGCGGTGCGGGCGGCATCGAGAAGCCTGGTGCCGGCGGCGGCACCTCCAACAAGAATGGCGTCGAAACTTTGGGCCGCTCGCACGGCTGGGCTGGCGAGAAGGCGCCGAAGCTGCGTAGGGACAAGTGATACGTAAAGCGGGGTGTTCTTGTTGATCTTGCTGGTTTCTGCGGCTTTGTCAGTCTTGACGCCATGCGCATCGGTAGTGGTGCCTCGGCTATGCGCATCGGTAGTGATGCCTCGGCTATCTATGTTTGGGGTGTTTGAATTCGGGCTGTTTGTATTCAGGTTGTTTGTGCTCGGAATGTTTGTATACGGGTTATTTGTGTTCGGGCGTTTGATTCCCCGGAAGTGAGCTTCGATGGCTTGGGCTAGGTCCTCGGGGCGGCCGACGCCGGCGTCAATAGGCATAAAGCCCGCCACGACCGAGCGCCACTGCGTTTGAAAACCCGCGATGTGGTCCGTGGGCAAGCATGTGACCCAGCGTCCGGGCCCGTCGAGTGCTTCCTCGGTTGCCTTTGCCGATGCGAGAAGAGCTTCGCGTGAGATCGCGACCAGGCTTCCCGTGCCGCTCGTCGAACCCGAAGTGCGCAAAATCAGGGCGGTTTCTTCAGGGATGCGTCCTTCCGGGATGCGAGCATCGAGAAGTGTCTCGCGCGCTGGGTGGTGCTTGTCTGGGTTAGCTGGGAGATGGCCGCCGGGGTTAGTTGGGTGATGGCCTCCGATACTGGTTGGTCGGTGCCCGTCAAGATTCGTCGAGAGGTGTCCGCCAAAACTAGATGCGGGAGGCCCGCCAAGGCACTCGTCCACGAGGATGACGGGATTTTTGGCGCTCAGATTCCTGGCGACATTGAGGGTTTGTCGACGTGCCTTGGGGCTCTTCCCGCCCGCTACCGATCTGGGCGAAACGTTGGGTGCACGATCGCTCATGGCAACCTCTTGTACGTAGTTGGGTGCTTCAAGGTCTTGATGCCGCGGCTTCTCACGCGTAATAAGGGAAATCGGACCAATCGGGGGCGCGGCGTTCCAAGAAGGCGTCGCGGCCTTCCCGTGCTTCCTCCGTCATGTAGGCAAGCCGGGTCGCTTCACCGGCGAAGGCCTGCATGCCGGCAATGCCGTCGTCAGCCGCGTTGAAAGCCAGTTTGAGCATGCGAATCGCCTGTGGTGATTTCTGCGCCACGATCGCGGCGTACTCGAGGGCGCGTTCTTCCAGCTGTGCATGTGGGACCGCCTCGTTGACCGCGCCCCAGGCGACGGCGTCCTCGGCCGAATACGTGCGGGCCAGGAAGAAAATCTCGCGTGCCCGCCGATCGCCGACTTGACGGGCCAAAAGCTGCGAACCGTAACCGGCGTCGAACGAACCGACGTTTGCGTCGGTCTGCTTGAAACGCGCGTACTCGAGGGAAGCGATGGACAGATCGCATACGACGTGGAGCGAATGGCCGCCGCCTGCTGCCCATCCTGAAACGGCGGCGATGGCCACCTTCGGCATATTGCGGATCAGTCGCTGGACCTCTAGGATGTGCAGCCGCCCGTTGGTAAAACCGGGGGAGGTGTGGGATTGGTAGGTATAACCATCGCGGCTGCGCACGCGCTGATCTCCGCCTGAGCAGAAGGCCCAGCCGCCGTCTTTGTGTGAAGGGCCGTTGCCTGTGAGAATGACTGCCCCTACCGTGGGGTCTAGCCTCGCATGGTCGAGAGCACGGTAAAGCGAGTCCACGGTTTCGGGGCGGAAAGCGTTGCGCAATTCGGGGCGGTTGAAGGCGATCCGAACCACCGGACGATCGATACAGGCCGTCACCGTTCCGTCAGCCCCTCGAGTGCGTTCGACCCCGCGATGGTAAGTGACGTCCTGCAGGTCGACGTCGGGGATGTCGCGCCACCGCTCGGGGTCGAAAATTTGCGAAACCGACGCGGGGAGCGAAGGGAATATCTCCATGGGGGAAGTCTACGGCTCGCGCGCCGCTTTGTGTGCCTCATGCGCCCTGCCGACTAGAATGCACAATGCCCGCGTTTGAAACATCGCGTTCGCGTCGACGCTGTCCTCCCCGGCTTCGATGTCAGTCGCAAGTGTGCTTCAAGCGCGGGCATTTCGAGGAAGTTCTGATCGAACGCAGAACTTGCCAGGGAACTTTTACCGAAATAGAACTTGCCGTCACGCTCTTGCCGAAGCAGAGCCTGTTGAAACGAAAGAGGGTATATGGCCAATCGTCGCGCCACCCTTGGGAAGAACCCCGGGGACGTCTCCAGCATGTTCGACGAAGTGGCTTCGCGTTACGACCTCATGAATGACGTCGCCTCCTTGGGGCAGGTCAGAGTCTGGCGGGCTGCTGCGGTTGCGGCGGTGGCTGAGGCGTCTGGATCGGCGGCGGCCGGCAGATCCGCTGGGGTTGAAGTGCCTGCTGGGGCTGAGGTTCCTGCCGCGACTGAGGCGCCCGCCGGGTCGGGGAGCTTTGGGGCCACTGAGGCCTCGGCGGAATCGGAAACCCGAATTCTGGATCTGGCCGCGGGAACTGCAACCTCGACCGTCGCGTACAAGGCGAACGGCGCGACAGCCATCGCGTGCGACTTCTCCCAGGGCATGCTCGCCCAGGCGCGTAAGCGCCACCCCGAAGTGTGCTGCGTGGCGGGCGATGCCATGAGTTTGCCATTCGCCGATGAGACTTTCGACGTCGTGACGATTTCCTACGGGCTGCGCAACTTCAACGACCCAACGAAAGCTCTGCGGGAAATGCTGCGCGTGACTAAACCTGGAGGGCGCCTGGTGATAGTCGAATTCTCAACGCCCGTATGGGGGCCGCTGCGAAGGCTGTACCGCTTCTATCTAGGCAGGGTTATGCCCGCCTTTTCCGGGATATTCTCCTCCGACGAATCCGCATACGACTATTTGGGCGAATCGATTCTCGCCTGGCCTGACCAGAACGGGCTGGCCCGGGTGGTTCAGAGCGCGGGGTGGCGTTCCGTCGCTTACAGAAACTTGAGTGCGGGGATCGTGGCGATCCACAGGGCTACCCGGCCGGTGGTGCCGGCGCGGAGCCGGTGACGCTGGCCGCGGGGCCGGTGAAGCCGGGGGTTAGTGAAGCCGGGGGGAGTGAAACTACCGCACCGCCGGTGTGAGCGGTGAACGGGCCTCCGGCGCCGGTGTTCGTAGTTGAGTCCCGTGTCGATTGCCGGAGCGTTGATGGGCGGGCCTCTCGCGCCGGTGTTCGTGAGGGTAAGTTGCACGGGTAATGGCGTGTGATCTTCTCGTCATCGGCGCGTGGGACGAAAGGCCAAGACCTTTAAATTCGCCGATTCGAAATATCGAAAGCCAAATATTACGTATTTTTCGTTCTCGGTGCATTGGCTCACAGCATAGGATTGTGGCGCTGAATAGCGCACAAAAGATGCGGCGCCGAATAGCGCACAAAGGAACTGAGACCAATGGATAAGGGCGATATGCAAGCCGACGTCATCGTCGTCGGTGCGGGGCCGGCGGGTTCGTCGACCGCGCACTATCTTGCCGTAGCCGGTCTCAGCGTACTGCTTCTAGAAAAATCGGCGTTCCCGCGGGACAAAATCTGCGGGGACGGGCTCACGCCTCGGGCCGTCGCAGAGCTCGTTCGCATGGGTGTCGATACGGGTGGCTGGGCCCGGAACACGGGTCTGCGCGCTATCGGGGGCGGTCACACGATCGAACTGCCGTGGCCCGAAACGGCGTCCCTGCCCAACTTCGGCCTCGCATGCCCGAGGCGGGAACTCGATGCGACACTGGCGGCCAAAGCGCAGGGATCCGGCGCCGTTCTGCGAGAGAATGTCACGGTTACGGGGCCGCTCCTGCATGAGCGTAGCGGCAGGGTTGTGGGCGTAGAAGCCAAATCGCGCGAGACGGGCCGCGACCGGCTCGTTTTCAAGGCGCCCGTCGTCGTCGACGCCGGAGGGGTCTCCGCCCGCCTCGCGACCTCGCTTGGCCGCAACAAAGCGATAAACCGCCCAATGGGCGTCGCCTACAGGACGTACTTCCATTCGCCGCGGTCGGCTGACACCGTGATGGAGTCCCACCTGGAGTTGTGGGACGGCAAACCGGGGGAATCGGATCTCATGCCCGGCTACGGGTGGATCTTCCCGCTCGCCGGGGGAATCGTCAACGTGGGCCTCGGGTCGCTGTCCTCGACGGCCAAAGCCACGGGGCTCGACTACCGCGCGATGTTCAAAGCATGGATGGCCAACGTGCCGCCCGAATGGGGATTCACGGAAGAAAACCAGGTGGGAAAACTCCGTGGCGCTGCACTTCCGATGGCCTTCAACCGCAAACCGCATTACGCGAACGGCCTATTGCTCGTGGGTGACGCCGGGGGAATGGTCTCGCCCTTCAATGGCGAGGGCATCGCATATGCGCTTCAGGCCGGCAGGCTCGCCGCCGATGCCATCGCGCAAGCCCACTCGCGCCCCACGATCACCGCGAAAGATCGCGCGCTCGCGGCCTATCCAGCGGCCATGCGCGAGGAACTGGGCGGTTATTACTCGCTCGGGAGGGCGTTTGCGCGCCTGATTGAGCGTCCGCAGATCATGCACCTGTGCGTCGCCTACGGTCTGCCGAGGCCGACGCTCATGCGCTTGGTCATGAGGCTGCTTTCCGACTGCTATGACCGCCGCGGGGGCGACTGGATGGACCGGCTCATCTCCGCCCTGGCAAAGGCGGTGCCGAAAGCGTGAAGACGACCAGGACGGCGGAAGCGAAGGCAACTGCCGCGAAGACGGCGGCTCCGGAGACGGCGGTCGCAAAAATGAAGGCAAGAAAGCAGGTGCACCGATGAACGCCTACGTTCCTTTGCTCGTGATGATTGGCGCGGCCGCGGCGCTCTCGATCGGCGGCCTCGTCATGAGCTCGTTCCTCGGCCCCAAGCGGTACAACCGGGTCAAGCTCGAAAACTACGAATGCGGCGTTGAAGCGACCCCCGCGGCCAGCGGGCGCGGACGTTTCCCCGTCAAGTACTACCTGACGGCGATGACCTTCATCGTCTTCGACATTGAGGTCGTCTTCCTCTACCCGTGGGCGGTCTCATTCCACAAGCTCGGTTTGTTCGGCGTCGTCGCCATGCTGAGTTTCGTCTTTCTCATCACCGTGCCCTTCATTTACGAATGGCGCCGCGGCGGCCTGGAATGGGAATGACGGGCGGAATTGAGAAGTACGAGATGAGATCGAGAAATACGAGATGGGATTGAGAGGAGCGCACATGTCTCACGACGACGGCTCTCAGGGAGTCTTCCTCACATCGATCGAGTCGGTGGTCAACTGGTCGGTGACCAGCTCCCAGTGGCCCGTGACGATGGGTTTGGCCTGCTGTGCCATCGAGATGATGTCCTTCGGGACACCGCGTTTCGACGCCGCGCGATTCGGCATGGAGGTCTTCCGCGCCTCCCCGCGCCAGGCCGACCTCATGCTTGTCTCCGGCCGACTCAGCCACAAGATGGCGCCGGTGGTGCGCGATATCTACGACAAGATGGCCGACCCCAAGTGGGTCATCTCCATGGGCGTGTGCGCCTCTTCGGGCGGCATGTTCAACAACTACGCGATCGTTCAAGGGTGTGACCACGTTGTTCCCGTCGACATCTACCTTCCCGGTTGCCCTCCGCGCCCAGAAATGCTCATTAACGCAGTTCTCGAGCTGCGCGAGCAGGTCAAGCGCAATCGCAAGCTCACGAAGGGAGCCCGGACCGCCGCAGCCAGGGCAGCGGAGAAAGCCGCGCTCGCAGCTCCCGACATCCACGCAATGAAAGGGCTGCTCGCGTGAACGAGAATGAAAAAGAAGCCCGCGTGAACGAGAACGAAGGGTCATCTCGCGGGAACGAGGACGCCTCTTACGGGAACGGGAACGACGGCGCCGTCGCCCCCGCCAACGATTTGGAACCCGACGTTTTGCGCCGGGTCCAAGGGATGTGGGGCGTCAAGGGATCCGGTGACACCTCCGGCTTCTCGGGGCTCATCCACACCGAGGTGTACGGACGGCCGGCAAGCCGCCCGTACGGCGGATGGTTTGACGCGGTTGTCGACGTCCTTGTCGAGCTTCTGGCGGCCGATGGCCTCGATCCCGACGCTGTCATCGAGAAAGTCGTGGTGGAAAACGGGCAACTCGTCATCTTCGTCGCCCGCGAACACCTCGTGCAGGTCGCCCGCCACCTGCGCGACGACCAAGATCTGAGATTCGAGATGTGCTTCGGCGTCAGCGCGGTCCACTACCCGGAGGACGCCGGGCGTGAGCTGCACGGGTATTTCCCGCTCTTCTCGATCACACACAATCGTTTTCTCGCGATCGAGGCGACGTGCCCCGAATCCGATCCGCATTTGCCCTCGATCGTCTCGGTCTACCCCGGTGACGACTGGCCCGAGCGCGAAGCGTGGGACCTCATGGGAATCGTCTTCGACGGGCACCCGGGCCTGACGCGAACGGCCATGCCGGACGACTGGGTCGGCCATCCGCAGCGCAAGGATTATCCCCTCGGGGGAATCCCTGTCGAATACAAAGGCGCCGTTGTGCCGCCGCCCGACGTACGAAGGGACTACAACTGATGAGCAGCCCGAACGTATACGCCACACCGGGAGCAACCGACGCCGAGCTTGACGGGCTGCCGAACTTCACCGCCGTCGGCGGCGATTGGAACGAAATCTCCGATGAAGCCGCCCGCATGGCCGAAGAGCGCATCGTCGTCAACCTCGGGCCCGTCCATCCTTCGACGCACGGCGTCTACCGCCTACTTTTGGAGCTTGACGGCGAGTACGTCCGCGAGATCCGCGGGGCCACGGGATTCCTCCACACGGGCATCGAGAAGAACATGGAGTACCGCACGTGGACGCAGGGCG
>ERZ773049.1613-NODE-1613-length-12873-cov-159.178109_pt1 | contig 12873 bp, 9 predicted proteins | sample MGYA00580633_ERZ773049 | MGnify/ENA primary metagenome ERZ773049 (study PRJEB29015, sample SAMEA2737991) | human oral metagenome | biome: human oral; feature: human-associated habitat; material: dental | place: China | collected 2066 ... | reverse complement strand
TAATTATCAATGGGGGGAAGGGCAATGTCTTCAAAAAACCGCCGCAAATTCCCGCGCCGCCCTGGCCGCCGCCGGAGCCACTCGTCTGCTGGAGGCCGATCTGGGCGGGGAGCGTACGCAGGCCGGCGTTGCAGCCGACGCCCTCGCCGCCGCCGTCACCCTGGTCGTCCCCGGGGCGGTGCTGGTGACCAGCGATTACCGCGGCAAGGAGGTCGCCGCCCGCACTGCCGTTCTTCTGGACTCGGCCTGCACCGGTGACGTCGCCGACCTGCACGTGGCGGGCGGCCGTCTGCGCGCCTCCAAGCTGGTTCTGTCCGGCTCCTGGTCGACCACCGTGAGCGTGGCCGCGGACGTCGAGCATCCGCCGGTCGTGGCCGTGCGGCCCGGGTCCGTTGAGGTCGCCGTCGGAGGCGCCGCACCCCTGCCGGTCGAGACTCTTGAGGTCTCGGTGAGCGAGGAGGCGGCCGCCGTACGGCTGGTCTCTCGGGAGCGCACCGCCGCGGCCGCCGGGCCGGATCTGGCCGAGGCGCGCATCGTCGTAGTGGGCGGGCGCGGTGTGGACGGCGACTTCGAGCTGGTGCATTCGCTGGCCGACCCGCTGGGCGCGGCCGTGGGCGCCACGCGAGTGGCCTGCGACGAGGGGTGGATCGGACGGTCCGCCCAGATCGGGCAGACCGGTGTTTCGATTGCTCCGCGCCTGTACATCGGATTGGGCGTGTCCGGGGCGGTCCACCACACCAGCGGCATCCAGGGCGCCGGTACCGTCGTGGCCGTGTGCGACGACTCCGAGGCTCCGATCTTCGAGATGGCTGATTTCGGGGTCGTCGGTGATGTCGTCGAGGTCGTTCCCCAACTGGTCGATGAGCTGAAGCGGCTGCGCGCTTAACCGAGCGTGACCCGTGCCGGGCCCGCTTATACGCCCCTGCGACGGGACGGCGTCCGGTGGGCGGCCGACTGTTCGCTTGGAGGGGCTGACGAGGCTAGCCTTACCCTCAACAGTCCCAACGACCGGGAATTGAGGAACCGTGACGTCCATCAGCGGGGACCGCACGCCGCAGACCACCATCGCGTCGCGTCGCATGGCGCGACGCCTCCTATCCGGAGCGGGCTGCGCCACTCTGACCGCCTACCGGCTCGACGCCGGTGCGCCCTCTCAGCTCGTCCTCCACGCGCTCGACGTGACCGGCAGCATCATTGTGGCCGCCCATCCGGCAGTCGGGCATCCGATGGTCTCCGTGCCGAATGAGTCCCCGGTGGAGGTGCGCCTCGACGTCACCCTTGAGGCGGCCGAGCCCGGCCTGCGCATCACCACTGCGACCGTCCACCTCCTGGGCATGCTCACCTGGCTCGACGATGTCCAGTGCGACGCCGTCCTGTCCGGATCCGTGGCCGGCTGCCACTGCTCGATCACCGGCGAGGATCCGTTGACGGATCTGGCCGCTCTCGCCAGCGCCCCGGGCGGACGTCTGGGCGTCATCGAGAGCGGTCGGATCATGGTCCATGACGCCATGGGCATCAGCGGTCACACGATCGAGGAGGTGCTCGACCCCGACGCCAAGGGCGTTCGCCCCCTGCTGTGGTCCGCCTTCGAGACCTTCAGTGCCCAGGACGAGGTCAAGGCCCTCGGCGAGGAGGCGCTCGGGGTGCTGTGCGAGGGGGTTGAGCAGGGCACCATCCCCGGTGTCGTCTGCTCCAGGCGGTCGGCCGAGGGACTGTGCACCGCTCTGCTGGGGCGGGTGCTGTGCGTGGACGTCTCCCCGCATGCCGTCACTCTCCTGCGGTTGCAACGTGAGGGCGCCGACACCATCCAGATCCTCCTGCCTCCGGGAACGACCCGCGCTCATGAGGCCGGACGGCGGCTGCGCAGCCTGGTTCAAGATGCCCTAGTCGGCGGTCTGCTCCCGTAGCGGAGCCCGGGCGGTGGACACGACGGTGGGCAGACCCGTCACGGGTCTGCCCACCGTCGTCTTATTGCTCCTCGGGTGCCCCGGGGAATCGGATATCCGGTGTCAGCGAGCCTTATAGGACTGGCAGGTGGCGGTGTCGGCGCCAATGGTGATGGCGTCGGCGGTGCACATGAGATCGGTGTTGTGGATGCACTCCAGGCGCTGGCAGGCGCCTACGTGACCCTCGGCCACCGGCAGGCCGCCGCGGGCGTCGAGGCTGACGAAGGTGGAGCAGGCCGGGTCGGTGGAGTCGCCGCCGACCGTAATGGCGAAGGCGGTGCAGCCTCCGTGGTTGTAGGCGCAGGCGGTGGTGGCGCAGGACTTGATGGCGGTGACGGTCGACATAATGGGTCCTCCCCTGAGGCGATCGGTGGTGCTCGGTTGATGACGTAATTCAAGGTAGAGGTGTGTCCGGCGGTCGGCAACGTCATCGTGGGACGTTGCGTGAACGGTTTTTCAGAACGTTGCTATCCCGGGGATTACTAAGGGTGTCGACGAGTGATCGGGTACGGCGCTCGGGCGGGGCCGGGCGCGTTCTTGTGCACGTTCGGAATTCGCATAACAGGTGAGTCTTTCCTGGTTTCGGCCTCCGCGACTCTTCCGCGGACGGGGGAGATGACGTGAGCGTCCGAACACGTCGAACCGATGGTGCAGGGCGTTCCGGGGACGGAGCGGGGCGACTTCGCAGGCAGGTGCAGGCGGCGGCCGGACGGGTTGACGGCCCTGCTCGTCTGTGTCACTATATTAATGCAGTCATACAGATGGTCTGACGAGGCCGTCCGGCTGTGCTCATGAGCCGTGTCCTATCCATCCGACCCGAGGAGGGCCCGTGCCGATCGACGATTCCCGTCCGATCTGGATTCAGCTGGTCGACGACTTCCGCCTGCGAATCGTCACCGGCGCATGGGTCCCCGGGACCCGGATCCCCAGTGTGCGTGACCTCGCTGCGGATACCGGAGTCAATCCCAACACCGTCCAGCGAGCCCTGGCCGAGCTCGACCGCTCCGGCCTGACGACGGCCGAGCGTACGGCCGGGCGCTTCGTCACCGCGGATACCGGGGTGCTCGATGCCACCCGCCGCGAGCTCGCCGTCGGCGCCGCGGACACCTTCATCACCGCTGTCACCGCCATCGGTATGGATCTCGCTCAGGCGGGCGAGGTGCTGACCGAACGGTGGCCGGATCATCCCATTCAGGAATCAGGAGAGACCTCATGAGTACGTCACCGACGGCCGCGTCGCTGGATGCCGAGCGCCCCGATGCCCCTCCCGGTGTCATCGCCTCCTTGGACGGGGCCCCGCCGCTGGTCACCGTGCGTCGCCTGACCAAGACCTACCGCGGACGGTCCGCCCTGAACGATCTGAGCCTGGCCCTGCCTGCCGGACGCATCGTCGGTCTCATGGGTCCCAACGGCTGCGGCAAGACCACCCTGCTCAAGATCCTCGCCGGGGTTCTGGCCGACTACGAGGGCGAGGTGCTTCTCGGCGGACACGCCCCGGGACCGCAGTCCAAGGATTTCGTGTCCTTCCTGCCTGATGCTGAGTTCTTGTCCACGCGCATGACGCCGCCGCGGGCGATCGCCCAGTTCTCCCGCCTGTTCGCCGACTTCGATGCCGATAAGGCCCATCGTCTTGTCGACTTCTTCGCATTGCCCGTCGATCGTTCCATCAAGGAGATGAGCAAGGGCATGGGGGAGAAGCTGCGCATCGCCCTGGCCATGAGCCGGCGTGCCCGCGTCTACCTGCTCGACGAACCCATCTCCGGTGTGGATCCCACCGCCCGCGAGATCGTCCTCGACGGCGTCCTGCGTGATTTCGACCCGCATGCTCTCATGCTCATCTCCACTCATCTGATCGCCGACGTCGAGCCGATCGTCGACTCGGTCGTCTTCCTCAAGGACGGGCACCTGCTGCTGGCCGGCGACGCCGATGACCTGCGTCAGGCTCACTCCATGAGCCTGGACGCCCTGTTCCGGAAGGAGTACCGCTGATGCTTCGCACGCTCTTCGCCGAGGAGATCCGCACCCAAGTGGGGCGCAATGCGGCCACGCTCGGGGTCTGTATCGTCGTTCTGCTCGGGTTCCTCGGGCTGTGGTGGTTGCTGGCCGATGTCGACAGCCTGGCGGCGCTCATGCAGATTGCCGCCTCTCTGGTGCTCGTGGCGATGCCGGTCGTCGTTCTGGTTCAGATCGCGGTCGAGTACTGGCAGTCCATGTACGGTCAGCGCGGTTATCTCACCCAGGCGGTACCGGTGCGCGGCCGGGTGCACGTGACCGCCAAGCTCCTCTACGCCTGCCTCATGGGGCTGATGTCGGTTGCGTTCGCCCTGGTCGGTCTCGTCGGCTGGTGCGCCGCGCTGGCGCACAGTAAGGGGGTCGGTCTTAGCGAGATCCTGGAGTCGGTGCGCACGGCTGCCCATGCTGCGGGTCCGGGCCTGACGACGTTCCTCATCGTCTCCGTTCTGATCGGTTTCGCGGCGCTCATCGTTGAGGTCGCCGCTGTTATGAGCATCGGTGCCCAGGGGCGTTACAGCCATGCCGGTTTCGGGGCGCCGCTGATCGGTTTCGTCGTGCTGTACGTGGTCAACCAGCTGCTCGGTCTGGTGTCGACCCTTTTCCTGCCCCTCAGCATCGACGTGGGCACCGGAGATCTCACGACCCGCATGATGTGGCCCGAGTTCCTTGAATCGGTCGGCGGGGACACTGATCCCGCGATCGTGGGTGCGGGAAGTGTCATCGTGAGCCCGCTACTCGCCGCGGTGCTGGTCTGGTGGGCGGTGCGTGCGATCGAGCGGCACATGTCCTTGCGCTGACCGCCCTCCGGTCTGCTATGTCAGCGAGATTGGGAGACGGTGGCCTGGGCGAGCGCCCGTTCGCCGCCCGAGCCGGCGTCCGCGGGGCCGTAGATGACGATGGACTGCCCCGCCGCCAGTCCCCGCAGTGGCTGGCGCAGATCCGCCCGCAGGGTTCGAGCCACCGGGTCGACGGCGACGTCGGCCGGTACGGACCGTCCGTGAGCGCGCACCTGCACGGTCACGTCCCGCCAGCCGACGGCGCCCTCGCCGAGCGGGTTCGGCTCAGCCAGCAGGACGAGCTCCTGGCCGTCGACGGCGCTGCGGTGCAGGAGTTCTGCAGGACCGACGACCACCTCGTTGGTGGCGGGTCGAGTTTCGATGACGTAGCGGGGGCGTCCGTCCGGGGCCGGGCGGGTCAATCCCAGCCCTCGACGCTGACCGACAGTGAAGCCGAAGTATCCGGAGTGCGTACCCAGAATTTCGCCGTCGGGGGAGACGAGGGCCCCCTTGCTCGTGCCGAGGCTGCGGGTGAGAAATCCGCGAGTGTCGCCATCGGCGATGAAGCAGATGTCGTAGGAGTCGGGTTTGGCGGCCACCGGCAGGCCGCGGCGCTCGGCCTCGGCGCGCACAGCCGCTTTGGAGGGGGCATCGCCGAGGGGGAAGAGAGCGCGGGATAGTCCTTCGCGTCCGGAGATGGCGAGCACGTAGGACTGGTCCTTAGCAGCGTCGACGGCGCGGCGCAGCTCCAGGCCAGCGGTCCTGCCGGGGTGGCCGGTGGCGGCGCCCCCGGTCAGTCGGGCGTAGTGGCCGGTGGCGACGGCGTCGAAGCCGAGGGCGAGGGCCCGTTCGAGCAGGGCGTCGAACTTGACGCGCTCGTTGCAGCGCACGCAGGGGTTGGGAGTGCGGCCCGCACGGTACTCGGCGAGGAAATCGGCGACGACCCGCTCCTCGAACTGCTCGGACAAGTCCCACACGTAGAAGGGGATGCCGAGGATCTCGGCTGCCCAGCGGGCATCGGAGGCGTCCTCGATGGAGCAGCAGCCGCGCGAGCCCGAGCGGGTGGCGGCGCGGTTGCGGGTCAGGGCCATGTGCACTCCGACGACGTCGTGCCCGGCGTCCAGAACGCGGGCAGCGGCCACAGCGGAGTCGACTCCGCCGGATAGTGCCGCGAGTACGCGCATGGGGTCTCCTGTGGTCGGGTGATAGCGGTTGGTGGTGCGTCGAGGGCGGTAGCCAGGCTACTGCGTGCAGTAGGTGGTCGTGAGGTTCGGGATCCGAGGGGGCTGCGCCGTCGTGCTGTGGAAGAGGGGCGGGAAGGCCTCGGGCGGAGCATCGCCTGAAGAGCGATGCTCCGCGGAGGCGCAGGCCACCGTCTTGCCCGTATTTCTTGCTGCGGATGATGCCCGAGAAGAAATGGAGCACATGGGGCATTGAGCTCGGGAGCCGAGCGGTGACGTGGTTGTCGACGGCGCGCGTCGGTTCGTCGCCGCGGCGTCTGTTGGCCGGGCCGACTCTGCTGGTATCCGGGACCCGGCAGGGCCTGCGCACGCACGAGAAGAGATCATGAGGCGAGAGGCGTGCTCGTGTGGTTCGCGTTGATCGGGAAGAATAATCACTGGTGTGATTGTGGGGAGGCTGAGATGGTCGGGCGAGGGCTGAGGGGTGATGAGTAATTGCCCCGCTCGCGCGGGGTTTACGTCAGACGATGGCCCTGACGGCTGTCGCCGGTGGGATCATCCCCGCTCGCGCGGGGTTTACACCTCGAGGGTGAGTTCAAGTCGGGCGGCCCGAGGATCATCCCCGCTCGCGCGGGGTTTACGACCCGGACGAGTGGGATGAGTACTCCGAGTTCGGATCATCCCCGCTCGCGCGGGGTTTACGGCATGGAGCGCCAAGCCACGCCCCTCGAGAGCGGATCATCCCCGCTCGCGCGGGGTTTACGTTCTTGGTATCGGCGGTGACTTCGCTGAGAACGGATCATCCCCGCTCGCGCGGGGTTTACCCGGTGTGACAGCGGCTGCTCTGACCACGAGTGGGATCATCCCCGCTCGCGCGGGGTTTACGCCCCGACCACGTCCAACACGTTCGGCGCCCCGGGATCATCCCCGCTCGCGCGGGGTTTACCTCTGTCACTGGGTCCGACTCTTGGCCTGCTGGGGATCATCCCCGCTCGCGCGGGGTTTACTCTTCAGCGATCCAGGCCTCGGACAGGCCGTTCGGATCATCCCCGCTCGCGCGGGGTTTACGGACCCTGCCCATTGCCCACTGGTCGCGGATGAGGATCATCCCCGCTCGCGCGGGGTTTACGCCTGGTACTACGCAGTCGACGAGAACGGGGTGGGATCATCCCCGCTCGCGCGGGGTTTACGGAAGCTGGGTGAGGTTGCCACCGGGATGACTGGGGATCATCCCCGCTCGCGCGGGGTTTACTACCGCAACCATTTCGATCAGGTTGATGTGCAGGGATCATCCCCGCTCGCGCGGGGTTTACTGTGAGGGCCGACCTGGGTTGGGGCATGTGTCGGGATCATCCCCGCTCGCGCGGGGTTTACATCACGCAGCCTCGCAGCGCCTCAGCGCGCCGCGGATCATCCCCGCTCGCGCGGGGTTTACGCCGCGGCCGACCCCGGTGCGGACCTGGCAGTGGGGATCATCCCCGCTCGCGCGGGGTTTACAGGGACAGCTGCCGGAGCCGGCGGCGTTCCTCGGGATCATCCCCGCTCGCGCGGGGTTTACGTGGAGCCCTTCGAACCGAGCTTGTAGTCGGACGGATCATCCCCGCTCGCGCGGGGTTTACTTGCCTCGTCCAAAGGGGTCACTTGTCGGTCTCGGATCATCCCCGCTCGCGCGGGGTTTACCGCTGGTAGGCGACACCGAAGTCCTCAGGCAGGGGATCATCCCCGCTCGCGCGGGGTTTACGCCTGGTCGAAGTCGGCGGCGACCCGGATGGCAGGATCATCCCCGCTCGCGCGGGGTTTACTTAATACCTGAAGCGCCCTGGTTGTACAGAACGGGATCATCCCCGCTCGCGCGGGGTTTACTCTGGCTTCGGTGCCTTCGTGGGCGCTGTCGGGGGATCATCCCCGCTCGCGCGGGGTTTACTGGCTGAGGCGTGGATCGCTGAGGATGGTTCGAGGATCATCCCCGCTCGCGCGGGGTTTACCTGTGGCTGGTCTGGTGTTGGGGGCGTATTGGGGGATCATCCCCGCTCGCGCGGGGTTTACGTAGCAGTGGGCCGGGGCATGTACAGCTGGGCGGGATCATCCCCGCTCGCGCGGGGTTTACCACGCCGAGTCCGCCCGCCTCCTTCTGGACGGGCGGATCATCCCCGCTCGCGCGGGGTTTACCGCGCTGCCAGGGCTCCGCAGCGGCGGGCGGTCGGATCATCCCCGCTCGCGCGGGGTTTACCGGTCGACGCCCAGGTCGCGGGCGATCTGTGCCGGATCATCCCCGCTCGCGCGGGGTTTACTGGTGTGGCCGGCTGCCTGTTGGGCGTCGACGCGGATCATCCCCGCTCGCGCGGGGTTTACCCAGAAGGAGGCGGGCGGACTCGGCGTGCTCAGGGATCATCCCCGCTCGCGCGGGGTTTACTGTCACGATTACCTCCTATGCTGGTGTGGCTGCGGATCATCCCCGCTCGCGCGGGGTTTACGGGATTCGGCGTTGGACGGCGAGGATATCGTGGGGATCATCCCCGCTCGCGCGGGGTTTACTGGTCCGGTCCGGTTTGGTGGTTCATATGGTGGGGATCATCCCCGCTCGCGCGGGGTTTACGGACCAGTGCGCTCGTCCATGCTGGCGCCCCCCGGATCATCCCCGCTCGCGCGGGGTTTACGGCGACCTCGACCGCCTGTTCCACGACAACTGGGGATCATCCCCGCTCGCGCGGGGTTTACGTACATTCGCTATCCCAGCGTCCTGTGCAGGGCGGATCATCCCCGCTCGCGCGGGGTTTACGGAGGGGCTGCCATGTATAATGGTGGGCAGCACGGATCATCCCCGCTCGCGCGGGGTTTACGATCGGGCCACCATCGTCAATGCTGTGAATCGCGGATCATCCCCGCTCGCGCGGGGTTTACTAGGAGCGATACGGCATAAGCGTGTCGTTCGCCGGATCATCCCCGCTCGCGCGGGGTTTACACGATGCCGGAAAGGCGCTCACCGACCGCACCAGGATCATCCCCGCTCGCGCGGGGTTTACATCCCTATCCGTCAGAACGAACCGCGTGCCACCGGATCATCCCCGCTCGCGCGGGGTTTACATACCGAAAGTCGGCGCCTCGACCATCATGCCAGGATCATCCCCGCTCGCGCGGGGTTTACCGTAAATACTGCGTGGCCCGCGTTGCAGGCCGCGGATCATCCCCGCTCGCGCGGGGTTTACACGCTGGCTCCTGTGGGCCAGAAATCAAGTAGCTGGATCATCCCCGCTCGCGCGGGGTTTACAAGGCGAATCGCGAACCTCGGGGCTGCCGTCGGGGATCATCCCCGCTCGCGCGGGGTTTACTCGTCGCCCCAGCCGTAGTCTTTGAGCAGCGACGGATCATCCCCGCTCGCGCGGGGTTTACTGCTCGCTTCGGCGCCTTCTTGTTGCGAAGAGCAGGATCATCCCCGCTCGCGCGGGGTTTACCCCTGGCCGACCTGTCGCTTGCTCTCGTGGACGGGATCATCCCCGCTCGCGCGGGGTTTACGTGAGCGTCTCGGCGCGGCTCACGGCAGGACGGGGATCATCCCCGCTCGCGCGGGGTTTACCATTGTTGTCCTCTGCGATCATCGCCCAGCTGGGGATCATCCCCGCTCGCGCGGGGTTTACGGTGACGGTGGACTCGGCGGGAGAGCCGAGCACGGATCATCCCCGCTCGCGCGGGGTTTACAAGGACCGCACCGGCCGAGAGCGCCGCGAGTTCGGATCATCCCCGCTCGCGCGGGGTTTACACGGGAGTCATGGGAGCCCTCCTGGGCTTCTCGGGATCATCCCCGCTCGCGCGGGGTTTACAACGACGTGCCGCTGTCGATCAGGTCCGCACGGGGATCATCCCCGCTCGCGCGGGGTTTACAGGCCGGTCGGCGTAATAGGCTTGGCATTGTCGGGATCATCCCCGCTCGCGCGGGGTTTACTCCGTCTCGTTTGACAGCGTAATCGTGTCGGCGGGATCATCCCCGCTCGCGCGGGGTTTACGGCTGCAGGAATCCTCCATTGTCGTAGCGGAGGGGATCATCCCCGCTCGCGCGGGGTTTACTCGCGGTGCCTGTAAAGCACGCCGCTAAAACTGGGATCATCCCCGCTCGCGCGGGGTTTACAGGCCCGCCTGGCTGGCGACGAGGCCCGATTGCGGATCATCCCCGCTCGCGGGGTTTACCTCGAACACATGCGCCGCCAGAACCCCGGGCTGGGATCATCCCCGCTCGCGCGGGGTTTACTCCACGTCACCGAAAGTCATGGGGATTCCACCGGGATCATCCCCGCTCGCGCGGGGTTTACAAATCGGTAACCGCGTCAATCGGGACGCGACCAGGATCATCCCCGCTCGCGCGGGGTTTACGTCCACGCGTCAATAACGGCACCGGTCAACGGGGGATCATCCCCGCTCGCGCGGGGTTTACTTGATTGGATAGTCGGCACCGCGTGGCCCGCACGGATCATCCCCGCTCGCGCGGGGTTTACGGCGTCATCATTCTCAGGGGTGATTTCGGTGTAGGATCATCCCCGCTCGCGCGGGGTTTACGCCCCGGCACAGGGTTACCGTACTGATCCTTTGGGATCATCCCCGCTCGCGCGGGGTTTACCACCCACTCATGCTCTCCCGGTTCCAGGCGGCCGGATCATCCCCGCTCGCGCGGGGTTTACAACACATCGCCGATCTTCAGTACATGATCACCCGGATCATCCCCGCTCGCGCGGGGTTTACTGTACGCGCAGGACCCCCGATTCTCCCCTGAGAGGATCATCCCCGCTCGCGCGGGGTTTACTCTCGTAGAAGATCGAGGCGAGGAAGCTGAATGGGATCATCCCCGCTCGCGCGGGGTTTACCCGGCCCCGCCGTGTGATTATCAAATGCTATGCGGATCATCCCCGCTCGCGCGGGGTTTACTACCGCCAACCAGATCAGCCACGTGCGAGTCAAGGATCATCCCCGCTCGCGCGGGGCTTACTCAACCGTCCTGTCAAGGGCTCTGACAATACCGGGATCATCCCCGCTCGCGCGGGGTTTACCCGCGCAGGGGTCTGCGGCTGCCAACGATGCCCCGGATCATCCCCGCTCGCGCGGGGTTTACAACGAGAACGGGGACATTCCCAGTGTTGGGCAAGGATCATCCCCGCTCGCGCGGGGTTTACGGAATAATATCCTCAGGAATCACTTGACGGACTGGATCATCCCCGCTCGCGCGGGGTTTACGGCTACAAAGACGGCTGCAAAGCCCCAAAATAGGGATCATCCCCGCTCGCGCGGGGTTTACAAGGGCGGGCTGACTACGAGACGCTTCGCGAGCGGATCATCCCCGCTCGCGCGGGGTTTACCAGTTTTGTCACGGAGTTTGAAAATGTGCAGCAGGATCATCCCCGCTCGCGCGGGGTTTACCAGCCGCAGAGCACGGCATTAGCGCCGATTTGAGGATCATCCCCGCTCGCGCGGGGTTTACCTGCAGTCCAAGATGCAGACCGGCCGGGACGCAGGATCATCCCCGCTCGCGCGGGGTTTACTACCTCTCGCGCTGATCCTGCAGCGCTGAATTCGGATCATCCCCGCTCGCGCGGGGTTTACCAGGGCGAAATAAAAGACGGCCTCTACCTGGAGGGATCATCCCCGCTCGCGCGGGGTTTACGAACACGTGCCGGCGGGCGAGCATGGTGACGACGGATCATCCCCGCTCGCGCGGGGTTTACTTTGGGGGACCAGATAGACTCCCAGAATTCGTAGGATCATCCCCGCTCGCGCGGGGTTTACCCTATGACTGAAATTTATCCTGACGACGGACGAGGATCATCCCCGCTCGCGCGGGGTTTACGACGGTGGGCAATTGTCCTGAATGTTGCCGGCGTGGATCATCCCCGCTCGCGCGGGGTTTACCGATCGGTGACACGCTCATCCAAAAGAACATGAGGATCATCCCCGCTCGCGCGGGGTTTACGGACTCGAATGAATGCAGCGGGACGGTCCGGGCGGATCATCCCCGCTCGCGCGGGGTTTACCGCGAAGCGTAGGCCGTTGAGCATGGCCGCGGCGGATCATCCCCGCTCGCGCGGGGTTTACGAGACGCCCAGGTTGTCGGCGACCTCTTTGACCGGATCATCCCCGCTCGCGCGGGGTTTACCACAGCTCGCTCTCGATCGCCATGTGCACGGCCGGATCATCCCCGCTCGCGCGGGGTTTACGCCGCTAAACGAAAAGCTGCAAAGCTCAGAATAGGGATCATCCCCGCTCGCGCGGGGTTTACCCCATTAGTGTTTTTGCTTCCTCTTCCTAAGCGGGATCATCCCCGCTCGCGCGGGGTTTACCCGGAGAGGTCCTGGGTGAGTGACGTAATTTTCGGATCATCCCCGCTCGCGCGGGGTTTACCCCGCCCAGTCGAGGATCGAGATGCCGTTGATCGGATCATCCCCGCTCGCGCGGGGTTTACCAAGAGTAAGACAGGGCGCCCGGAACCTGGCGGGGATCATCCCCGCTCGCGCGGGGTTTACGGACTGTCGTAATATTGTCAGACGTATACACGGGGATCATCCCCGCTCGCGCGGGGTTTACCTCCACATTCACGCCGGCAACGCTAATGCCGCAGGATCATCCCCGCTCGCGCGGGGTTTACAACGTGCGCAACAGTTTCGTCGAGCTCGGCAAAGGATCATCCCCGCTCGCGCGGGGTTTACCGACTCGGCCGGATTGTGCCCCCCAGCCGTTGAGGATCATCCCCGCTCGCGCGGGGTTTACTTTTACTCGCACATATTCCGCAAGTTCGTTGGCGGATCATCCCCGCTCGCGCGGGGTTTACCCTGTCACCTGCAATGCGGTCCACAGACCATGGGGATCATCCCCGCTCGCGCGGGGTTTACTGGAAGGTAAGTCATCGTGGGCGCGCCGCGGAGGGATCATCCCCGCTCGCGCGGGGTTTACACTTGGCGATCGGCGTGATTCCAACGG
>ERZ773049.1606-NODE-1606-length-12895-cov-13.133100_pt1 | contig 12895 bp, 10 predicted proteins | sample MGYA00580633_ERZ773049 | MGnify/ENA primary metagenome ERZ773049 (study PRJEB29015, sample SAMEA2737991) | human oral metagenome | biome: human oral; feature: human-associated habitat; material: dental | place: China | collected 2066 ... | reverse complement strand
CGCCCGCGCAGGTGGAGAACGCCGCCGAGATCGCCATGGAGCACAACCTGGGGCTGACGTGCGACCCGGTCGGCGGGCTCGTGCAGATCCCCTGCATCGAGCGCAATGCGGTGGCGGCCGTCAAGGCGATCAATGCTGCTCGCATGGCATTGTGGGGCGAGGGGCGTCACGCAGTATCCTTGGACACCGTCATCGAGACCATGCGTCAGACCGGTGAGGACATGCTCGCCAAGTACAAGGAGACCTCCCGCGGCGGCCTGGCCGTCAACGTCGTGGAGTGCTGAGGGGCGGGCGGCGGAGGCCGCGGCCGTGACTCACGGTTGTACGGTCGCTGTTCACATCGGCCCTGTCCTCTGGGTCCTCTGGGTCCTCTGGGTCGGCCGTCGGCGCCGTAGCGCCGATAACGGTCGGTCGTGCCTTAGGAGTGTCCATCGATCGTGTCGCTAGTACACGGTGGTACACGGTAAGGCTCGGTAATACTCGAATACTCGGTAAGACGGGCATAATCGGCATATGGACGAACCGCAGGCACTCTCGACCAGTCAGAGCTACAGCATCGCGGGATTGCGGGCACTTGTAAAGGCTGGGCAGCTGCGAGTGCCGCAGTTCCAGCGATCGTTTCGATGGGAGAGGCGGGACGTTCTCAATCTTGTTGACTCGGTACTTCGCGGGTATCCAATTGGCAGTCTGCTCCTCTGGAAGCGTGAAGCCGGGGCCGCGCGCCTGAGGATCGGGACGTTGGACATCGAGGCGGGGCAGATGCCGGATGCTCTGTGGGTTGTGGATGGCCAGCAGCGGATTACGAGCCTCGTCAATGTTGTTGATCCTGAAGGCGTGCGTGACCCTCGATTCGCTCTCGGCTACTCCCTCAGGGAGCAGAAGGTCGTGCCGCTCCGTGAGCCCGACCCGCCCCTCGTTATTCCCTTGCCCGATCTGTTCGATCTCGGGCGGGCGCTGGCGTGGCTGGGGGATAATCCTGATGGGGCGGGGTTCGCCCCTCATATCCAGAAGGTCACGGGGCGACTCGCAGGCGTCTCAGTACCCGCCACGATTATGGAGGACGCCGACGAGCAGGTTCTCCGCGAGGTCTTCGACAGGATAAATAATCGCGGTAAGAAGCTCAATGCCGCAGAAATATTCGACGCCATTCATGGCGGTCCGGATGCGGCTTTGACGATGTCGGGGATCGCTGCGCACGTGGATGAGCAGACCCATTTCGGCGCACCCGCGAACAAGGTCGTCGTACAAGCGCTCTTGGTGCGTCGCCATGCGGATATTAGTCGAGATGTTCATGGGGAATTCTCTCCTAGCCGCAGTCTTGTGAGTGACTTCCCCGGTGAGAGCGAGAAGGAGGCCTATATGGCCACAGAGTGGGCGCTCGTGGCTGCCGTGCGCTTCCTTCAGCAGCAGTGCGGCGTTCCGCACATGACCTTCCTGCCCTTCCGCTTCCAGCTGCTCGTCCTGGCGAGACTCTTCGCTTTCTTCCCCGAGCCTCATGACCGTAATCTCGAGCTGCTTCGCCGCTGGTTCTGGCGTACGAGTATCGGTGCTGACGAGCTCGGCATCAATGGGTCTCAGACCGATCTGCGCGATATGGCGGCACGCATCGTCCCCGGTGAGGAGTCGGAGTCGGTCCAAAGGCTTCTCAGCGAGGCGACCTTGACACACGGGCCGCAGGTGCCCGACCTCAGTGTGTTCAGAGCGACGCGCTCGGACAGTAAGGTTATTCTCACCGCGATGTGGAACCGGAAGCCGGTCGATCCCGATACGGGGGAGCCGATGACGGTGGAGGCGCTGGCCGCGCAGCTGGAGGGGGAGACGACTCCACGAGCCGTAGCCGCCGATCTTGTCCCGCCCACTGCGCTGGGTGCGGATGCCTTCGTCGCTGCGAACAAAGTGATCTCCGTTCTGGATCGGCGCCAGCTGCTCCCGCTTCTGGATGACGACTTCGACCTCGACTCCCTGCTTCTGAACCGGGAGATCCTGAGCCTTCTGCAGGGCAATCGTTACGACGAGGCGATTGAACTCAGGGCCGAGGTGCTGCGCCACTACCTCATCGACTTCATTAAGGCTCGCACCGCCTGCGGACATGAGGACTCTCCCCCGCTTGATGATTGGATCTTCGATGGTGGCGATGTAGAGACGCTAAAAGGTGCCTGACCATGATCGAGGCGGTCTATGCGGTTCTACTCTACGGCGAGCACGTCGGCGCTATCCATCGTCGAGACGCCTTCACAAAATTCATCTTCGACAGTGACTACTGGGATCGTCCTGACAGGGCCGTTCTCGGCAGGTGGTTCGAGGATCATCCGCGCAGGCAGCCACATGCGACGAATCATGTGCCCGCCTGGTTCTCCAATCTGCTTCCCGAGGGGCGGCTGCGGGATCTTATTGCCCGCGAGCAAGGAGTGAGCATATACCGAGAGATCGAGCTTCTCGCGAGAATAGGCAATGATCTGCCGGGGGCGGTTGAGGTCATTCCGGATCGGCACGCGCATATAGAGGCGGATTTCGACGCCTCGGTAGAAGCTTCGGCACCCGTGTTGAGAGCGGCTGGTCGCATGCGCTTCTCCCTGGCCGGAATGGGAATGAAATTCTCTATGCGACAGGATGGGGATAGGATCGTGCTCCCCGCGCACGGCGAGGGCGGTGACTGGATTGTCAAGATTCCCGACGCTGCATTCCCGGGGCTGCCGGCCAACGAGCTCGCTGTTATGAGACTGGCACATGAGGTCGGCATTGAGGTGCCCGAAACTCGGATGGTGCAGCGCGATCAGGTGAGTGATCTCGGAGAGGGCGCCTGGTCTTCGGATGAGAACGAGGCGTACATGGTGCGACGCTTTGACCGGACGGCGGGAGGTCGGGTGCATATGGAGGACTTCGCGCAGGTCCTCGGGCGTTTCGGTTCTGGAGAGGGCAAGTACGCGTCCGCGGTCGAGACCGTTGCGGCCCTCGCCTATCGTGGACAGGATCGCGCCTCTCTGCGGGAGATGGTGAGGCGCACTGTCTTCAACCTGCTTGTCGGAAATGGCGACGCCCATCTCAAGAATTGGTCACTCATCTATCCCGACCGTATGCGGGCCCGGCTCTCGCCCGCATACGATCTCGTGTGCACCGCTGTGTATCTGCCTCATCCGGGCAACCTTGAACTCGGTCTGCCCTTTCTTGGCGCCATGAGGCTCTCCGAGGTTTCGCGCGAGCATTTCGCACGACTCCAGGAACTGCTTCGCGTTGGAGACGAGGATGTTCTCGACGTTGTCGATGAGACCCTTGAACGTTTTGGCGATGCTTGGACCGATGACCCGGGGGATCGCATGCCATCGTCTGTCGCCGAGTGGATTCGGACGCATGTGGACGGGACGCTACGGCAACTCCAGCTGCGGCCTTTTTCCTGAGTGATGAGGACTGCGGCCGGCGCGGCCGCCGCGCCCACGGGGCCATGGGCGCCGTGAACCCGTTCCGGGACCTGTTCTCAGCCGGGATCGGTGTCGGCATGATGGGGAGGTGGGAGTGAAGCGCCGTCGGGAACCGGTCGAGAGTTCGTGAACGACATCTGGCGGATGTTGCACACTCGTATGCGACCCACTCCGCATAGAACCTTGGAATCATGCGGAAATAGGATCTCGGTGTGGAGCGGAACGCTGCTCCCATGTGCACAGACCCCCCTCCTTGCACATGGGAGCTCGGCAGCCAACCTTGGCGAGTGTTGAGAAACCCCAGAACTCCAATGAAAAGCGGTCTTCGTCCGGCGAAGGTCTCCCGCTCCCATGTGCAGGCTCCGCACCTGCGCGGGCTCCGCACCTGCGCGCACCGTCCCGCGTCGTGGCGCTCTGGGAGGCTTGTGTCTATGCCTGAGGCGGTGGTGGGTGGGGGTGGTTGCGTTGGCTGCGGGCGACGGCGGTGCGTAGGAGGGTTTCGAAGGGACCGGCGTGCCCGCCGTGTTCGAGGGTGATGCAGAAGGCGGCGGCGAGGGTCCACACTCCGACGGCGATGGCGGCTGCTGGGGCTTCGTTGACTGCGAGGGTGGTGCCGAGGAGTCCGGGGATGACGGTGAAGGTGAGTCCGAAGAGGATGGTTTGGCTGAGATAGGCGGTCATGGAGCGGCGTCCGACGGCGGAGGCGAGGCGGCGTAGTCCGGTTAGTTGTCCGTCTGGCGTGGGTCCGCCGGCGTAGAGGGCGAGGAGTGCCAGCCAGCCGCAGCCGGCCGCCAGACCGGTCACTTCAGTCGCGGCCGGGTCCAGGGAGGACATGGGGACTCCCCATCCGGCATATGCGAGTCCGGCGTGGAGTCCGCCCAGGATGCCGATTCCCAGTCCGCCCACGGCGACGGGTATCAGGAGGCGGCGGTGCTGCTCGGGGTGGGCGAGCAGGTCGGTGTCGGCCAGGCGAGCCCCGATGAACATCGCCGGAATCACCATTGAGAGCAGCGTGATCATGAGGGTGAATACCCAGCCGGTCAGGTTGCCGATGAACCAGGGCAGACTGCCTGAGGTGGACGAGTCCGCCCCTGGAGTACGACTCATTGCGCCGGTTTGCCACAGGCCGAATGAGTACATGAAGAGCGTGGCCAGGATTGCGAAGGTGATGCCTGCGGCGAGAATGCGTTTGCGATGCTTGCGGGCGAGCCAGCCCGCGAAGACGACCGCGACCACTCCGTAGGCGCCGATGATGTCGCCGGGGAAGAAGATGCCGTGCACGGCGCCGAACAGGATCATCCACCAGCCGCGACGGCGCACCAGGCGGCGGGCGTCGACCGTGGCCTGCTCGCGTGCCCAGGCCAGTTCTGCCGGCGTCGGTTCGCGCCCCTCCGCGGTGCCCGGCAGCGTTTGCAGATATGTCTGCGTGCCGGTTTTGATGCGCCGGTTGATCATGGTGGCCAGACCGAAGCCGAAGAGCATGGCGAACAGCGGAATGGCTCGTTCGTCCACCAGGAGGGTGCGGATGAAGATCCATACGGAGTCCGCCGTCGAGAAGGTTGCGGATAGCGCCTGGAGGCCGCCCTGGGTCAAGCGCCCGTCTGCTCCGGTCCAGGCGGGCACGTTCGCCACCGCGACGAGCAGCAGCATGAAGCCGCGGGACACATCCGGCGCCGGATAGCGCACGCCGCGGGTGAAGGATGTCGTCATTGGCATCCGACTAGATTAAGGGGAATCGTCTCCTCGAAAGTCCGCCTGAGGAAGGAGAAGGAGTTTCACAGATCATCCTCGGGAGGGAGGCCAAGATCCGGGTTCTCCTCCGCTCCTCTCCTTCCGCCGAGATCGGTCGCAACCCGCGCCGAGATCGGTCCGCTTCCGCCGCGAGATCGGTCGCAACCCGCATCGAGATCGGTCGCAACCCGCATCGAGATCGGTCGCAACGTGGGGTGAAGATGCCCTCGACCGGCTCGTCGCGAGTACCGCCCGTGATGCGCGATAGCGGTACTCGCGACGATGGCGTGCCGGGCCTCCTGAGCTGTTCCGGCGTCGGCGCTTCTTATCGACTCACTGCCGACTCACGCCGCCACCAGGTGGCCGACCTTCTGGAGGTGGTCGGCGCGGCGCCGGTCGCCGGCTTCGCCGTCCTTGCCCACTTGGCCGAAGTTGATCCAGCGACGCCCCTGTATGCCCAGCTGCTTGGCGGTTGCGCCCAGGAATACCGAGCCCATCGCATTGCCTGCCAGGTAGCGCATGTACCAGGTCGGTGAGGCCGAGGTGGTGAGCACCAGCATCTGCTCGATGTGGGTCAGGCGCCCCTTCACGCCTGAGGGGGTGGGGTCGTAGGCCCATTTCTGCTTCATGACCTTGTCGAAGAAGCCCTTGAGCGTGCCCGGCAGGTCATTCCACCAGATCGGCGTGATGACGATGAGGCGGGCGGCACCCTTGATCAGCTCCTGGTAGCGGGTGACCAACGGGTCCAGGGTGCCTCCGTCGCTGAACAGGGCCAGTTCCTCGACGGTGTAGCGGGGGTCGAAGCCGTCGGCGTAGAGGTCGATGACGTCGTAGGGGCGGTTCGCCTTGTCCAGGGCGGTGGTGGTGGCCTCCAGGACCGCGTGGTTGAAGGAGCCGGTGTAGGGGTGGGCGTAGATGACGAGGGTGCGGTTGGTGCGGGTCATGAGTGGTCTCCTATCGTGATGACGGTGTGCAGTGCGGCGCGTATGAAGTCGGGGTCGGCACTGGCGGCGCCGACGGCGATGAGTCGGGTGTAGCCCTGAAGGCAGGACCAGATGATGAGCTGGAGGCGCTCGGGGTCCGCCCTTTCGCGTGCGGCCAGGCGCTCGACCTCGTGGCGGGTGGTGGCCAGCAGGGGGTGCTCCTCGACCGGGTCGTCCAGGGCGGCGACGGCCTCGGGGCTGAGCTGGTTGAACTCGAAGAGGTGGGGGTGGTCCGCGGCGAGGTTGATCAGGATCATCCCGATGGCCAGGAGCGATTCGACGGGATCGTCCTGGAGCTGTTGCTCGGCCTGCTCGCCCAGGTTGCTGGAGAGCTGGCGTACGGCGGCGTTGAAGAGGCTGGTTTTGGACGGGAAGTGCTTGTAGCAGGCGGGCGTGGTGACCCCGCAGGCGCGGGCGACGCCGGTCAGCGTCACCTCCTGCCGTCCATGGGCGTCGATGAGTTCCAGGGTCGTGTCGATAAGGCGCTGCCGGGTGTCGGTGACGCGGCGGTCCGGTCGGTCTGTGGGGGGCGTCATGGAAAATAGGTTAATCCCATTTACCTATGTGTCAAGAGGTACTGCGGATCGGTGGGGCGCTGTGCGGAGGCGGCGGACCGGTTCTCGGCCGGGCTATCATTGTCAGATGACTGATACGCGGCCTGCCGCCATTCCGCGACCATGCCCGCCCCGTCGGGGGGAGGACGCGCTTGTGGAGGATGTGCATGCCCGCCTGGGCACCTATGTGAAGCAGGCGGAGCAGGCGCTGATGGCTGCGAAGTCGGAGGCGCTGCGGCCCTTCGACCTCACCGTGGCGCAGTACGCGGCGATGCTGGTCCTCTACTACTCGCCGGGGCAGTCCTCGGCGCAGTTGGCGCGGAACGCGGCGGTGACGCCGCAGACGATGACGACGATCCTGGCCAGGCTTGAGGGCAAGAAGCTGATCGAGCGCACGCCGTCGAAGGTGCACCGCAAGGTGCTGGTCACTGAGCTGACGCAGGCCGGCGAGGCGTTATTGCTGCGCGCCGACGAGTGCGCACGCGCGGTCGAGGAGCGCCTGGCCGGTGCGTTCACCGCGGAGGAGCACGCTGCGGCTCGCGACCTCCTGAGTCGAATCGCGGCGGTGCTGCGCGGTGGCGACGGCGCTGATGACGCCGATGCCGACGACGATGCTGTCGCCGGTGCCGGCACTGCATCGTCGTCGGCCGGGGCGGAGCTCAGTAGCGAGCCCCTGAGGGGGCGGGCAGCCCGTCGAGAGTCCGCATCTCGTCGTCGGTGAGGGCGAGCTGTGTGGCGCGGAGGTTCTGCCGCAGGTGAGTACTGCTGCGGGTGCCGGGAATCGGGATGATGTTCTCCGATAGACCGAGCAGCCATGCCAGACAGACCTGTGCGGATGTCGCATGGTGGGCGCTGGCGACCCGCGCGATCTCGTCGGTGATGGCCTGGTTGCGGGCGAACGCCTCCGGTGTGAAGCGCGGGTTCATGGCGCGGAAGTCGCCGTCCTCGAATCCGTCCGGCGTGAGCGTGCCGGTCAGATAGCCCCGCCCCAGCGGTGCGAACGGTACGAACGAGACTCCATGGTCTCGTGTCCAGGCGAGCAGGTCGCCGTCGGAGGTGCTGTTCGAGGTGCCGTTGGAGGTTTCGGCCGAGCCGCCGCGGCTCGTGGGCTCGGCCTGCTCCCGGCCCGTGCCCTGTTCGGCGCCGTGTCCGAGAGGGTCGCGCGTCCATAGTGAGAGTTCGGACTGAATCGCCGTCACCGGGTGAATCGCATGTGCGCTCTCGGCCTGGGCGATGGTGACTTCGGACAGCCCGAGCCAGCGCACTTTGCCGGCGTCGACGACGGCCGACAGGGCCTCCCAGCTCTCGCCGATAGGCACTGCCGGGTCGACCCGGTGGAGGTAGAACAAGTCGATCTGCTCGACGTCGAGGCGCCGCAGGCTCTCGTCGACCTGTCGCCTCAGGGTCTCGGGCCGTCCGTCGCGGTGCACCCGCCTCGCCGCGAGGTCGTCGACCACCAGTCCGCCCTTCGTGGCGATGACAACGTCGTCGCGCTGCCCGCGCAGCGCGCGGCCGACGAGCTCCTCGTTATGGCCGTCGCCGTACAGGCCCGCGGTGTCGATCAGCTGCACGCCGGCGTCCCGGGCCTGTCGGATGACGGCGATGGAGTGCTCGTCATCGCGGCGGCTCTCCGCATAGATCCAGCTCATACCCATGCAGCCGAGGCCCAATGGAAACACCTTCCGCCCTGTACGTCCAAGTTCGCGCTGCATCGTGGCTCACCTCTCGCTTCCGATCTGTGTCAGGTGTCTGATACTGTCATATCTATCAGGTTCCTGATTCTGTTCAGCTTACTGACACTATATGAGGAGAGTCGAGATGAAAGCCATCCAGATCACCAGCTACGACGGTCCTCGAGGGCTGACCTACGACACGCTCCCCGAACCCGAGCCCGCCCCGGAGCAAGTGGCGCTGAATGTGGAGTTCGCGGGGGCGAACTATGTTGAAGCCCTGTTCGCGGGCGGGTTCGTGCCCAAACCGCTGCCGTGGGTGCCCGGCATCGAGGCCGCGGGCAGGATTCGGGCACTCGGCGAGCGAGTGGAGGGCCTCGCGGTCGGCGATCGGGTTGCCGCGCTGACGATCAATGCGGGCGGCGCCTACGGGCAGGTCGCTGTCACGCACGCCCAGCTCGTCGCCCCGATCCCTGCGGGCATGGATCCCTCCCTGGCGTCGGTGGTGCCGTCGAATACGACCACCGCGCTGATCTCGCTCGAGCGGGTTGCGCATCTTCGGCCGGGAGAGCATGTGCTCGTGCATGCCGCCGCGGGTGGGCTGGGTTCCCAGTTCGGGCAGATCGCTCGCACGCTCGGAGCCGGCCGTGTTGTCGGCGTCGTCGGCGGCGAGGAGAAGAAGCGGGCCGCGCTCGATCTCGGATACGACGAGGTATGGCTGCGTGCTGATCTTGAGAATGCGGAACCGGGACAGTTCGATGTGATCGCTGATCCGGTGGCCGGGCCCGGCAGGATCACCAGCCTCGAGCTGCTCCGACTCGGCGGCCGTCTGCTCGCCGTCGGCGATGCCTCCCAGGCCGGTGACCAGGTGGTCAGCAGCAATACGCTCTGGTTAAAGGGGATCGGTGTTCATGGCTTCAACCTCGGGGCCATGTCCGCTGCGCATCCGCGCATCGTCGGCACCTATCTGCGCCGGGCGCTGGCACTGGTGGCCTCTGGCGAGGTGACTGTGCATATTGCGGAGCGGGCTCCGATTCAGGACGCGCCCCGCGTGCTGACCGCGCTGCGCGACGGCAGGACCATCGGCAAGACCGTCTTCGTTCACGAGCGCCCCACCGGATCGCAGCCGTGATGAGAGAATCCGGTGCGATTACGGCGCGGGAATCGATACCCGACGCGAAATAATTCCCGCCCGCTGGGCAGGCCGCTATTCTGCTGGCTGCTGTTCTGACGTCGATCGATTCATTCATCGTGAACGTATCGCTTCCGTCCATCCAGTCCTCGCTGGGGGCGGACACCGTCGAATCGCAGTTCGTCATCAGTGGATACTCGATCGTCTACGCCCTGCTTCTGGTCTTCAGTGGGCGTTCTGGGGATAGATATGGACGCAGGCGAGTTCTCGTATTAGGCACACTGGGATTCACTGCGGCGTCGCTGTTCTGCGGAGTGGCCGCCTCGATGGAAATACTGATTGCTGCCAGGGTGTTTCAAGGGGCTTTCGCCGCCTTGCTGCTCCCTCAAGTCATGTCCACTATTCAAGCCGCTCTGAAAGAGCCCGCCAAGACGCGTCTGCTCAGTTATTACGCCGCTATTGGTGGCCTGTCCGCGGCAGTGGGTCGATTGCTGGGAGGGGTCATTGTATGGGCCGACCTGGGCGGCCTGGGGTGGCGGCTCATATTCCTGATCAATCTTCCTCTGGGGGTCGTGGCGGCCCTGGGGATCAGGGCCTGGGTTCCGGAGACGAGGGCGGATGACCCTGATTCCACGGATATCGGCGGAACTCTCCTCTTCGGGGCGGCGATTCTCGGCCTGCTCATTCCCCTCAGCGTGGGCAGGCAGGCGGGCTGGCCGGCGTGGGCGTGGGCCCTCTGCGTCGGCAGCGCCGCCGCGTTCGTCGCGCTGCGGTTCTACGAATCGCGCATCGAGATCTCAGGGCGGGCTCCCCTCATCCCGCCTTCCCTTCTGGCTATTTCGACGATGTGGCGAGGACTGCTGGTGCTGGGGAGTGGATTCCTGGTGTTCGGCGGCTACTTGTTCGCCTTTGCGCTGGCCATGCAGGAGGGGAATTCCATGAGTGCGCTTGAATCCGGGATGTCCATGGCCCCGATGGCGCTGGGGCAGTTCTTATCGGCCATGCGGGCGCCACAAATAATTAAGCGATATGGGATTCGATCCATCCAGATCGGAGGGCTGGCGCAGGCGACGGGAATTGCGGCCATCATGCTGCCAGTTGTTCTATTCTGGCCTTATCTCGAATTCTATCATGTGGCTGCCGGCATGTTCCTGATCGGTATCGGCAACGGTCTTTACGTGCCAAGTACTTATCGTACTATTCTGTCTACCATTCCTGATCATAAGATCGGTCTGGGAAGCGGCTTGATCACGACCGTTCAACAAAGTGCTCTGGCGGTGGGGGTGGCCGCTCTGGGGGCGGTGTTCATGGGGATCTCCGCCAGCGTCAGCATGGGCACCGGATTCCTAGGGGTGGGGACGATCTTCCTCGCCGTCGCATTGAGCTACACCGTGCTCGGCGCTCGTGTGGCGGACAGGCGAGGAAGGACTGAGGGGCTCGGCGCGAGAATCTGACAGGATTGATTGACGGAATTGAAAGAATGCAGCCGTGACCGCAGCCCAGCAAGACCGCCAAGCCCGCCCAGCCCATCAAGCCCACCGAGACCACCGCCCCAGCGCGCCCGCCCCGGTCCGCCAGTGGTGGAAGGACGCCGTCGTCTACCAGATCTACCCGCGCTCCTTCGCCGACTCCGATGGCAACGGCATCGGCGATCTCGCCGGCATCATCAGCCGCGTCCCCTACCTCGCGGCCCTCGGCGTGGACGCCGTCTGGCTCTCCCCGTTCTACCCCTCGGCCCTGGCCGACGGCGGCTACGACGTCGATGACTACCGCGACGTCGCCCCCGAGATCGGCACGCTGGCCGATTTCGACCGCATGGTTACCGCTCTTCACGCCGCCGGCATCAAGGTGATGGTGGACATCGTCCCCAACCACTCCTCCAACCGGCACCCGTGGTTCCGGGCCGCTCTGGCCGGCGGCCCCGATGCCCCCGAGCGCGCCCTCTACCACGTCCGCCCCGGCACCGGCTCCGGCGGCACCGAGCCGCCCAATGACTGGCGCTCCATGTTCGGCGGCTCCGCCTGGGAGCGCATCGACGACGTCGGCCCCGACGGCCCCCTGACCGGCCCCGGCACGCCCCGCCCCTACCAGTGGTACCTCCACATCTTCGCCCCCGAGCAGCCCGACCTCAACTGGGACGATCCGGCGGTGCGCCAGGACTTCCTGGCCACTTTGCGCTTCTGGTCCGACCGCGGCGTGGACGGCTTCCGCATCGACATGGCCCCCGGGATGGCCAAGGACATGTCCGAGCCGCACCGTCCGATGGCGGAGATCCCCTGGTGGCCTCTGCCCGACGACGGCTCTCACCCCCTGTTCGACCGCGACGAGGTCCATGACATCTACCGCCGATGGCGCGCCGCCCTCGACTCCTACGATCCGCCGCGCTTCGCCGTGGCCGAGGCGGGCGTCGTCGCCTCGCGCCGTCCCGCCTACGCGGCGAGCCTGGGGCAGGCCTTCAACTTCCAGATGCAGGATGCCGACTGGACCGCCCGCTCCGTCGCCTGGGCGATCGACGCCGGCATCGCGGACCAGGCCGCCTGCGGCTCGACCACCTGGGTCCTCGGCTGTCATGACACCCCGCGGGTCGCCACCCGCTACGGCTTCGACCTCGCCGATGACGATTCTCCGGAGGAGCCCGACCCCGAGTATCCCGCGGGCATCGCCCAACGACTGGCGCGCCGGTGGATCAGAGCCGATGGCATTGAGGGCACTGAGGGCACTGAGGGTGCGGCACCCGCATGCGACCCCGCGCGCGGTGAGCACCGGGCGCGAGCCGCAGCTATGGTCGTGATGGCGCTGCCGGGAGCCATGTACCTCTACCAGGGCGACGAGCTCGGCCTGCCCGAGGTCCCCGACATCCCCGAGGACCGCCTGCAGGACCCCATCGCCCGCCGCATGCGCGGCCAGGAGAAGGGGCGCGACGGTTGCCGCGTGCCGCTGCCGTGGACGGCGACCGGCCGTTCATTCGGCTTCGGACCCGACGACGGCGCCGAGCCGCACCTGCCCCAGCCGGCGGGGTGGGGGGAGCATGCCGTCGAGCTCGAGGAGGCCGACCCGGGCTCGATGCTTCACCTGTATCGCGAGGGCCTGCGACTGCGCCGCGAGATCTGGGGCGCGGCGCATCCGTCGGCCGGGCCGTTTCGGTGGGTGCGACGTGACGAGGACGTTCTGGCCTTCGCCCGTGGCGACGTGCAGTGCTGGACAGCCTTCGGTGCCGATACCGAGCTGCCGGCCGGGGAGGTCCTGCTGGTCTCGGCCCCGCTCGGCGTCGTCGAGTCCGATGGTGGTTCCGGAGCGGCCGGTGGCGCCGCGAGTGTCCTGCCCGCCGACACGACTGCCTGGATCCGCATCCCCGGCTGATCCCCACTCGCCCCAGTTAAATGCCGAGATCGGTTGTATTCCGGCTCGA
>ERZ773049.1603-NODE-1603-length-12911-cov-3.292859_pt1 | contig 12911 bp, 1 predicted proteins | sample MGYA00580633_ERZ773049 | MGnify/ENA primary metagenome ERZ773049 (study PRJEB29015, sample SAMEA2737991) | human oral metagenome | biome: human oral; feature: human-associated habitat; material: dental | place: China | collected 2066 ... | reverse complement strand
GACTGGTGGGACGAGTGGGACTGGTGGGACGAGTGGGGGCTTCTTGTATTGATCCTATAGTGATCCTATAGTGTTCCTGTATCGGAGGTAAGGGGTTGGGGAGGGGAATTTTTTTTCTGATTTTTGAAATTTCTGATTGATAGGCTGGTAAAATGTGTAAAAAATCTATAGTCTTAATAAAACTGTTATGAATTGTTAAAGTTTTGTATAGAAAAAGTTAAAATATAGGGGGCTTAATAGTGGATTTTGTAACCTAAAATATGCTGTAAATAGGCTGTATGATATTGATAATAAAAAGGTTGTAATGCTGTTGGAGGTTATAGCAGTAGGAAAGGCTGGCTGAAATGAGAGTCTCTGATTTTAACATTTGGCAAAAAGATGTTTGGCTATGTCGGTAATTATGTGTACTTTTGTGCATTAAAGTATACTGAATACAGTAGTTTTCAAGAATATAGCATATAGCATTATGAAAAATTTTTTTCTAACAATTCTTTTAGTACTAACAACTACCTTTGGGCTTTCGGCACAGACGCTCAACCTTAATGCCTTTAACCATTCGGTTACACAAGTGCAATGTCGTGCTGATGGCAAAATAAAGGTAACTTTGCCGCCCGCTATGGGCCCGGCAAACACTAAGCTACAAGTGAAATTGGATAAACCTAATGGGGCGAGCCTTACAGAGCCGCTTGAAATAGGTGTGAAAAACTCGTATGAGTTTGACACCTTAGGAGCAGGGGTTTATACAATTACAGTTATAGAGGTGGCTACTAATAAAAGTTCGGTGCCACGTGCTGTTACACTTACTTCTACTTATATAGCTCCGACTTTTACAGTTACCACTAAGGGGCCTAATTGCGCCGGTACGGGCAATGACGGTAGTATCACCTTTATAGTAGCAGCAGGTGTAAGAGGACCTTTAGCAGTAAAAGTTACAGGGCCTGATGGCGAGGTGTATAGCCAAACACACAACGCTCCTACAGCCCCTACTCAATTTACCCTTACGGTGCAAGGTACTGATGCTAAGCCTTTGCAAGCAGGGAAGACCTATCAGCTAAGTGTACAAGACTTGGCAGGAGGTACCCCCGACTGTGGCGATACCAGTAGAAGTACTTTTACTATTCCAGCCTCAGAGCTTTCACTCAACTGTTTAAATGTGAGAATAAACTACCAAAACAGTGGGGTGAGAATGAATGCTAATTGTAAATTTAGTTTTTCATTCCAGATAGAACGCACTGATGGTGGTTCGCTTCTTCAATATGATAATACTATTAAGACTACTCCTAATATAGCTACAGTAAGACGCTATAATAGCGCCGGTGTACTACAAGCTAGTTATGACGTAACTAGTTCTTATACAGATCAGTGGTTAGGAAGTAATGTGTCTTACCCACGTTCGTTTGTATCGCCTTATGTATTTGATGAAGGCGATATAGCTGAAATGGAAATTAATATAGGTGGTACTCCTATTAAACATAAGTTCAAATTAGATAAGAACGTTCTTGATTTGATGTTGAACTCTACTAACCCTTCGCAAGCAGATGGTTCATTTTTGTTTAGAGCTCAAGATGGAGCAAGAATGTTGGAAGTGCTTAACCGTTCGGATTTGAATCCAGACCCAGCAGCTCCTTGTCCGCCAGCTAATACTAAAAAGTATTTGTATTTAGAAAACTATTTCCGTAGTATATACCTACCAGATGCTGATGATCCTACTAAAAAGGTGCTTTTTGGTACTTACTATTGGTTTAATGATTTTTACAAAACTGCTAACTTTACTAAAACACCTTCTTCGGCTACGGGGCCTGCATACTACTATGAGATATATCAATACTTAGGTACAGGTTATCCTGGTTGGGATTCGGGCTATACCACTAACAATATGGATGAAACTGACACCACTAAGTGGCTGCATTTGAGATCTACTGATGATGGTGGCTCTGACTATACTTGGATAAATGCTAACTATGCTGACCTTTCAGGACTACCTGACGGCTACTATATGGTGAAGTATGTAGCTAAAAAGGCTGATGGTACTCTCTCTTGCTATCAACCTAAGCGTATCACTGAGATGAAAGCTCTGCCAAATCAGATAGCTGACCGTTTTAGTGGCCTAGAAATTAATAAAGGAGCGTTTAAGGGTACCGTTTCTATACGCAAATGGCTTTCAGGTGCTCATTTTAACTATCCTGTTACGGTGAAAATAGACTACCTTGACGATGGAGGTACAGGAACTCGTACTTATAACTTCCATACTTCATTACCTTTTGAGAGCCAACGCACTGTTACTTATACTTTCCCTATAGTAAAACAAGTGTTAAACCCTGATACCTCTAATGAAATGGGGTTATTTCAGTTTGGTGATATTCCAGCAGGTAATTATCGCCTTACTCTTACTGATAATTGTGGTAATACCACTTACAAAGATTTTAACTTCGATACTCCTATGTACTATGATAAGGACGAGGTGAAAGTAGTAAGAGGTTGTGCTAACACTTCTAAAATATCATACGAATTAGCTGCCCCTCAGAGAGGTTCTATAATGGGGGTAGAATACCGATTGCTAAAGAAAAACGGTTCGGGTAATTATGTAGTAATAAAATCGAGCAACAAAGCTTCAGATACTTTCAATGATTTGCAAGCAGGGGACTATCTGTTTGAAACTCGTGGATATTATTATGCACGTATTAAAACAGGTACTTGGAAAGGACAACAAAAAGCTCCTAATGGAGATATGAATTGGACAAATATTAATGACCCTACCTCTACTGTGAATGGTTATAGTATGATAGACTCACCTGATTTGCGAGATCTTGTATACCCTAACCGTGATGGTATTGTAAGTAAGCATACGAGTAGAACCTACCTAACTATCAGTCCGACAGGAGAGTTGAATCTGGATGTGTTGGGTAGCTCTTGTGGGGCTACGCCTAACTCGGGCTTCGTGGCTATTAATATTAAAAATCCGGAGTATATAGTGTATCCGCTTCAGTTTACCCTTAAAACTACAGGGGGAGCAGCAGTGAAAAATTCACCTGTTTTCCAAGAAGGGTCTAACATTTCAAGCTATGTATTCAAGAATGTGCCTAATGGTCGTTATGTAGTAGAGATTTCGCACGCTTGCCGTGTGTATAACGAAGCTGCAAAGGTAGATACGGGTAATTATACCGCTCCTCCTATCACCTATACTATAAATAGTACCAGCCCTTGTAACGGCGATGAGGTGAAACTTACTTTTGGAGGTTCTACTCAGCTATTTGATATAGAGTGGTTTAGAATAGAAAAAGACAATAGCCGTACTTCGTTGGGTATCTCGCAAACAGTTACCGATACTGTAAAACGCAATACCACCTATGTAGTAGAGTATAAACTAATAGACTCTTCTCTTTGTGTTACTAATAACTCAGGGGTGTCGTCTGTTACTGTAAACTTTGCTGCAGATAATGTGCCGCCAGTGATTACAGGTTGCCCTACAGGAACTATCACTGTCAATACACAAGCAGGTAAGTGTTACGGTGTAGCTACTTGGGGTACCGTTACTGCTACTGATGACTGCCGTATAGATACGTGGAGCCAAACACACCAGAGCGGTGATCATTTTGATGTAGGCTTACACACTGTTACCTACGTGTTTGTAGATACGGCTGGTAATGCGGCTACTTGTACCTTTAATGTAGAAGTGAAGTCGAAAGCTATTAATATGGAGATGAGTGATGACTTTGTAGATGGTACTAATGGTGTGATAAACCGTCAGTTAGCAAATAGCGAAAGCTTTAACTATCGCATTACTTATCAGAATAAAGGTCAAGAGAATGTTACCTCTGCTACTATGCAGATTACCCTACCGAGCCACCCAGCGCTTACTGTGGGTACACCTGACTTTTCAGGAGCTGCTTGGAACCTCTCTACTAAACCTACTGTTTTAGGACAAACTAGTACGACTCTTACCCTTTCGATACCTATACAAACGCTTAATGCGGGAGGACAAAAGAATACTATTCTTATACCGATGACGCTCAACGGCGATTGCAATGAGATAGGTAAGCCTTGTATGAACTTGCTACACGCTTCTTATTCGTTTACTTATGAAGGAGGGCGCGCTGGTTGTATTATACCTGCACAAACTAGTACGGGCTCTAAGACTATAGAGATATCTACTCAAGGTTGTAGCCGTACTGAGCTACACTGTGCTGGGGCTACTACCTCTATAACAGCTGTAGCAGGCTTTGACCAATATATATGGTACCAAGGTACTACGCGCTTAGCTAATCCGTTAAACCACAATTATATAGAGGCTACCGCTACAGGTACTTATCGCGTAGAGAAAATTCAACAGTGCAATGGTACTACCTATACTACTACAGAGATTATACAGTTAGTAGGTGAAGGAGAGATTGCAGACCCTATCAGGGCTAAGTTTAGCACTGGTGATGTGTGTGCTAGTGACCAAAGTATATGGATGAACCACATCATCTTGTGTAATGAGCCTTCGCGTACTATCTCGCTTAACTATCGCAATACTAAGATAGAGTGGCAGCAGCTAAAAGCAGGTAACACGCATATCACGCAGAACTGTCCTGATAAAGACGACAGCAAGTGGCAGACCGTGAGTACTAATAGTTCTTTCACAGTTAGTACTACTGCTAGCTATCGTTTGCGTATTAGCAATGCTAACAATGATTGCTATAAAGATTTCTACTTTGATGTGTTTAACAACGCTCTTTCAGGGGAAATAGATTATTATAGAAATATATCAAGCTACGAAACAGGTCAGATACGTGTGAAGATGGCTACCTCGGGTATTGCTTATAAATATGTGTTGAAAGACTCGAATGGTAATATAGTACCTCAGAACGGTCAGCAATTTATTACCTCGAACTCGCCAGTAAGAACGTTTACTATCAATGATCCTGATACCTATACTATAGAGGTGACTTCGCCAGCCTTGCCATCAAGCTGTAAGTTCACTATCAGTCAGAAGATTACGAAAGAAGTAACGCTTAAGCCTAAAGCTACGGCTAAAGCGTGGAAGGGTTGTAACCTACGAGTGATAAACTTCCAAGCTGAAGGAGGTCAAGGGCCTTATAGCTTTGCTATTTGGAGTATAGACGGTGTGGTACAGAATAATTATCAAAACTATTCTGATATACAACCTTCACACTATATTACTACTTCAGTGCCAAGTGGTAACACAGGTTTAGATGTTAATACCCCTATCACACAACCTGGTAGATATATATTTGTAGCTAAAGACGCACAAGATGCCTATGCACTTACTCCAGAGATAGATATATATCCGGAAAGTTTCTTAGGTTATTCTATCAAAACACGTAATATAGTGTGTGGTTCAGCAGCGAACTCTGGACAAATATCTATTACTTATAATACTCAGCAGAATGTTCGTTCTAAATTGTACAAATACGATGATTTAGGCAATGAGACATATATAGATGAGAATACTACCGGTTATTTCTATAACTTAACAGCAGGTAGATATAATCTGAAGATAGAAATACAGCTGTCGAGCAGTGTGACTTGTCAGTATAACAACCCGAATATTGAAATTAAGAATGAAGTAACTACCCTACGCGCTTATGCAGGGGTTGCTGAAGATATACCGTGCGATACCAACTCGCCTACTAAGCAGTATAAAGTAATTGTTAATAACGTGTCGGGTGGTACCGGTACGGGCTATGAGTACAGTGTTAATAATGTGAACTACAGTACTAATAATGTGCTAATGGTAGGCTCGACTGCCTCAGTGGTATATGTACGCGACAGCAATAAATGTACCCTTGAAATACCTATAAAGATAACGCCTATAGTACCCGCTACCGTTACTAGCACTGCTGTAACCTACGACTGCGAAGGTAAAGGTACTTTCACTATTACTATTAATCCTACAGGTGGGGTATACCAATACCAGCTCACCAAATCGGATGGTACTATCAGTGAAACGCGTACTTCTAATGTATTTACCTTGTCGCCTGGGGTTTATAGCGTATATGCTATTTATACACCTGCTAATGTGACAGGTACTACACCTAATATCTTGTTTAAGGAAGACTTTGGCACAGGATTAGATACTTGTAATACTGATAATATCTTTATCGTATGTAACTCTAATGGTACTTCGTTAGAAAGTAATCAGTATATGATTACTCGTCAAGTGCCTGGTAAGCCTAATTGGGTAAGTCCGACGCCAACAGATGCCTCTGCGGTAACTGACGGTAGATATTTGGCTATCAATGGTGGCTCTACTAACCGTACCAGCGATGAGGGGGTAGTGTACAGACGAGTTATCAAGGATGTGGTAGTAGGACAAGAGCTTAATGTAACAATGAATCTCTTCAACCTATTGCCAAGTAACTATATAGGTGAAAACAATCCTAACTTAGTAGTACGCCTTTATAACCCTGGTAACCGTGCTATATACGAAGAAAAAGCTTTAGGCGAGCTACAGCGTACTGGCGCTTGGGTGAACAAGAAGATAACCTTTGCGGCTTCGCAAATCAATTATAACTCAGTAGAGTTTGAGCTTCGCAATATTGCCAACGCTAACTACTTAGCCGTAGATGATATTACTCTATCACAACCTACTAAGTTATGCTCAATACGCACCGAAGGGGTTTCTGTTAATGTCGAATCAAACCGCCAATTTAGCGTGAGAGGTACTGCCTCTGATGAGAAATGTGGTACCGGTGATGGCTCTATGTATTTAGTGGTGAATAATGCTGGTGGCAACACTATAGAATACCAGCTACAAGGCACTACTACTTGGACGGCTGTTACCCTATCGGCTACTACAGCTACTCAAGGGGTTGCTACTATTACTAACCTATCGGCAGTCAATAATGGTGCGATGTATTTCAGAAAAACCAATGAACCTGACTGTCAAACAGATATTACTTATACTATTAAGAAACCAGTACCGTTAACTGTTACAGCTACTATTGAGGCACCTGTTACTTGTTTGAATACTTTTGCTTCTGTACACCTAACAGGAGACGGAGGGGCTAAGCCTTACCGCACTTTCCGTGCTATACCGTTACTTGGTGGTACTACCGCTACTCAGCCAGCAGTCAATAACGAAGCTGACTTCAACCTAAGTGTGGGCAACTATCGTATAGAGGTAGAAGACGCTAACGGCTGTGTGGGCTCTGCTACCTTAGAGGTTGCTAATGCTAAACCACTTAAGATAGAAGTAATTGATTTAGACCCTTGTTTCTCAGGAGGCTCTAACGGAAGTATACAAGTAAACGTACTTAGCGGTAATGGTGAGTATCAGTTTAGTAAAGATGGTGGTGCTAATTACGAAAGCAGTTCTACTGCTAGCGGCACTACTATGATATATAACAATCTAACCGCAGGCACCTATAATATATGGGTACGCGATGGCGGCTCGTGCGTTACTAGTACAACTTATACTATTGATAACCCGCTCAGAATGCAAACCGTTAAAACTATGGCCTTAGGCTGTGCTGCTAATAGCGAGGCGGTGTTTAGCATTACCTATACAGGCGGTAAAGCCGGTACACGCGAGTTCTTGTGGAGCAATTCGCCTACCACTAACTTTAGTGTGGCTATCCCTACGGGTATGAGCTTAGTTAAATCGGGCAACGAATACGTATTCAAAACTCGTGTAGAAGGCGATTACTACTTCAAAGTACGTTATCAAATGGATAACGGTGACTATTGCGAGGTAGTATCACCTAAACAAGAAGTGAAGAGAGAAATACCACGCTTCGTTGTTACGCCTACTGTCGAGCCTGTAAACTGTGCAGGGGTTAATTCTGGTAAGATACGTATTAATAGCAGCGATATAGCAGGTGGTACACCACCATATACACTCTTGTTTAACAACGGACTTACTACTAAGCAACTTTCTGTAATCTCTGATATTACAGGCTTAGCACCAGGTACTTATACTATTACTATAAAAGATAGTGCTAGCTGCGAGTCTGTGCCAGTGGAATTAACAGTTACTCAAGTACCACCAATGGTAGCTACGGTTACCCATACTAGCTTGAAATGTACAGGTTCTAATACTGTACAGAAATCTAAGATTACCGCTTTGGTAAGCTCAGGCGGTACCGCTCCGTTTACCGTTACTGTGTTTAAGAACGGAGTTAGTGTAGAAGTACGTACAGGTGTGCTTACCGATACCAATGTAGAATTTGATAATATGGACATTGGTAGATACCGAGTGGTGATAGAAGACAGCAAGTCTTGTAAGTATACCCAAGAGTTTGATATCAACTCTGAAGCCAACGGTCTGGATGTACGCTCTACAGGTGTAGTAGCCTGTACAGGTAATAATGGCGAGGTAGCCGTATCAGTATACGATAAGTTAGGTTCAGGTATAGGCCCTATACAATATATAGCGGTATACCAAGAAAATATGTCGATGCCTATCAATCCGTACTTGCCAAGCCATACTTATACAAATACAGTAAGTAGTACTACTATCGTTACTACTTGGTACAAGATGGGTGATTTGGCTACTACTACCTTATCTGATGGTTCTGTAGTACAAGCCGCAACTTATACCTTTACAGCAGGCCCTAATGGTATGGTGCCAGGTACTAAATATACCTTCGTAGTATACGATAAGTCTACAGGCTGCTCGTTTACTAAAGAAGCTAATATCAGTGTGCCTACAGCTTCTACTTTAGAGACTTCAATAAATGGTACGAAACCTACTACTTGCTACAATGCTGATGACGGTAAGGTGTTTATCAACTTGAAAAACTGGACAGGTACAAGTGTTAATTATACAGTATACAAGTATCCTCCTACCCACCCATTGCTTACCCAGCCTACTACAGTAGCAGGAGCCTCTATTCCTGTAACCGGCATTATACCGCTTTCAGCTGCGCCATCAGTAGGTGAAGATATTACGATAGATAATATACCACCAGGTCGTTACTTTGTACAGCTTACCGATGGTTCAGGTTGTCTCCAAGGTACTGAAGAGTTTACTATAGGTAGGTCTACCTCTCAGCTTACAGCTTCAGTTACAGTAGCTAAAAAAGCTACCTGCCAACAACCTCAGGATATAGGTAAAGGTAAGATAGTGGTTGATGCACAAGGTGGTCAGGCTCCTTATGAGTATTATTATGAGCCTATTACCACTCCATTGGCACCAGTACTTTCAGGTCCAGCTTTAGATAATGCCTTTACTATTAATCAGCAGGGCACTTCACTCGATGTAGTTTCAGGCTACTACCGTGTGTATATCCGCGATAATGCTGGCTGTTTAGTACATACAGTAGTAACTGTTGATATAGACCCTAGTCCAAGTATAGCATCAGTTGATGTACAAGATGCTTGTAGCGAAAATGTTGATTACCCTATCAATATAGTATTTGCTACCAAGGGTGTAGGACAACACCAATACAAGGTAGACGGTATCACTAGTTGGCAAAACCTAACAATGCCTACAGCGGCAGCCGATATGCAAGTGAACTTACCGATACGTTTAGCACCTAATGTGGCTTCGTATACTCTTTCTATCCGCGATGCTAATGGTTGCGAAACTAGTACTACCTTTAAGGTGAACGAGATGATAAAATTCGAGGCTGAACATACCTCATTAGTACCTTGTGGTGCAGGGGTAGCTACTATTACAGTTAAGAATATTACCGGAGGTTCAGGTAAATACCGTGTTAGTCTATACCGAATCACCTCTTCAGATCGTGCAGTGCCACTTATCACAGCCGATAATATAGGTAGTGCTACTACCTATGTGATAGACGGTGCAACTTATAATCTTACAGCAGGTAGCTACCGTATCAATGTGTACGACGATGCTCTCTTCGGTACAGCAGCCGAGTGTGCTAAGATATTACCATTCACAATAGTGAAACCTGAAACACCTAAAATAGAGGTGATAGCTATCTCTACTCCAGCTTGTTATGGTGATGAGGCTACTATCAGAGTCAAAGTAACACCAGCAGCCGAAGGCCCTTATGTGTTTAGTTTTACTGATACTAATGGCTTGCCAGTAGCTACCGCTTCTATAACGGCTAATCATAATTACGCTACTATCTCTGGCGTACCTTCAGGACCTATTACCTTAGGAGGCAAGGGCTATATCATCTATGCCGAGTCAGTACGTAGCTGTACCGTAAGTACAGTAGCTACTGCTACATCTCCTGATGTAGTAAGCGTAACCGCAGGAGCTCTCACTAAGAAAGATTACGAGTGCGAGCGCGATGAATACGGATACTTAACAGGCGAATCAGCTTATCCAAAACTGACATTCAATCTCGGTGCTGTAACAGGAGGTACTACTCCTTACACAAGGGTTGAATTCCGCGAGGTTGCTACTAACCGTTTGGTAAATCAGCAGACTGTAGAAGACAATGTTACCGACTATACGTACACATTGCCTAACTACCTCACTGCCGATACTGATTATTATGTACAAGTGTACGATAGCAATGGTTGCTCGGCTACTAGTACGCGGGCTACTATCTCATCTACTCTAATAATGAGTGCCCTAACAGTTAGTCAAACTCAAGTGCTTACTTGTGCTAATGGTACAGAGCTTATCGATATAACTTTAAGCACAACTACCGCTTATAATAATGAGCTAATAACTTATACTATTACTAAGATAGGCGAACCAGCTGCTTTCTTTACCAGAACAGCTACCGCATTGACTCTTAGTGGAGTAGCTTCTATTACCGAGGCTGGTTATTATGTGGTAACAGCTAAGAACGAGTCTACAGGTTGCGAAATAAGCACCAACTATACAGTGCTCGACCCTCGTACCCTATTGTTAGAAGCTAAAGATATTGAGCGCGTACAATGTAAAGGTGGCCAAGGGAAAGTAACCTTTGAGCTTACTGATAGCCGACTCTCTGACGGCGACCAAGTAGCCAATGGTTTCAACTATGTCATTTATGATATGACTACCAATAGTGCTGTATCTACAGGTACTACTAACGGTACACTTACCCCTGGAAAAGTAGCTAATATATCATTGCCAGCTGGTAAATACCGTGTAGAAGCTACCTCACTTATCACAGGTTGCTCGGCTAACACTACTTTCGAATTGATAGAGGCTGAAAACCCAATTACAGTCTTCTCTCAAGAAACTGCAAGTGTTACTTGTTCTAATGACCGTGCCGAAATAATGGTAACCGTATCTGGCGGTTGGGCACCTTATACAGTCAACATCAGTGGTGGTTCTATCACTGGTCAAGATGTTATCAATTTAGAAGGCGATAGCGTATTGTTTAAGAACTTAGCTTCTACTGGCACTCCAGGAGGGGTAGTTACCTATACTATCACTATCACCGATGCGTGGGGCTGTTCTACAGCTTCTGGTACTACCGAGGTAGCTGTATTGTTCCCTGACCCAATAACAGGTACAATTACAGTTACTCAGCATGCTACTTGCTTCGGAAGTTCAGACGGTATTATTGAGGCTATTACAAGCACTATACAGGGTGGTTCTGGCAGCTATTACTACTCTCTAATAGATACTAATTATAACACTCGTGGCCCTCAACGCAATAACGCTAAGTTTAGCGATCTATCACCAGGAATATACACTTTCGAAATAATGGATACTTGGGGCTGTTTGTTCAAAAAGGAACAACTAATAGTAAAAGAACCTAAGCCTATCGTAGTGAATGTAACCGATTCTAACTTGCTCGTATGCCACAAAGGTAACGACGCTTGGATAGAGTTCACCGTTGATGGCGGTCGTCCTAACTACGACATCGCTATAATGAAAGAAGGCTCTAACGTTCCTGCACATACCGATTATGCTACCTCATCAGCAACCGTAATCCGCGCTTCTAACTTAACCGAAGGCAATTACGAGATTGTGGTAACCGATAGCGTAAGCAGTACAACCAACAGCTGTGTGATGTCGCCTACTTATAAGTTTAGCGTTTACTCAGCTCCTGACCTCGACCCAACTACCGAGCAAGGCTTCAGTTGTGATAATAACGACTTCACAACCTGGATAGAAGTACGCTTCAAAGACGAAGTAGATTTCAATAAGATAACCTACAAACTCAACGGAGCTACTACACCACAAACCTTCTCGCGTAACAACGGTGTGAATGTCGGCTATATCGACCAGAACAGGTTTAATATGAGTATAGCAACTCAAACCTTAGAGATTATCTATACCGATGTCCATTCAGTTACCGGAGCTATTAAACAATGTACTCAAATGGCTACCAAATCAGTAACTGTGGTAGAGTATCGCCAGTTGAACAATATCGTGAAATCACCTACTACCGTTATCAATACACTACAAGTAGAAGGTGTAAACGGTGTGAAACCTTATCGTTATGAGTTCAATGGCGAAGATTACGATACCAATAACGTCTACGAATTGAGAATGAACGACCGTGAATACACCGATCCAGTCAGCGGTAAGAAACTCAAAATAGTAGATGTAGTAGTACACGATGCAGCAGGCTGTACGTTCTCCAAAACGTTCTATGAAGAATACTTCGATGTATTCATACCGAACTTCTTTACTCCTGACGGCGATGGCAACTACGATACGTGGGCACCACGCAGGGTAGATAAGTATCCGTTCATCCGTACTACTATTTACGACCGCTACGGTCGTCGCCTCAAAACGCTTAGAGCAGGCGAAGAATGGGACGGTAAGTACGACGGTAGAGATATGCCAACAGGCGACTATTGGTACCTCGTAGAACTTAGCGACGAACACGATACTCGTACCTTCAACGGTAACTTCACACTATATCGTTAAGATTTGTTTGCTTCATAGGTTATACATTAATTAATATTTATTTCAAAAGGGCTATCCGCTAAGGGTAGCCCTTTTTCATTTCTTAAAAATTTTATTGCTATCCCAACTATAATGGTCATTGTATTTTCCTTCACTTTATTTATTACATTTTGCCTTTTATTTTTAT
>ERZ773049.1602-NODE-1602-length-12911-cov-11.727442_pt1 | contig 12911 bp, 10 predicted proteins | sample MGYA00580633_ERZ773049 | MGnify/ENA primary metagenome ERZ773049 (study PRJEB29015, sample SAMEA2737991) | human oral metagenome | biome: human oral; feature: human-associated habitat; material: dental | place: China | collected 2066 ... | reverse complement strand
GACCCGAGCGCATGGCGGTCAGCAGCCGGCGAGTCGGTCCGGGCGAGATGACCGAATCCCCGGCGTGCACGGTCCGCACCGCCTCGATGAGCCGGGGAGGCGGAGTGTTCTTGAGCAGGAACCCGGCGGCCCCGACCTCGATAGCGCCCAGTACGTAGCCGTCGGTGTCGAAGGTGGTCAGGATGACGATGCGGCCCTGAGCTCCGGCCTCGACCAGGCGGCGGGTGGTGGCCAGGCCGTCCAGTCCGGGCATCTGGATGTCCAGGAGCAGCACGTCCACAGGGTCGCTCTGCGCCCGACGCAGGGCCTCGTATCCATCGGTGGCCTGCCAGACCACCTCCATGCCGGCCTGGGCGCCCAGCAGCATGGCCAGCCCCGCGGTCAGCAGTGGCTCGTCATCGGTCAGGCCGATGCGGATCACGCTCATATGCTCACGCATCCCCTCTACTCGCAACGGCCGCCGGCACACTCATGCGCACCCGCCATCCGCCCGTGGGCGTGGGGCCGACCTCCAAGCTCCCGCCGACGTCGGCGAGCCGTTCCTCCATGGAGGCCAGGCCCGTGCCTTCGCGACCCCGGCGACCCCCGCGGTGCGTTCCCGCGGACCTCTCGCCGTCCGCATGAGGCCCGGCCCCGGGCGAGACTGGGGCGACGGCGGCAGCATCAACAGCACCATCCGAATAGCTCTCTTCGTTCTTCTCATTGGTGACAACGGCCTCGAGAGCGTCGCCCACACTCAGCGCAACAGTGGTCGGGGCGCCGGCGGCGTGCCGCATGACATTGGTCAGGGCCTCCTGCACGCAGCGGTAGACGGCCCGGCCCACCTCGGGGTCGACGTCGCCCGTCTGCGACAGCGACAGGCTCACCGGCAGGCCGGCTCGTCGGGCGCGGGCGATCAGGACGGGCACCTCCTCCAGCCCGGGCGAGGCCTCGCCGACAGTCGCGAGGACCGGTTCAACATCTCTACCCGCCGGCATCGCGCCCGGGCGAATCGCGACCGTCGTCCTGTCGACGTCCTCAATGCCCTCAATGCCCTCAATGCCCTCAATGCCCTCGATGTCCTTGGTGTCCTTGACGGCGGGCGGAGGATCCTCATCGGCCCGCAGGACGTCGACAAGGGCGCGCACCTCATCCACGGCCCGGCGGCTGGTCTCCCCGATGACCGCGAGTGCGGCGTCGGCAGCGCCCGGATCGGAGGCCAGAACCGCCCGAGCCCCGGCGGCCTGCATGCCGATGACCGACAGGGAGTGCCCCACCAGGTCGTGGACGTCGCGGGCGATGCGCTGGCGCTCCTGCACCACGGCCAGCCGGCGCTCGGTGTCCTGCTGCGCCCGGAGGATCGCGGCTCGTTCCAAGGCCTGCTCGACGCGCTCGCGCGCCCGGCGCCGTGAGGCGCCGACGAGCGCCGCCACCGAGACCAGCGCCCACCCGGAGACGATGGGGATGATCAGACGGTTGACGGCACCCCCTGCCGCCTGAGGATCAATGGTCTCGCCGGCACGGCACGCGGCCGGCACTATGCCGGCATAGATCAGGGCGAGCAGGACGAGGCTCCAGGGCCGGCGCATGCGGCTCTGCGTAGTCTCGGCGGCGAGCAGGCAGGATACGAGCGCCAGGACCGACGCCTCGCCGAAGATAACCAGGTGGACGGTCAGCGCCGCTCCGATGACGCAGACGGAGTAGGTGGGGGCGAGCGGATGCAGGCGCCGCAGCGCAATCGCCGTGCAGCACACGACGGTGATGCCGTAGAAGACGACTATTGCCGCGGACCCGTCGGCCCCTTCGAACCCGCTGAGTCTCGACGTGCCGAGCGGATTCGCCATGGAGAAGAACCCCAAGAGGACGGCGAGAAGGACGTCCGCCATGTCGGGCCGATCCCAGCCGTCGGGCAGCCACCCGAATCGCCCGACGGTGCGTGTCATGGCCGGCCTGCTCATAGCCAGACCGTATCGGCGGCTGGATGGCCGGTACGTCATACCCGGGTATGAGGACGGCGCCGTCAGGGCGTGCAGAGATCAGGCCGCGGCCTGACGCCCCGGCGCCCGATCCTGATGAGGCTTGCGTCATGAGCACCACCCGCCTTGAACCACCTCACGCATCGCCTCAGGCCCCGTCCTCCGCGTCATCCGTGCCCTCCGGGCCTTCCGCACCATCCGTGACGTCTCCGGCACACCCGACTTACGCAGCGGCGCCCTTCACAGCATCCTCGTCGCCCTCGTCACCCTCGGTATCCGGTGCCGCCATCGTCACCACCAGCGGCCTGACCAAGACCTTCAGCGACCGCCGCGGCACCCGCACCGTCGTCGACTCGCTCAACCTGCTCGTGCCCCGCGGCGCCGTCTACGGCTTCCTCGGCCCCAACGGCTCGGGCAAATCGACGACCATGAAGATGCTGCTGGGCCTCCTGGCCCCCACCAGCGGCGACATCGCCCTGTTCGGCACCCCTCTGGAGCGCCGCAGCCGTGGCGCCCTGATGTCGCGCACCGGCTCCATGATCGAGCAGCCTCCCGGCTACGGGCACCTCACGGGCGCGGAGAACATGCGGATCGTGCAGAAGATGCTGGGCCTGTCCGATAGGCAGGTTGACCGCGCCCTGACCCAAGTGCGTCTGAGAGAGCACCAGGACCGTCTCGTGCGCACCTACTCCCTGGGGATGAAGCAGCGCCTGGGTATCGCCATGGCTCTGGCCCGGGAGCCCGAGCTGCTCGTGCTGGACGAGCCGACCAACGGCCTGGACCCCGCCGGTATCGAGGAGATCCGCCGCCTGCTCGTCGAGCTCGCCGCCCAAAGCGTGACGGTGATGGTCTCCAGCCACCTGCTCGACGAGATCGACCGCATGGCCAACATGCTCGGCATCCTGTCCGCCGGACGCCTGGTCTTCCAGGGCACGCGGGCCGAGCTCATGGAGCACTCCGTACCCGACATGCTGGTGGTGACCCCCGCGCCCCAGGCAGTGCTGAGTATCGAGATCCTGGAAGGGCTCGTGCCCGCGAGCGGACCGGGCGCCGCCACGCGCATCCACCAGGGCGTGCGCGTGCCGGGTTTGAGCCCCAACGGCGCGGCCGAGCTCATCCGCCGCCTTGTGAGCGCGGGAGTAACAGTCCACGAGGTGCGTCGGGAATCCCAGAGCCTGGAGGACATCTTCATGGATCTGACCGGTGGGGCGGGAGTGCTGTGATGAGTATCGGAATGAGCACCGGGACGAACGCCGCCGCGCCTGTCCTCGGGCACCACCCGCGGCGCGCCTCCATCGGACTCGAGCTGAGCAAGATGCGGCGCCTGCGCACCGTGCCGGTGGCCGCGGCACTCGCAGCCGCAACGGTCGCCCTGTCGGCGGCGAACCTGTTCTCCGCATCCGCGCGCGCAGGCTTCTCCTCCCCCGACTCCCGCGTCTGGGAGGAGCTGCTCCTGAACTACACCCTCATGTCCGCGATCACCGGGCCGATCCTGGCCGCGGTCCTCGCCAGCCGCCAGACCGACATCGAGCACTCCGGGGCGGGATGGACGCTCTTCGCCACCGCCGGGCGCACCCCGGGAGCGCTGTGCCGGGCCAAGGTGGTGGCCCTGAGTCTGGTAATCGCGCCCGCCATCACCTGCCAGAGCCTGGCCCTGGTCGGCTCGGCGCGCCTGGCGGGAGTCGCCGTCCCGCTCAGTCCCGGCCCGTGGGCGCTGTACACCGCTGGGCTGATCGCCGTCGACCTGGCCCTGTGCGCCTTCCACGTGTGGCTGGCGGCGGTCAAGGAGAACCAGCTCATCGGGGTCGGAGTCGGTCTGCTCGGCTCTTTCGTCGCCGTCTACATGCTGCTGGCGCCCGCCTGGGTCGCTCGCCTGGCCCCTTGGGGCTACTACGCGGTCATCTCCTGCGCCCGGGTCGACACGAACGCCCAATACGCCCGATACACCACCCAATACACCACGCCTCCTCTGGGATGGGTGGTCGCCTTCCTGATCCTGGCCGCCGTCCTGTTCATCGCGGCAACTCGGCGGCTCGACCGGATCGAGAGGTGAATCCCATGACTACTGACATGTCTCCTGTGGCTCCTATGAATCCTGCATCTGCGACCCGTGTCCCCGATTCTCACCGGTCCCGCACCGAACCGGCCGGAAGACCCCGGCATACTGCCTTCACTGGTTTCACTGCGCTCATCGCGGTCGAGGCTCTCAAGCTGCGACGCTCATCGGTGTGGGTGGTCGCCCTCATCCTGCCCGTCCTGGCGGTCGTATCCGGATCGGTCAACTACATGATGAATCGGTCACAGTTGTCCCACGGCTGGGACAGCCTGACCTCCCAGGTCTTCATCTTCTACGGAATGTTCTTCTGCTCCCTGGGCCTCGCCCTGCTGGCCGCAGCGTCGTGGCGTCCCGAGCACCGCGGCACGAGTTGGAACACGATGCGCACCACCGAGTACAGCCCGGTTGCTGTCGCCGCCGCCAAGACCCTGGTCATGACGGCGCCCGCAGCCGCTATGCAGATGGTCGTCATGCTCCTGACCTGGGCGGTCGGAGCGGGCCTCGGTCTGGGCGCCGCCCCGCCGGCGGCCTTCGTGGCCGAGTGCCTGCTCAGTATCCTCGCGGCACAGCCCCTGATCGCCGTGCAGTCCCTGCTGAGCATGCGGATGCGATCCTTCGCGGCACCGGTGGCCGTGTGCGTCCCCGGCCTGGTGGTGAGCATGGCGCTGGTCATGAACGGCAGTTGGGTCGCCAACGTGTGGCCGCAGGCGCTGGTGACTCGGGCGCTCACGCTGGGCAGCACGGCCGTGAGCGGCTCCGCCGCCATGGATGTCGGCGGCGTGGCGACCCTGCTGGCGGGAACGGCCCTCTCGGCGCTCGTGTGCTGGGGGCTGCTGATCACCGTGGCACGGCGCACCGGCGGGGCCCGGTAGCCGATAGCCGGTAGCCGACCCGCCCGACTCGCCCTGCGCTCGGCGGCGGTCCCCGAACGGCCCCAAGACTCCGCGGAGCGCCGCCAGGTGCAGATGAGCCCCGGCGGCGTCAACAGGTCGACAGATCGGCAGATCGTCTATGGTGCTGGCCATGGCCTCCCTCCTCAGCCGGATCCTCAGCATCTTCAGCATCTTCGGCCCCGCCGCCAAGAGTGCGGTGACCGACGCCGTCAAGGGGGAGCTGCAGCGGCGCGACACTGTCACCGAGGCGGGGTGGAGCGTTGAGCCGACCGGCCCTCAGAGCCCGGCCCCTTCCGCGGAGCGAGCCGCCCGCCCCGCGCCATCACGATCATCATCACAGCACCCGGGCCGGCGGCACGACTCGCGCTCGGGCGATGGATCGCCGTCGGTTCAGGCCTCGGCCGGGGCGAGCGTCTACGACGTCGGAGCCCTGGGCCTGACCGACTTCGCCTACTCCCCCGATCCCGATGGCGAGCCCGACCCCGGTGAGGTCGTGTGGACCTGGGTGCCTTACGAAGAGGATGCGTCCCAGGGCAAGGATCGACCGGTGCTCGTGCTCGCCCGTCAGACTGAGTCCGCCTCCGGTGAGCGGCTGGTCGTGGCGCAGATGACGAGCAAGGACCATGATCGCGACGCCGCCCAGGAGGCCCGGTGGGGACGCTACTGGCACGATGTCGGCACTGGGGACTGGGACTCCCGGGGACGGCCCAGCGAAGTGCGCCTGGACCGTCTGCTGGTGGTCGAGCCTTCCGCGGTGCGTCGCGAGGGGGCCACCATGAGCCGTGGCGTCTTCGACGGGGTCGTCGCGGCCCTACGCGCTCATTGGGGGTAGGGCAGTAAGAGCCTCGCGAGCGGACGTGCGCAAGACAGCCGAAACAACCGAGACAGCCTCGACCGCGGATTCCGGTCACGTGAGGCGAGGAGTCGTCCAGCGATCCGCGACAAACCTCACGTTCACGTGCGAGCAGCTCCCCGAGGCCACCACGGCGACGAATGCTAGAGTGCTTTCTTGGACCTCTGGCCTGGCCGGCTGCGGGGTCCGGCGACCGGGTCTCGTCGCGTGCTTCCACCAGCTCTCGTCAGACCCGTGTGCGCGAACCCTCCTCTCCGGCCGCTGACCACACTCGATTCAAGAAAGCTCTCACCAACCGTGGCGAACATCAAGTCCCAGATCAAGCGCATCAAGACCAACGAGAAGGCCCGCCTGCGCAACCAGTCCGTCAAGTCCGAGCTCAAGACCTATGTGCGTCGCGTCCGGGAGGCCATCGACGCCGGCGACAAGGCCGCCGCCGAGGAGCACTTGCGGAAGGCCTCCCGCAAGCTGGACAAGGCCGTCTCCAAGGGCGTCATCCACAAGAACCAGGCCGCGAACCGCAAGTCCAAGCTCGCCAAGCGCGTCGCCACTCTCTGAGGCCGGCTGAGAGCCGATCGGGATCGGCATCCGCAGGCGCCGGCTCGGGCCGGCCCGAACAGCCGCAGCCAGACGTTACGTCAAGGGCGCCTCCCCGCTATGGGGAGGCGCCCTTGACGGCTCTCCGAGCCGTGTCAGTAGACCTACTCTGCAGACCTACTTTGCGCCGTCGGTGCCGCCAGGAGCATCCTGGTCATCCTTGACCGGCAGGGGTGCGTCGTCGGCGTTCCGGGCGAGCCGGGATGGCCACCAGATCGCCCTGCCGATGTCATAGGACAGGGCCGGCACGAGCAGCGAACGCACGACGAAGGTGTCGAGCAGGACGCCGAAGGCGACGATGAAGGCGAGCTGGGCGAGGAAGAGGATCGGAATGACGGCCAAGGACGCGAAGGTCGCAGCCAGCACCATGCCCGCCGAGGTGATGACCCCCGCCGTGATGGTGAGTCCTCGCAGAATTCCCTCGCGAGTGCCGTGCTCGATCGCTTCCTCCCGCACTCGGGTCATCAGGAAGATGTTGTAGTCGATGCCCAGGGCGACGAGGAAGACGAAGCCGTACAACGGCACCGCGGGATCGGCGCCCGGGAAGTGCAGAAGGTGGTTGAACACGACGGCGGAGACCCCCATGGCAGTGCCGAACGAGATCACCGTGGTCGCGATGAGCAGCACCGGTGCGACAACGGAGCGCAGCAGCGCAATGAGGATGAGCAGGATGACGACGAGGATGATCGGAATGATGAGGTTGCGGTCATGAATCGCAGCCCTGTTGGTGTCCACGGCCGTGGCCGTCACGCCCCCGACCAGTGCGCCCGGAGCCTCCTGGGAGAGCTCGGCGCGCAGATCGCGCACCGTATCGCCCGCGGCCTGAGAGTCCGCCGCATCGACCAGCGTGCCCTGAATGAGAACGCGGCCATCCACAACGGTGGGCGCGGGTGCGGGAGTTCCGGGCGGCCCGTAGGCGGTGATGCCGTCCTCGGTGACCGGCGCCGAACCGCTGGGCGAGTCGGCGGAGGTCACGCTCACCCCGTCGATCCCGGGGCTGGCGAGCAGCACGTCGGAAACCGCTTGAAGCTGCTCCTCACCTGCCACCACCCTCACGGGACTGCCGGACCCTCCCGGGAAGTGCTCGCCCAGTGCGACCTGTCCCTCGCGCGCCTGAGAGGCGCCCAGGACCAGATCCGAGGAGGGCACGCCGTCGGCCTTGAGCTGGGTGACGCCAAGGGCCCCCACGAGCAGGACGACGGCGGTGACCACCCAGACCATGCGCGGACGCTCCCCCAGCAGACGGGAGATCCTGGCCCACAGGCCGGAGGAGGCACCACTGTGATCGGCGGCAACCGCCTCGGGTTTGTAGAGCGGCCGCTTCGGCCAGAAGGCGGTGCGTCCGAACAGCACCAGGATGGCCGGCAGAAGCGTCAGGGCGGAGACCATGGCGAAGACGATGCCGATCGCGGTGACCGGCCCCAGTGTGCTGTTCGACTTCAGATCGGACAGGGTCAGTGTGAGCAGCCCGGCGATGACTGTCCCGCCGGAGGCCACGATCGGCTCAACCGAGCCCTTGAGAGCTTTCCAGCAGGCCTGCCAGGCGTCCTGAGTCACCCGCAGCTCCTCGCGGTAGCGGGCGACGAGGAGTAGGGAGTAATCCGTTGCCGCCCCGATCACGAGGATGAACAGGATCCCCTGGGTCTGGCCGCTCAGGAGCAGGATCCCCCACTTGGCGAGCCACCATATCGTCAGCAGGGCGGCGCACAGGGCGAACAGGCTGGTCGAGAGCACGGCCACCGGCAGCAGGACGGAGCGGTAGACGAACAGGAGAATGACGAGCACCACCAGGAGAGCCACTCCCAGGAGCAGGCCGTCAATACCGGCGAAGGCCCCGATGAGGTCGGCGCTCAGGCCGGCCGGGCCCGTGAGGTGGACAGTGACTCCTTCAGGCGCCTCGGCACGCAGGGTGTCGGAAACTGCGTTCGCCACGTCGGCGATATCGGTCCCGGAGTCGATGGGCACGAAGGCCTGGACAGCCATCCCGTCCTCGGAGGGCAGCGCGGGAGATGGAGTGCCCACGCCCTCGATCTCTGCGAGTCCACCGACCTGTTGACTGATCTGCTCGAGCTGGTCCTGGCTCAGCTCGCTGTCGCCGACGAAGACAGCGATCGCGGGTACCTCGTCGGAGTCGGTGAACTCACCGAGCACGTGTTGAACCTGGGTGGCGTCGGCGGACTCCGGAAGGAAGGCCGTTTGGTCATTGGAGGACACCTCGGAGACACGGCCGAAGTAGGGTCCCCCGATCCCCGCAGCGCTCACCCATACCAGGATGAGCACGGCGGGCAGGAGGACACGCAGCCACCTGGGCGCTCGGCTCATTCCCGATGCCGAGGACTGCGGGTATTTCGAGACTTGCTGGACCCACGGTGACGACGCGCGTGATCCAGGCGGTGCGGATGGTGCAGATGGAGTAGATGCTGATTGGTCCGAATCGGCGGAATCAGTGGTCTCAGCGGATTCGGCGGACGACGCATTGTTCATAAAATAAACCTTTCAGGGGTGTTTATATCTTAAAGAAATGTTGTGAGATCTTCACGATGGCGTGGCTTACGCCCGCCTCACGGCGACCGACGTCCGGCAGCGTTAAGATGCTGAAGGCCGGCGCGATCTGGCCGAACTGATTCATCTCGCCCCAGTCAATTCACAACTCAGTCAGGAGTGCGCATGCGCATAGGCTTCGATCGGGACAAGTACTTGCGCATGCAGTCCGAGCGCATTGCGGAGCGCCGTGCCCAGTTCGGCGGCAAGCTCTACCTTGAGTTCGGGGGCAAGCTCATCGATGATATGCACGCTTCGCGCGTACTGCCCGGCTTCACCCCGGACAACAAGATCGTCATGCTCGCCGAGCTCGCCGACGAGGTCGAGATCATCGTCGCCGTCAATGCGAGGGATCTCGCCCGGAACAAGGTTCGCGCGGACCTCGGCACCGGCTACGAGGACGAGGTTCTGCGGCACATCGACGCCTTCCGCTCCTACGGCCTGCTGGTGGGAAGCGTCGTCATCACCCAGTGGACCGAGGACAACCCCCAGGCCCGGGACTTCAAGCGCAAGCTGGAGAAGCTGGGCATCACGGTCTACCGCCACTATCCGATCCCCGGATATCCCGGGGACGTCGCCCTCATCGTCTCCGAGCAGGGCTATGGGCGCAATGAGTACATCGAGACGTCCCGCAATCTCGTCGTCGTCACCGCTCCGGGGCCGGGCAGCGGCAAGATGGCCACCTGCCTGTCGCAGATGTACCACGACCATGCCCGCGGCCTGTCCTCCGGCTACGCCAAGTTCGAGACCTTCCCGATCTGGAACCTGCCCCTGGATCACCCGGTGAACATCGCCTACGAGGCCGCTACCGCCGACCTCGACGACGTCAACATGATCGATCCCTTCCACCTGGCCGCCCACGGCATCCAGACCGTCAACTACAACCGCGACGTCGAGGTCTTCCCCGTCCTGACACGCCTGTTCGAGGAGATTCTGGGGGCCTCGCCCTACCGGTCCCCCACGGAGATGGGCGTCAACATGGCGGGCTCCTGCATCAGCAACGACGAGGTCTGCCGCGAGGCCAGCAAGCAGGAGGTCATCCGTCGTTATTACAAGGCGCTCGTGGACGAGAAGCGCAACGTGACCGACCCGGTTCAATCCGCACGCATCTCTCTGCTCATGTCCAGGCTCGGTATCGAGAAGAAGGATCGTCCCGTGGTGCCGCCCACACTGCGCCTGGCGGCGTCCACCGGAGCGCCCGCCTCCGCGATCGAACTGCCCGACGGGACGATCGAGCTCGGCAAGACCTCCCCGCTGCTGGGCTGTTGCTCGGCCATGCTGCTCAACGCGCTCAAGCGTCTGGCGGGGATCGGCCGGGACGTGGACCTGCTGTCCAAGAGCTCGATCGAGCCGATCCAAACGCTCAAGACCCAGCACTTGGGAAGTCACAACCCGCGTTTGCACACCGACGAGGTGCTCATCGCCCTGGCCGTGTCGGCCAACGGCGACCACAACGCCGCACTCGCCCTGTCACAGCTGGAGAACCTGCGCGGGTGCGATGTGCACACCTCGACGATCCTGGGAAGCGTGGACGAGGGCATCTTCCGCTCTCTCGGAATCCAGGTCACCAACGAGCCCGTGTACGCGACCAAGTCGTTGTACCGCAAGCGCTGACGAGCATCAGAGCCCGGCCGCGCCGGATCTCCCGTGTTGCCCACGTGTCCCGAGTTCCCGAGGTCCTGAAGGCCCCGGGGCGGGAGGAGGTACGGCCATCATCATCTCGCAGGCACAGGAGGATCATCATGTTCACCGGAATCGTTGAGGAGCTCGGGCGCGTGGAGCGCCTGGAGCGCACAGGGGCGTCGGCAAGGCTGACGGTCCACGCCCCGCGAGCCATGGAGGGGACTCGACCGGGCGACTCCATCTGCGTCAACGGGTGCTGCCTGACCGTCGCCGAGCCCCACGACGACGCCTTCACCGCCGATCTCATGGCCGAGACACTCGAGCGGACCGGACTGGGTGAGCTTGCCGTCGGCAGTCCGGTCAACCTGGAGCGGGCGCTGCGCCCCACCGACCGCATGGGCGGGCATATCGTCCAGGGCCATGTCGACGCCACAGCACGGATCCTCGAGCGCCGCCACGAGGACCACTGGGACATGCTGCGCGTCTCGGTGCCCGAGGACCTGACTCGCTACGTCGCGGTCAAAGGCTCTATCGCCATCGACGGGGTGTCGCTGACCGTGGTCGATGTCGCCGATGTCATCAGAGCCGCCGAGGTCGCCGGAACAGTCGAGGTCTCAGAGAGCACCGGCTCCTCGGGATCGCTGACCGTCTGCCTGATCCCCGAGACCCTGCGCCGCACGACCCTGGGCGTCAAACAGCCAGGTGACAGCGTCAACCTGGAAGTCGACGTCATGGCCAAGTACATCGAGCGTCTCCTGGGCACGGTCGCTCAGCAGGCGCGATGATGCGTGACTCAGGAATGCAGGAGTCAGTCGCGCAGTAAACGCAGCAATGCCGCCTCAACGGCCGGCTGATTGAGACGGGCGGGCGCCGCCCGTCCCCCGGGCAGGCGCCCCGACACCAGCAGTAGCTCAGGACTCAAGGTTCAGGGTTCAGGCGCGACGTCAACGGGCGGGAAGCCGCCCCCGGCGGGCGTTGCAGATGGTGAGCACTGCCCGCTCGACGGCATGAACGGGGTCGCGCGCCTCGCCCTTGACCTCGGCATCCGCTCGGGCGACCGCGGTAATGGCAACGGCCAGGGCGTCATCAGACCAGCCGGACAACTCGCGGCGAGCGCGATCGACCTGCCAGGGCGCCATACCCAGATCCTTGGGACTCATGCCCCGCCTGCCCCCCAGGGCGGCTACACGGGCCAGCTGACGGATCTTCATCGCCAGGGCGGCGACGATCGGCACTGGATCGGTGCCAGTGGCGATGGCGTGACGCAGAGCGGTGATGGCCTTGGCGACGTTGCCCGCCGCCGCCGCATCCGCCACGGTGAAGCCGGTGGCCTCGAATCGCCCCGCGTAGTAGGTATTGACCGCCTGGAGGGTGATGGTGCCCTGCGTGTCGGCGACGAGCTGATCGACGGCCGAGCACAGCTCGCGCAAATCGGAGCCGAGGGCGTCGACGAGCGCGCCAACGGCCTCGGGCTCCATACGGCGGCCCATGCGGCGCGCATCAGAGCTCACGAGCGCGGCCTTGTCCTTGGGAGACTTGACGGCCTCGATGGTCACCACGGGGTAGGGCGACTTGGCCAGGGCGTTGAGGAGCTTTCTGCCGCGCTGGCCGCCGTTGTGGCGCAGCAGGACGACGACCTCGGGGGCCGGAGCGGAGATGTAGGCCAGCAGGTCCGTCAACAGCGCGTCGTTCATCTGCTCCAGGGCGGGCACCAGCACGAGTTTCGGCTCGCCGAAGAGAGAGGGGGACGCGAGGGTGTCGAGCTGGTGAGGCTCATAGGCGGCGGCCTCGATCGTGCTGATCTCGGTGGAGGGGTCCTGCTGACGCGCTTGAGCCAGAAGCCTGCTCACCGCGCGGTCGGCGAGGATCTCCTCGCCCGCGCGGATGAGGACGACCGGTGCGAGGTCGACCTGGTCCCAGGCGGGTCCTTCCGGTGTGCGCCGGGAGCCTCGGGAGGAGCGTCGGGTCGGTGCCATGGGGCAAGCCTGCCACGCAGCGCCGAGATACCCGTCGAGGCGAACACGGGCCGATCACAGGCGTCGTCGGTCGAGCCTCGCAAGCAGGATCCAAAAGCCCCACAGGCAGTCAGCAGACTCGCGCGCCCCCGCCGTGAGGCGACCGCGGCCCCGGCGGCCTCGAGCGGGAGCCCAGCCGACCAGGTTTTCCCCGCACGCGCGGGGATGAGCCGAAGTACAGCAGGCGCTGGAAGTGCTTGCGGGCGTTTTCCCCGCACGCGCGGGGATGAGCCGGCGTTGTATCGCCTCGAACTTGCAGCGGTTGCGTTTTCCCCGCACGCGCGGGGATGAGCCCGATCGAAGGAGACTGACATGAGCGCCCTCAAAGTTTTCCCCGCACGCGCGGGGATGAGCCCGTCAACGCCATCAGCGGCGGCA
>ERZ773049.1599-NODE-1599-length-12921-cov-6.467278_pt1 | contig 12921 bp, 20 predicted proteins | sample MGYA00580633_ERZ773049 | MGnify/ENA primary metagenome ERZ773049 (study PRJEB29015, sample SAMEA2737991) | human oral metagenome | biome: human oral; feature: human-associated habitat; material: dental | place: China | collected 2066 ... | reverse complement strand
AATGCTTTAATTTTAAGAAATATCTTACAGAAAGCCTACAACAGTGGGCTTTTTGCTTTGTCTTAAAACGTTGATTTCTGGGTTTGCTTAGATATTTGCTAGATTGATTTCATAGCCGTTTCAAAGAATGAGACGGCTTTTTTGGCGTTCTCTTTTGAGAGGTGGCTATATATATCCATAGTCATACTGATTTGTGAATGACCTAGGCGGTGCTGAAGCTCCTTGTAAGGTATGCCAGAGTTAAGCAGTAAACTAGCGTGGGTATGACGGAAACCGTGAAAGCCAATGTTAGGAACGCTAGCACGTTTGAAGTGGGTTCTTAACCTGGTTTGTAAGGTTCGATTATTAGGGTACTCATGTATGAAGTCAGAAAAGACCACAGTTTCAGAGCGCCCGAGTTGCCAAGCCTCTTGTATTTGCCTACGTTTATATTGCTTGAGCATAGCGACTGTTTGGCGGTCTATATCTATATCCCGATAGCTAGACTTTGATTTTGGGCTATTGATTTCTTGCTTATAGTTTAGAGTCTTTGTGACGTGGACAATGGCATTTTCTAGGTCAATATCTGACCAGGATAGGGCTAAAGCTTCATTGATACGGCAACCAGTGGCCAGTAGAAACTTGTAAAGTGTAATCTCGTAAAAATGGCGGTACTTGTTACTGTCTAAACTATCGAGATAGCCAAGAAACTTTTTAAGCTCCTGATTGTCAAAATGTTTGATCTTGTGGCGGTTTGCTTTTTGATTGTTTCGAGGTAACAAGACCTCACGGGCTGGATTGAATGGGATAGCTTGCATAATGACACCATATTGAAGAATACGCTTGTTAAGCGCGTGGATTTTATCATAATGCAGATACGCCCCAGTCTCTCCTTTATTAGTCTTTTCTGCCAGTTGGTTGACGATGGATTGAATAAGTGGAGTTGTCAGCTTATCGAGCTTGTATGAGCCAAATAGAGGTAAAACGTGGGCTTTTAAGAGCTTTCTAGTAGCGTCTTGACTATTTGGCTTCACAGTATGTTTGTGATTATCCCACCATAGGCTAGCTAGCTCCTCGTAGGTGGATATAGTAGAAGCTTGAAACCTGGTCGATCCGTTTACCTTAAAGTCTATAATTGCGTCTTGGGCTTTTTGCTTGACCTCTTTTTTAGTGCGCCCCGTGACTTTCGTTGTGACTTGTTTGCCTGTTACCTGATCAATGCCTAGATAGACACTAGAGCGGTAGACTATTGACCCGTCTTTTTTACTATGTTGCGTTATTTTCATGATGATAAACCTTTCTAAAATACATCAGCAGGCAAGCTATTATTAAAAAGGTTTTAGATTGTGGTTTATATCATGCCAGGGCTTCATAGTTTGCGCCTATTTTAATTTGTTTTCGGGAGTTTGGCTCAGATTATTCATTGTAACCAATGCCCCAGTATGGAATATATTGCATATTCTTTTTACCAGCATTTTCATCATAAATTTTTATTTTATTATTTTCTAATGCAAGAGAAATGAGTTTGGAAGCAACGGATGATTGTTTATTTGTTAATCCGAATCTTTTTCTAAGTGTGCTATTTGTCATATAATCATCTTCGATGTATAGTATAGCAGAATGATAATAAATAGCATTTATTTTTTCTCTATTACCCATTTCCTGGATACTTCGTCGTTGGTGTAAAGTAACAACAGTATAATTATCTTTAGCAGATATATCAGGAGCGGGTAGATGATTTAATTCTAGCGTCAATATAATCTTGTCTATACCACTTCCGCGAGATTCTACTAAATGCATCTTTCGAAACAGATTAGCTAAATCTTCATTTCGAGAATAAGGAGGCATGTCAAGTAATCTTTCTGGACGATTAAGAGGAGATCCTGGATTTGTGAATACAATTCTATTATCGAATATTTCAATTGTTGGGGAGCTACCTTTTACAGAAAAATCCTGATGTACAATTTGATTTGCGACAATTTCACGTATTACAAGAGGAGGATAATCTGTATCAGAGGTAATTTGCCCATTTTCTTTTAATGTCTCTGGATTTCTAGGTAAATGACTTTTGATAAATTTTAGCAAACCATCAAAACCAACGGCAGCTCCTTTACTTGCTGTGTTATCGGCCACTGCACTAAGTTTATTATTTCCATCATACCTAATTACTCGTAAAGCATGAGATGATAGGTTTTCAAAGTTATTAATATTCTTTGCGAAAGTAAATGCCCCCATATTGGTTAGATTAAAAGTTTTTCCAGAAGATTCTATAATTCCATCGTTTATCATATAAGTAATTATTTCTTCGTCAGTTGAGCCAACAAAATAGCCTAGCATCTTCAAATAAGAATTAATATCAAGTAATTCTTTGATTTTATCAAAGGTACATGCGGTTTTTGCAAATTCTCTTTCGAATGATCGTGCTTCAAAGGATTTCCATAACTCTCTCTCTTTTTCGGGATAGTCCTTTAAGTTTTTCAATGAAGAGCCGCTTCTAATGTACCGACTACCATTAAAAGCAATAGGTCTACCAGCTTTCATATGGATAACTAGAACGACAACATGATTTTGATTAATATCATATTCTTCAAACCGAATTGTAATACGAGGGTCAAGCATTCGTTCTAACCAAGTAATAAATGGTTCTCCACCATGTTTTTCAGTTTTTGGGTAGAATTTTGTACCGACGATCTCTTTTGAATCATCGTCAATTCCCCAAATTAGGTACGAAAATTGTCGATTTAAAATTGCTGATGAATTGGCCAAAGCTGATATATATTTACCTATACGTTCATGATCATTATTATTTACTTTATATTCAATAATTTCATCTTCGTTTTTAGTCAATAATTTTAATAATTTTTCTGAATCTTTATTTTCCATAATTTTTATTTTCCAAGTGATTTCTAAATGAGTTAAAAACACTGTTAAATCAACGTTTTTTTATTTTCCAAGTAAATTCCACGCGCCCAAAAGTTGAACTATACAGTTTTGTTGATGTCGACAAAATTAGTAGAATTTTTTAGGGGGCAACTGGTTAAATGTTACAACGAACAAAGAGCGAAGTAAGAGAAGTCACGCGCTTCAGGATTGTTGGATATTGTGGCGCGTGGTATGCTATAGGTCGCATTTTAAATGCAAGAGTGGTATAATCATGTTGTAATCATCTTATCGGGAGCGTCCTCTATAGTGTATAGAGAGTTAGCACCATCTGGTTCAATTAGGTTGATTATATTAGTCTTGATTAAAGGTAAGGGTATTGACTTACCTTTTTTTGTTGCTATTCTTCAATTCTCTTGACTTTTCTTGAATTTTTCTAACTCTTCAAGATAGTCTTCTGCCCAAATCCCAGTTTTTTGATATCGGTCAATTCTGTCTATATATCTTCGATTAAAGTTAGCTTCAATTTCCAAATCCATAATCATATCCATATTATTCTCTGTATAGTCAAGACTAGAAATATATTCTTCTAAGAAATTGGCCTGTGATTCGTAGAATTTTTTCATACCGTTTAAATCCTTAACAGGAATAGGATTTCGGAGATTATAGTTATATAGATTTACAATATCATTCAAGTCTGATCTGATAAAAAATGCACTATCGATAGCTTGTTTGGTATTTTCAAAAGCTTCTTCATCGAGCTCTTCTCTAGTTTTTTCCATGTAATCTAGGATGTAGTCCCAGTTATATCGACTTCTAGCAGAACTGCCATATAAAAGTTGCTCAACGCTAAGATTTCCTAGTTTTGCTATTTTTAACAAATTTTCTTTGTTAGGCAAATTACGCCCCTTTTCCCAATTATTAACAGTCCCCTTACTGGTATTAAATGCTTTGCCAAATTCCTCCATGGTTGCACCTTGGTCAAGCCTAATACTTTTAATTCGGTTTCCTACTTCAATATTATTCACTTCCATTTTTTTACCTCGTATTTAAATTATAACTATTTTTTGTCTTTAAGTAAAGAAAAGTATTGACTTTTTAAAAAACATCGGTTACAATCAAGGTATGCAAAAGTAAAGAGGGTGATGATATTGCGAAAATATAAAATTAGAGGCTATAGAAACATGTTAGGACTAACCCAAGCAGAGCTAGGAAAAAAATTAGGTATGACAAAGCAAACATACTATAACAAAGAAACTGGACGTTGCTCATTTACAGATATTGAAAAAATGGCTTTCAAAAAATTGCTGCTACCAATGTTTCCAGATATCACTGTCGAAGATATTTTTTTTTAAACAAAAAGTATTCAAAAGTAAAGAAAGAGGTAAAACCATGAACCTAGTCTACATGGACGGCAAGAAAAAGCCGTATACTACGAGTGCAATCATAGCTGAATGTGCTGGAATAAAACACCATGCAATACAGGAACATATCAGAAAGAACATTGAACGCTTGGAACGTTTTGGAAAGGTCTCATTTCAAATGCGACCTTTACCGAGTGGACAACAAGCTAAAGATTATATTCTGAACGAGCAACAGGCAACCTTGCTGATTACGTTCTTAAAGAGTACCGAGCAAGTGGCTAACTTCAAAGAAAACCTTGTCAAAGCATTCTTTGAAATGCGGGACGAGCTAGCAAAGTTTAAGCTGCAGCGTGCTCTAGAAAAGCCAAAGCGTAAGACTTTGCATGACAGCACAGAAAGCTGGAAAGAAGCTCCAAAACACGCGCATAGCACCATTACAAACCTTTTGCTAAAAGGCACTAGCGGCATGAATAAAAAGCAACTGATGGCAGCGCGTGGCGGTCTGACAGGGATCGATAGCCTGACCAGTACCGAGCTTGCCAGATACCAAGCCTTGGAAGATATGGCTATCGCTATGATTAACCTAGGCATGACCTATCAGGATATTAAGTCCATGGTCTTCAGACAAAAAGAAAACGCGCCACAAGGCGCGTGAGAGCAACAAAAAAGGCTTAGCAATAACCACACCGCAGAGCCTTTCACACTATCACTAAAACATAATAAACAAGCAGGCAAGCTGTTATTAAAAGGGTTTTAGTAAAGATTTATACCTAGATTATAGCATATCTAGGACACTTTGACCATACGGAGAGCACCAACTCTTAAAACTGGTACTTTCTCACGCTCTCAAAGTTTGGCGAGTCTGAGCGTGAGGCTGGCAATTACAGGAAAGGCATTAAAAAGCTGTCAAAACAGAACAAGCCCATCAAGGCAATTACACAAACATAGAAACAGAGGTAAAAAACATGGAACAATATTTTAAAGATTTTGAAAAAAAGTTGGGACTTGTAGAGGAAAAGCTAGATATTTTATCAGAGTGGCATTTATCCAAGAAACACCACGGGGCAACAGAGATTGCTGAAGATTGTAGGTCAGCAATTAGTCAGTTATGGATTCAGTTTTACGAATTATCTGAAGCATATAAAAAGCAAGAGGCAAGTCATGAGGATTTCTTTAATAGGAATGTTGAGAACCTGCTTGGGGAATTAAAAAAATATGACGATGAATGCACAGAAAGACATGGCAAAGCCCCTGACTGGTTGCTATTCAGTTTCTTAGATCAAGCAATAAAAGAAAATAATTTAAGTAATGGGATCATTCACACAACTGCTTCAACCTGGACGTATTTACGTAGTTTAGTAGTTGCTGATCTGCGAAAAAGAGGGCTATTAAAATGAATGAACTACTAGGCGCAATTTTAACACTACTACTTTTCTTTCTAGCTGGCGTATGTGCTGAGCTGTTTCACTCCTGGGCTATTGCTTACAGACGCAGAGGATATATCACCAAACGGCAACTCAGAAAGATGGAAAAATGGCTTGAAACAATGGAGGGCAGAGGATGACGGATAAAACAAATGATATTCTAGTGGACTATGAAGGGCTTTGCGGAGAGTTAAAGGACATTCTGGAGGTTTTAGAATTAGCTAGCGCAGAGGAGGGGCAGAGAACTTTTCCCCTACTCCATACAGCTAATCACGCTCTAAAACAACTTATCTCAGAACACGATGCCCTAGCTGACAAATACCGAAAGGAGGGGGGCCATGACGGAGCTTGAAGAAAGAATTTTAAGACTGATACCAGTAGGGGCAGACGAGCCACGCGCAGGGCGAGATATTGCCAATGTACTGGGGCTGGAGATGAGAGCCTTACGAGATCATATTCTTCGGCTTATCGTCCGCTATGGTATTCCTATTGTGGCCAAACGTGGGGCAAGTAACGGCTACTATATCCCTGCTAATGATACTGAACGCCTAGCAGGTATCAGGGAGCTAAAGGCTCAGTATGACACAGAGGGAAGGCGTCTGGATGTGCTTATTAAAGCTGATTTAGAAAGCTATAAAGAACTGCTGAAGGGAGCTGATCAGAATGTTTAGTCTCAGCAAAGAAAGTGAATATGAGCTAACCCATGGCGTTCTGGAGCTTGTAGAGAACTATCTAGAAGCGCGTGAGAAGACCAAACCACGCTTGACAGGGTTAATTTCAGCCCAGCAAGCCATGGACGAACTGGATATAAAATACAAGACACTGCAACGGTGGGAAAATGCAGGGCTAAGACGATACAAACCACCGCTAGAGGATGCTAGAAAAGTATATTACAGGGTTAGCGAACTTTTAAAATTTTTGGGGGTGGAAAATGGCAAAGACTAAAATCTATTTTTGGCTGAAAATTGACAAGAAATTTTTTGAGAATCTTTTTATCAAGCGGCTTAAAAACATGCCGGGCGGTTATACTATGACAGTGATATATATCCGCTTAATGCTAGAAAGCTTGGAAAGCGACTGTATTTTATATTACGAGGGATACCTTGAAACTCTTAAAGAGGAGTTGGCTCTAAAATTAGATGTGTCCGAAGATGATATCCAAATGACTATGACCTATTTTACAAAATGCGGACTCATTCAGATTGATGAAGACAAAAATGCAGAGCTAACACAAGCAAAAGCCTTGGTACAACAAGAAACTAATCATGCAGCTTATATGAGGAGTTATCGCAAAGAACAACAAGAAAAAAGCAAAAATCTTACAATGTTACCCGAAGACCTCACAACGTTATCTATGTGTAAGACAGAGATAGAGATAGAGAAAGAGATAGAGTTAGAGTTAGAAGAAGAGATAGATAAAAAAACTTCTGCTGCTCCTACTGCTGAAATATCTAACTACTACCAAAAGCGTATAGGCATTATAGACGGACAACAATATCAAATCTTAACCGACTATCTCACTCTTGATGGTATGGAGCTAGAGGTTATCAAGACTGCCATAGACAAGGCTGCAGATAACGGCAAGCGATCTTTTAGCTATATCAATTCGATACTCAAGAACTGGATACAGAACGGTATTAGAACCATGGTACAAGTCGAAGATGAACAGAGACAGTTTCAGCAAAAGAAACAAGGTCAGTCTGATGACGATATTCAAGACCCGTTTATCTACTGACGGAGAGGAGAATCAATGGAATTAATGAATACAGACCAGCTAAACGAAAAAATAAAGGTAACTGATGTGCTTTGCCCAACTCATCAGATTAACCTGGTACAATTCCAAAAGCAAGATGGTTATACATCACCCTACTGCATGGAATGTACTAGGGAGAACATTAAACAGACGGAGCTAGAGGGCATAGAAAAAGCCCTAGGGCATGATCTGGACTCTTCAACCTATGATGTGCTAGCGCGTGAAAGTACGGTGTCAAATGAGCTGAGAGAGGCTTCTTTTAGCACTTTCAAAGCTGAGACAAAAGAGGAACACGAGGCCAAGGAGTTTGCTATCAAGCAAGCCAGGCAGTATCTAAACGGCATGACGGGTAACACGCTGATTATGGGCAAACCAGGTACCGGAAAGAGTCATCTGACTTATTCCATGGCCAAAGCTATCAACGAGGGCTATAAGGCTAAGAATGAGCCTAAGAGCGTCCTCTTTGTCAGCATTGCTGAAATCGTCACGCGCATTCAGTCAGGCTGGCAGTATAGGCAGAGTGATTTTACAGAGTATGACGCCTTGAAGCTGCTGACTGAGGTTGACTATCTCTTTATTGACGATCTAGGCTCAGAAAGCGTTATGAATAGCCGAAAAGATGAGGCTAATAATTGGGTACAGACCTTTCTTTTCAAGGTTTTTGATAAGCGAGAAACAACTATCATCAACACCAACCACAACGGAAAAGAGCTGGCCAGGATCTATAACGATAAGCTGGTCAGTCGAATTGGAAAACGATCAGAGGGGAATGTATACAACATGACAAACATCAAAGACAAGAGGATGAAGCGGAATTTTTAGCCAGAGAAAGGGAGGAAACCTATGACAGAACCAGCATGCTTTGAACAGGCAGATCAGGAACTGGAGAAACTCAACCGTAAGCGTAGGGATTTTATGACCGATACAACACCGGTAGAACTTGTAGATACGCCTGAATTGATTGAACTAGGTGAGAAGCTCCGGACAGAAGACACCAGCATAAACACCTATGAGTTATACAGACACCCTGAAGCGCGTGCAAAGTTATTCGCCCAAATCGCGGAAGCCTGCTTCTTGCTGATTGCAGATAGTTCACCAGTACTAGTGCAGCCAACACAAGCCCAGCGGATCCATTTTTGCGAGTACCTAGAAGGGCAGTTTCAGAATATCATTAAGAAGTTGATTGCAAGCACTGACAAGCAAGCCCTAGAGTCTTTACTTGAAGCTTTGCAACTGCCCAAAGAAAAACAAGCTCAGTTTGTCCGTGATGTGGTAGTAAGCGGCTTACTCAGTGAAGAATAGCAGCAAAGGGGCATTGCCTCTTTCTGTGGCTTAATTGCTACTTATCCCAATAGATTTGGTTTTTTTACATGATAATTTGTAGTAGTGTGCAATTTACAAAACAAACAAATACTACATATTTGACGGTTTGACCTTTGAAATAAGTCAGCTATATCAAGGATTTTGACTGGTTCGAGCGTTCCAAAAAAAGGGTGCGGTAAGCGTTCCAAAAAAGGGTGAGGTAAGGGTTAGGTTGAATATTAAAAAAATGCTAAGATTAGGCTAAGGTTGCATATATAAAAAGTATAAGGTTAGTATAAGGTAGCATAGATCAAAGAGGCTAAGATTAGGCTAAGGTTACATTTTTAAAAGCCCTAAGATTGACCTAAGGTATTTATATTTTTTAGAGTCGTAGAATGTAAAGGTTTTGGTTAGGTACAGCTACTTTTTAGAACCATAGAACGGTAAGGTTTTGGTAAGGTATCTAACTTCTCCAATGGTGAGGTTTTGGCTAGGTAGTAGCAAAAATATGCCTAGAAAATGGTGGGGTTACATGTACCTGAACCTCGAGCGAACCCCGAGAAAGTGGCCACATCTCCCTACCATTTATCAAGCAATTAATAGCAATAATAACCCCTCCCTAACTCCCTGAGAAATGACAAGCAGATAAGCGGAGTTTCTACCCCTCTTATTTCGGATTTCTCCTTGCAGAATGATAGGCAGATAAGGACGACAATAAGCCTTCTTAATTGCTTACAAAATGATAGGGAGTTAAGACGAATTTAAAAGCTCCTTATTTTCGTTTTTCTCCTTGTCAAACGATAAGGAAATAAGACAGGAAATAACATCGCTTATTTTGATTTTGCTCCCTGAAAAACTGTAAGGAGATAAGGAGACTTTTTAGCTTCCTTAATTTGGATTTTCTCCCTACAAAATGATAAGGAAATAAGAGATGTTTAAAAGTCTGTTATTTTGGATTTGTTGCTTACAACATGTTGGCAGGTATGGACAATTATGGACATATTCCACCAGTCGTTGAAAATACAAAAAGCCAAGGCGCTCCGCCTCAGCTTGATCGATTTATGCTTCAAAGATGAAGTTATAGAGTTGAACAACCTTCTGAAAGCTCGGTGTGTCCATGGTGGTGATTTTTTGCGCCTGGCGTTCTCGAAAGTCGAAGGTGTAGAGCTGGAGCGGATTCACTGAGCCGTCTACCTCAGAGGATAGGACAGGAACCAGCAAGCCTAGCTTTTCTAGTTTCTTCTGGCCATGCGTGACAGGGCAGACGGCAACGAAGCCAGTGCGTTCTGAGTATTCCTTACGAGATACCACCACGGCAGGGCGGCGCTTCTGGATCTCACGCCCGACAGATGGATCAAAGTCTATCCAGATGATATCCTGCTTTTCTGGGATATAGTTAGATTTCACTGTCAAGTAGTTTCACCCCTTCAAAGTCATTTTCCATACGGAGATCAACCGCTTCAGCGAATGGATCTGCAATCTTTGGAGCTAGGACGATCACATTATCAGCGCCTTTGTAAACAACCATTTCTTGACCTTCCGGGACATCTAGCGCCTTGGGAATGGTCACAGTCAGAGAGTTCCCAACTTTACGGGTTTTTACTGTATTCATTTCTTTTCTCCTTCGCTTGTATATATCAAGTATATACCAAAACAGAGAGAAAAGCAAGCAAAAAGCCAGCCTTGCGACTGACTCCTTGGTATAGATTAGATAGATTTATTATACCACAAGAGGAGGCTAAGGCATGACACCAGAGCAAGTAAAAGTAAAGTTAGAAGGCATTAGATGGTTAGATAAAGAGATTCAGAGTTTGCAGTTAGAACTTCAGTATTTAGATCAAGGTTTATTTAAAAAATCAACTCTGACACAAACCAAAGTCCAGACTAGTAGAGTGAACAATACAGAGAATGAACTTTTCTATGTTTTGAAATTGAAAGAAGATATACAAGACAGACTTTCTAATCTAATCAATGAACGTTTAGAAACTTCTAAACTCATTGACAAGCTGAGCGATCCTCTTGAAAGGTCAGTATTGCGGATGTTCTATGTCAATCACTTGGAAATATGGAATATCGAAGACAAGATAGAAAAGTCAAAAACTACAATTTACAGGATAAAGAGTTCAGGAATAAAGAATCTTGCTAAGCTTACGAGTGATGGAGCTTCTAAACTTACTTAGCAAAGCAGCTTCTTCCGCTGCTTGCCTTTTGGCCAAATGCTTCAGGCTATCACTTATACTGTTCAACATTCGGAAACTACCCCCTATTTTTTTGAACGGGGCTATATTGTTTCGGTTTTAAAGGACGCGGCCTTTTCCGTGCGAAAAATTCCCTTTTTGAAAATTTTAAAGCAGAAAGAAATGCGGTATTATTAGGCTTTTAAGTTGATTTTTTAGCTATAAGGCTACCCATTGACTAAGGATATTTATAAAAACAACCTAGTACTAACAAGTTCTTACACATTCCACCAGTTATCGTGAGGACGAAGCTACGCATGATCGAGCCGAGAGTGAACCAAGAAAGATTTTCATTTTTTAATTGAACAAGGAGCGAACAAAGAGGACTGCAAATATCGAGAGTAATAAAAGATTAATAATATCAAAGGCAGGGGCTATGGGCCTACCCTCTACTCTTTACGGCCTTCACACCAGCACTATACATTTTTTCACGGGACAATTAAGAAAAGGAGTGTACTTTTTACGGCCGATATGGACATAAGGATAAGAATAATTCTTCACAGATTTAGATTAAGAGGAAATATGATATAATCAAGATATAAAGGATAGAGGTTGAAAAGTATCCGCCTCCAACGCGCCACTTAGCTAGTGGGTCGAGAAATGCGGGCGACATTCGGCGGTCCCGCCTATCCTTCCTTATAGCTAGCCCTTAGAAACGATTCTAGGGGCTTTTGTGAGATAAAAAAATAAAGGTGACCCACCGCCTCCACAGCAAGCTGCTTCATGGGCGTTAGACCACCTTTATCTTAACTTAATTATAAGTTAAAAAACTAATTGACGCAAGAATATTAAGGGTATACCCTTTTGGGTAGTCGAAACAGTAAAAGGAACTGACTTAGGCGCCGACCTAAAATAGGTCATTGGGTGCCAAACCAGTTCCTTTATTTATTTAATTATACAACATTTTGATTAAAAATCCAAAGTAATATTGTAGTCTAGCAAAGTACTTGTTGTACTTTAGGAAGTGAGGCATGGTATAATAGCATCAGGTAATAAAAAAGCACGTTTGACCGTGCTAGTTTCTTGCCTGCTGAACTCATCAAATTTCATGCCCTTTTTGAGGGCTTTTTTGTTCACCTTTTTGTGGACTCCTGAAGAATATCAAAGATGAACTAATATTGGTATTGTTGCTATAAACCGCTATAAACCACTGTAAAGAGACACTAAAGAATATATAAAATCATGGTTTTTCTAAATTTCTTCAAATGTCATGGTTTTCTCCTTTTGTTTATTTATACTCTTATCAAAATTTGCTATTAGCAGTCATAGGTAAGTTAAAGCTTCTTCTCCATTTCCACAAAGAGATGAATATCGCCATTGCTTTCCTGCGGGATGCGCCTCACCACTTCAAAGCCCATGTTGAGATAAAGCTGCTGGGCTCGGTGATTGAAGTCAGCCACGGATAACCCGATGACTTGGGGCGCAAAATTTTCCATGATAAAGTCCAGAATTTCCTGCAGAAATGCTGCGCCCTGGCCTTTTCCGCAGTTCTCCGGCTTCATCCCCAAACCAAGCTCCAAAGTTCGCTCTCCTTTCTGCTCCAAGCAGAAAAATCCATAGAGTTTCTCTTCTCGCAACACTTGATAATAACGGTCCCCACGCGCTTCTTGGGAGACTATTTCTTCATAATCCTCCAAATCATTTTTCATATCATAAAAGTCATAGGGCGCCTCGTAATGCCAGTCGTTAGCAATTTCTAAAGCATGCTGCTGGCTTAGTGGTTCAATCATCATCTTCTCCTCTTTTCTCTAAAATTCCCAATAAAAGCGTTTCTGGTCTGCTTTTTCACTGCAACCAAGGCTGCGGTAAAATTCATGGGCTGCGGAGCGGGAAATACCTGAATTAATCCGAATCCCTGTGTAGCCTACGGCTTTTGCCTCCTCACGCAAGGCTTGCATCAGCGCTCTGCCATGCCCCTGCCCTTGAGAATCCTGAGCGACGGCCAAAGCCAAGAGATTGAGCAAGGACGGGAAATAGAGACA
>ERZ773049.1592-NODE-1592-length-12947-cov-5.002482_pt1 | contig 12947 bp, 8 predicted proteins | sample MGYA00580633_ERZ773049 | MGnify/ENA primary metagenome ERZ773049 (study PRJEB29015, sample SAMEA2737991) | human oral metagenome | biome: human oral; feature: human-associated habitat; material: dental | place: China | collected 2066 ... | reverse complement strand
GCGCGTTGCAGCATTTCCTGCAAGAGCTTTCTGCCGAGGCCATTGCCGCGTCGCTCTGGCGCGACGTAAATGCTGATTTCCGCGCTGATGCGGTAAGCCGCGCGCGGGTAGTAGTCGCTGAAACTGCTCCAGGCGGCGATGGTGCCGTCCGTGTCTTCGACGACGTAGAGCGGGCGGTTGCCGTGGTGCGCGGCAAACCACGCCTGCCGCGATGCCACGCTCACCGGAGCGAGGTCGGCGGTGGACGCACGGCTTTCGATGGTGCTGTTATAAATGGCGACGATGGCAGGCAGGTCGGTGGCGCGGGCGGGGCGGATGATCCAGGTCATTGTGTTTTTCCTTGTGTTTTTTTGGTGATTTTGGCGTTTTTGCCGTGAGTTTGGCGTTGTCTTTATACTCTGCGCTGCGTATTATAACGCCTGCCTGTTATTTTTTATTTGGGGTTAATGTATGGCTAACTATCAGAATCTAAAGGCTTCTTCTCAGTTGAGCGGGGGCAATGCCGCCTATGTTGAGGCGCTTTATGAGCAGTATCTGGATGCACCGGACAGCGTCTCCCCGCAATGGCGCAGTTATTTTGACGAGGTACGCGCGGGCGGGGCGGACGAGCGACCGCGCCTGCCGGTGCAGGAGCGCTTCGAGGCGCTGGCGCAACTGCCGCCGCTCGCCGATGGCGGTGCGGACAGCGAGGCAATCCGCAAACAGGTCGCGGTGCTGGCGCTGATTTCCGGCTATCGCGCGCGCGGGCATCAGGTCGCCGATTTGTGTCCGATTCATTTGCGCGCACGGCGTGAAGTTCCTGATGTGGATTATCGCTGGCATGGTCTTAGCGATGCCGATTTGGATAGTTTTTTTAATACGGGAACGCTTTTCACCGGCGATATGAAATTGCGCGATATTATTGCGTATTTGGACAAGGCGTATAAGCATCATATTGGCGCGGAGTTTTCTCATATTCATAATACGGATGAGCGCCGCTGGTTGCAAAAGAGATTAGAGCAGGCAGCAAATGGTTATGGAATGTCGGCGGCGCGCAAGAAGGAATTGTTGCAATTGCTCGTAGCTGCCGATGGTCTGGAAAAGTATTTGCACAAACGATTCGTCGGGCAGAAGCGTTTTTCTTTGGAAGGTGGCGATGGTTTGATTCCGCTTTTGGATAATGTCATTCAGCGTCTCGGCAAGAATGGTTCCAAGGAAGTCGGCATTGCGATGGCGCACCGTGGCCGTCTGAATGTGTTAATCAATATTCTTGGTAAGCGCCCTGAGGATTTGTTCAATGAGTTTGAAGGGAAGTATTCGCCGATGGAAGGCCGCAGCGGCGATGTGAAGTATCACATGGGCTTTTCGTCCAGCGTCGGTACGGAAGGCGGCGTAGTCGGTTTGTCGCTCGCTTATAATCCGTCGCATCTGGAGTTTGTCAATCCGGTGGTGCAAGGCTCGATGCGCGCGCGGCTGGAGCGGGTGCAAGAGGCGCGCCATGCGGAGAGTGTTTTTTCCATCAGCAATTATGCCGTGCCGATTATGATTCATGGCGATGCCGCTTTTGCCGGTCAGGGCATTATTATGGAAACGCTGCAATTGTCGCAGGTACGCGGTTATCGTGTCGGTGGTTCGCTGCACGTTATTGTCAATAATCAAATCGGCTTTACTACTTCCAATCCGCTGGATACCCGCTCGGCAATGTATTGTTCGGATGCGGCGAAATTGATTCAGTCGCCGGTATTGCACGTTAATGGCGATGACCCGGAAGCGTTGGTATTTGCCGCCGAACTCGCTGCCGATTATTTGCGCGAGTTCCAGAAAGATATTTTCATTGATATTGTCTGCTACCGCCGCCTCGGCCATAACGAGGCGGATGAACCGGCGGCAACGCAGCCGATGATGTACAAGAAAATCCGCCAGCATCCCGTTCCGGCACAGGTCTATGCCGAGCGCCTCGTCGCCGAGGGTGTGATTGCCGCGGGCGATTATGAGCAATTGCAGGAGGATTACCGTCAGCGTCTGGAAGCGGGCGATTCGGTCGCGCGACCGCAGCCGCCACGCCCGGATGCCCGGCTGGAGAACGAGTGGAAGGTATTCAGCAAGCCGGACATGGACGCCCCGGTCGAAACCGCTTATCCGGCGCCCGATTTGACCCGCCTCGGCGCGAAAATCTTCACCCCGCCCGCCGGTTTCGCGCCACACCCCATCGTCGCCAAAATGCTCGCCACGCGGGTGGAAATGGCGGCAGGCAAGCAGCCACTGGATTGGGGTACGGCGGAGAATCTCGCCTATGCCTCGCTGATTGAGCAAGGCCATCCGGTGCGCATTTCCGGCGAGGACTGCGGGCGCGGCACCTTCTCGCACCGCCACGCGGTCATTCACGACCAAAACACCGGCGACAGCTACACCGCGCTCGCCCATCTCTACGACGGCCAGCCATCGGCGCGCATCATCGACTCCATCCTCTCCGAAGCGGCGGTACTCGGCTTCGAGTACGGCTATTCCACCTCCGAACCGCAGGGGCTGACCATCTGGGAGGCGCAGTTTGGCGACTTCGCCAATGGCGCGCAGGTGCTGATTGACCAGTTCGTCACCTCCGGCGAAACCAAATGGGGTCGCTACAGCGGCCTCACCATGCTGCTGCCGCACGGCTACGAAGGGCAGGGGCCGGAGCACTCCTCGGCGCGCGTTGAGCGCTATCTGCAACTGTGCGCGGAAAATAATGTGCGCGTCTGCGTGCCGACCACCCCGGCGCAGATTTTCCACCTGCTGCGCAGCCAGGTGCTGGGCAACTTCCGCAAGCCGCTCATCAACATCTCGCCCAAATCGCTGCTGCGGCACAAACTCGCCGTCAGCGACTTGCAGGAACTGGCGAGCGGCGCCTTCCAGACGGTGATTGGCGAGGTGGACGAACTGCTGCCCGCCGAGAAAATCCGCCGCGTCGTCCTTTGCAGCGGCAAGGTGTACTACGACCTGCTGCAAAAACGCCGCGACGAAAACCTGCGCGACGTCGCCATTATCCGCGTTGAGCAGCTCTACCCCTTCCCGGAAAAAGCCGTCGCCGCCGCGCTCGCGCCCTACAAAAACGCCGACATCATCTGGTGTCAGGAAGAACCGCGCAACCAGGGCGCGTGGCGGCAAATCTACGAATCACTCGCCCCGGCGCTGCCCGGCGGCAAACGCCCGCATTACGCCGGCCGCGCCGCCTCGGCATCGACCGCCGCTGGCTACCTGAAAATGCACAACGCCGAACAGGCCGCGCTGGTGCGCGACGCACTCGGCATCACGGACAAACAATGAGGAAACCCACATGACAACAGCAGTAACCGTCCCCGCCCTGCCCGAATCCGTCGCCGACGCGACCCTCGTCAACTGGAACAAAAAACCCGGCGACAGCGTGCGCGAAGGCGAAAACCTCGTCGATCTCGAAACCGACAAAGTCGTGCTCGAAATGCCCGCCCCGGTCAGCGGTGTGCTGAAAGAAATCACCGCGCAAGACGGCGCGACCGTTACCGGCGGCGACATCATCGCCTACATCGAAGAAGGCGCGGTTGCAGACGCCCCGGTCGCCGCCGCTCCCGCTGCGGAAAAAACCGCCGCCCCGGCCGCAGCCGCCCCCGCCGCTACCGACGACAAGGCGCTCAGCCCGGCCGCACGCAAACTTGCCGCCGAAGCAGGCGTTGCCGCAGGCGACATCGCTGGCAGCGGACGCGGCGGTAGAGTGACCAAAAACGACGTCAAACAGCACCTCGCTGGCGGCAGCCGCCGCCACGAAGAGCGCGTGCCGATGACCCGCCTGCGCAAACGCATCGCCGAACGCCTGCTGGAAGCGCAGCACAACGCCGCCATGCTCACCACCTTCAACGAAGTGAATATGCGCGCGGTGATGGCATTGCGCAAAAAATACCAGGACGCCTTCGTCGCCAAAAACGGCGTCAAACTCGGCTTCATGTCCTTCTTCGTCAAAGCCGCCGTTGAAGCGCTGAAAAAATACCCGGCGGTGAACGCTTCCATTGACGGCGACGACATCATCTACCACAACTACTGCGACATCGGCATCGCCGTCTCCTCGCCACGCGGCCTCGTCGTCCCTATCCTGCGCAACGCCGAACTGATGGGCTTTGCCGACATCGAAGACGGCATCCTCGACTACGCCGCCAAAGCCAAAGACGGCAGCCTCGCCATCGAAGACATGACGGGCGGCACCTTCACCATCACCAACGGCGGCACCTTCGGCTCAATGATGTCCACGCCGATTATCAACCCGCCGCAAAGCGGCATCTTGGGAATGCACAACATCGTTGAGCGCCCCATCGCCGAAAACGGCCAAGTCGTCATCGCGCCGATGATGTACATCGCGCTCTCCTACGACCACCGCATCATCGACGGCCGCGAAGCTGTCGGCTTCCTCGTTGAAATCAAACAACTCATCGAAGACCCGGCACGGCTCATCCTCAACCTGTAACAACCCCAAAACGCCCCCTCCCCCTGTGGGGGAGGGCTGGGGTGGGGGCTGCCCGCATACCTTGCTGCTAACAAAGCAGCCCTATCGTCCAAACCATTTACATACACCTGAGCGCTCAAGTGTGTGTATCACGAAAAACCGCTCGCGAATCGACCGCTGAAGTACAAATCACAACCGAACGGCTCCCTCCCCCTGTGGGGGAGGGTTGGGGTGGGGTTAGCCCGCATACCTCGCTGTTCTATAGCCATAGATGTAGGTCGGCCATTTATGGCCGACAACAAAAAACGTCGGACATAAATGCCCGACCCAATCACGGAACTCCCCATGAACTACGACATCATCATCATCGGCGGTGGCCCCGGCGGCTACGTCGCCGCCATCCGCGCCGCCCAACTCGGCTACAAAACCGCCTGCGTCGAAGCCGCGTCCACCCTCGGCGGCACCTGCCTCAACGTCGGCTGCATCCCCTCCAAAGCGCTGCTCGAAAGCACCGCTCTCTACGAAAAAGCGCGGCACGACTTCGCCGCGCACGGCATCAGCACCGGCGACGTCAAACTCGACATCGCCACGATGATTGCCCGCAAAAACGACATCGTCAAACAACTCACCGGCGGCATCGAACAACTCTTCAAAGCCAACGGCATCGACTGGCTCGCCGGGCGCGGCCGCCTCCTGCCGGGCAAAACCGTCGAAGTCACCGCCGCCGACGGCAGCGTCGAAAAATACCAGGCAAACCGCGCCGTCATCCTCGCCTTCGGCTCAATTCCGGTGGACATCCCCGTCGCCAAAATGGACGGCGAGCACATCGTCAGCTCCAGCGAAGCCCTCTCCTTCAGCGCCGCACCAAAACGCCTCGGCATCATCGGCGCGGGCGTCATCGGCCTTGAACTCGGCAGCGTCTGGCATGCCGCCGGCAGCGAAGTTGTCATCCTCGAAGCGGTAGATGACCTACTGCCGATGGCAGACCGCCAACTGGCGCGCGAAGCCGCTAAAGCCTTCAAAAAACAAGGACTGGACATCCACCTCGGCGCCAAAGTCAGCGGCGCGACGGTGAAAAACGGCGCAGTCGAAGTACAGTACCAAGACAAAAACGGCGCGCAAACCCTCACCGTGGATAAACTCCTCGTCGCCGTCGGCCGCAAACCGAATACCGCTGGCGTCATTGACCCCGCCTGCGCCGTCAAACTGGACGCGCGCGGCTACATCGAAGTGGACGACCACTGCGCCACTGCCGAGCCGGGCGTCTATGCCATCGGCGACTGCGTGCGCGGCGCAATGCTGGCGCACAAAGCGAGCGAAGAAGGGGTGATGGTCGCCGAAATCATCGACGGCCAGGCCGGCCACGTCCGCTACGACCTCATCCCCGCCGTCATCTACACCCACCCCGAAATCGCCTGGCTCGGCCAGAACGAAGAACAACTGAAAGCGGCGGGCGTCAACTACCAAAAAGGCGACTTCCCCTTCGCCGCCAACGGTCGCGCCAAAGCGCTCGGCGCGGCGGAAGGCTTCGTCAAAATCCTAGTCGATGCCGACAGCGACGAAATCCTCGGCGCGCATATCATCGGCCCCAGCGCCTCCGAACTCATCCACGAACTGGTGATTGCGATGGAATACTACGCGGCGAGCGAAGACATCGCGCGCAGTATGCACGCCCACCCGACACTGGCCGAAGCCATCCACGAAGCCGCGCTCGCCGTGGAAGGCCGCGCCATCCACAAGGCGAACCCGAAACGGCGATAAAGACTACGCTTGCTGCGAACGCCGGACTGCGGGCGCCCGCAGAACGGCGCCCTCCTCCAAATCTCCCCCGCTGCGGGCTCCACCCTGCAGGAAAGGGAGATTTTTCAATTGCAAACAGCCTGCCATAGGGTGCGCCTCGGCGCACCGTCCGGAGCATGGCGACGATTGTGCGGCGGTGGGGCAAGCCCCACCCTACGAACAGCTCGCCGCAGGCCGCACGCGTTTGCCGCTGCCAAAATGCCCGCGTGCGTGTCGGCTCGCCGCCACAGACCCTACGCGCTACGAACAAAATCATGTGTTATGACCAATGGTAAACAGCGTCTGGGGGATAGCCACAATTACAAGGAAAACGGGATGATGGATGATTTGAAGCCGTTGCTTGTTTTTGCCGCCGTGCTTGAGCACGGCAGCATGAATGCCGCGGCGCAGGCGCTCGCAATGACGCCGTCGGCGGTGAGTCAGCACATCGCGCGGCTGGAGCATCTGCACGGAGTCAAGCTGCTGCACCGCAGTACCCGCCGCGTCAGTCCGACCGAGGCGGGGGCGACGCTGGCGCAGTATTGTCGCCGTCTGAGCGCGACGCTGCGCGATACCCGCCTCGCGCTGGACAATCTGAAAACGGACATCGCGGGCGAGGTACGCCTCGCCGCGCCGACCAGTATGGCGACGGCGCCCGCGTTTCAGTGCGCGCTGCAACGGATTGGCGAGGAACATCCGGCGCTGCAGCTGCAACTGCATTTTGGCGAAGCGCTCGCCGATTTGCGCAGCGGCGCGATTGACATCGCCCTGCGCGGCGGTGAACACGCGCTGGACGCGCCCGATTTGGTCGCACGCCATCTCGCCGACTGGCGCTGGATTATTTGCGCCGCGCCCGCCTGGCTGGAGCGCGCACCGCCTATTGTCTCGCCTGCCGATTTGGGCAAGCAGCGCTGGTTGCACCATTTGCCGCTGCGGCGCGAAATGCGGCGGGGCGAGGAGCGCTTTTTGCTTGATATTGAGGACAGTCTTTATTGCAACCAGCTCGCGGCGGTGCGCAATTTGTGCGAGGCGGGGCTGGGACTGGCGCTGATGCTTGACGGCGAGGCAGCGGGCGCGCTGCGCAGCGGGCGGTTGCGACAGGTGTTGCCGGAGTGGTCATTTGCCACGGCGGCGATTCATGCGGTGACACCGCACCGGGTACAGGCAGCGAAGGTGGCAGCGGTGCTGAAGGTGTTGCGCGCGTGTTTTGCGCAGGCATGAAAAAGGCGGGGTTGTCCCCGCCTTTGCTGTTGCAGTCGCTCAATACGCGCAGACTTCCACCGTTTCGGCATCAGTAGAAAAGTGCGGCCCTGCTTCGATGCCGACCGTAATAAAGTATTTCCCCTTCTTTTTGTTGAGAAATTCGTATTGATTGCCCGTTTCGCTGATGCTGACGGGCGTCAGTTTGCTGCCGGGTCCCCTGACGCTTTTCAGGTCGGGGCCATCAAGCAGTTCAATGGTGAATTTCTGCCGGGCTTCCAGCACAACGCTGAAGGTTTTTCCTGTACCTGTGATATTGCCCCTCCAGGTGCCGCAGTAACTGCCCTGGGCAAATTTGAGCGGAATGGGTGTGGCTGCGACGCTGGCGAGGCAGCAGGCGACAAGCGCGGGCATGAGGAGATGGCGCAGGGTTTGCATGGGTAGCTCCAAGTTGGGTTGGGGATTCGTTGCGGATTTTACCGTGATGTGGCGGCTATGGGCGGCAGCTGCTGCGCAGGTATGAAAAAGGCGGGGTTGTCCCCCGCCTTTGCTGTTGCCGGATGGCTTATACGTTGACGTTAAGCGCGACGTCGATGTTGCCGCGGGTGGCGCGGGAATACGGGCAGACTTCGTGTGCCTTGGCGACGAGCGCTTCGGCAGCGGCCTTGTCCAGACCGGGCAGGGCGATGTTGAAGACGACGCCGAGGCGGAAGTTGTCCTGCGCGTCTTTGCCGAGGCTAACGTCGGCATCAATGGCAAAGCCTTGCGGCAGCGCCAGTTTTTCGTTGCCGGCGACGAGACGCATCGCGCCCATGAAGCAGGCGGCGTAACCGGCGGCGAAAAGCTGTTCCGGATTGGTGCCGTTGCCATTACCGCCCAATTCTTTCGGCGGGGCGAGCTTGACGTCGAGCTTGCCGTCGTCGCTTTTGGCAGCGCCATCGCGGCCGCCGGTGACGTGAGCGTGTGCGGTGTAGAGTGTCGTCATGGTGGATTTCCTCTTGTGGGTGAATGGAGCGCGCATGGTAGCCCGCTTTGCGGGTGGATGCCAGAAAGTTGGGATTCGTTTTTATTGATGGTGCTCAAATCTGTGGATGTTTCGCCCGCTGTTGGCGGATGTATTCCAGCTCGTGGCGCGAGCGCTCGTCCTGCGGGTCTTCCTTCAGCAATTTCTGGTAAATCGCCTCGGCTTCCTGCCAGCGGCCACGCTCGGTCAGGGTGAATGCCAGCCCGCGTTGCGCCGCCGCCGACATTTTCTGCCGCACCGCCGGTTCTTCAATCAGCTGGCTGGACTCCGCCGCCTTCTCAAAATCCGCCGCCGCAGCCTGCCAGTTTTTCTCGCGCTGGTAGTAATAGCCGCGCTCGTTCAGCGCCTGCGCGTTATCCGGGCGCAACGCCAGCAGTGCGTCCAGGTCGGCCTTGCCCGCCGCCAAGTCGCCCAGTTCGTTGTGCGCATAGGCGCGCAGGAAATACAGCTCCGCCCAGCGCGGGTCAATGATGTACGCCGCCTTGCCCTCGTTCGCCGCCATCACCAGGTAAAGCATCGTCTCGACGTTGCCGGAGGCGGCGTAACGCTGGCGCGGGTCGGCGGCAAAATATTTTTCGTACTGCGCAATCGCCTGATTGAGCAGCGGCAACGCCTCGTTCGCCTTGCCGGCGAGCAGCAACTGCCCCGCCTGTTCGTGCAGCCGCGCCACTTCCGGCGTCAGTGCGACACCCGCGCCGCCGAGAACAACCTGCTTGTCGTCCGCACCAACGTGTGGCGCGTCAAAGGTCTCGCCGTGGGCAAGCGCGGCAGCGAGCGCCAGGGTTAATAACAGGGTTTTTTTCATGTATGGCTCCTTGTGTTGAGTCGGGTTGTTTTACATACAGGATAGCGGGGAAGATGTATGTAAGGGAGGGGCTCCGGGCGCGCCTCGTGTTTGTATCAGTTCAATTCCGCGTCGTCAAAGAAGTCTTCGTCGATGGAGATGATTTCCAGGGTTTGCCGTACCTGGATGCCTACTTTGTAGCGAATCATCAGGGTGGCAAGTTCTTGTCCGTCTATCAGGATGACTTTGCCCAGTAATTTTTGTGCGAAACTTTTGGCGCTTTGGGTAAAGCGCGAGGCGGTGATGAATACGCCGCGCTCTACGCCTTGCCCTTGCAAGGCACCAACAAATTCCCGGATTTCTTTTTCGCCAATGCTGTTTTTTTCGGCATAACGCTTCGCCTGGATATAGATATTTTGGATGCCAAGCGGGTCTTGTTTAATCACGCCGTCAATGCCGCCATCGCCTGTTTTGCCAACGTGTGCGGCAAGGTTTTCTTTGCCGCCGTAACCCATTGCCAGTAATACTTGAATAACGGCGCGCTCAAAGAATGCCGGGGATTCTTCGCGCAGGCGGGACAGTAATTCTATGGCGGTATGGTCTTCAATTTCTTGTACGGCACGCATGGCGATGCTGTCCGGCGGTTCTTTGTCGTTGTTTTCCGCTTCGTCTGTTTCCGCCTGTGCGTTATTTTGTTTGCGTTCTTGCAGGGATTGTTGGTAAGCATCCCATTGTGGCAAACCGTTAAGGTCTTTTTCAGACAGGCTTTCCGCGTTTTTCCATTTTTCGGCTTGCTGTTTACCAAGCTCTGTTATTTGGCAAGTTCCCCGTTCGGGGCGGATTAAAACGCCCGCATGGCAAAAACTTGAACACGCCCAGCCAATACGGTTTTCTGCCCGTTGCTGACCGGATGCCAGTCTTTCTGCCAGTGCAGACTCGCTTAATTGTGCCAATTGGCAAACTTCTTCAACAAGTTCGCTATATTTGCGTTTCTTGCCATCCGACATAACTCGTAAAACGTAAGGGCGAAACTGATCCAGTGTGAGCATTGCTCGCTGATTTGTGGATTGTTGATCCATGGTATTGTCTCTAAATTAAGGGTATTTGAAATAAGTAAGTTGTGTACTTATGCGTGGCTTTTTTGTCGTTGGCCATGAATGGCCGTCCAACGCTTTTTGTTCAAGGCGGTTTGGTGCGGGTGGGTCTCCGCCCCAATGTTCCCTGGTGTAGGGTGGGTCTTGACCCACCGTCCAAAAACAACATCGGCGGCAACAATATTTAACCCCACCCCAGCCCTCCCCCACGGGGGGAGGGAGCATATCGGCGGTTGTTTATGTCTCGTCGCCGCCGTTTTCTTCTGCCGCGTTGTCATCGCCGTCGCCGTCTTCGTTCTCGGCGACGATTTTGGCGACGGCTATCAGTTTTTCGTGGTCAGTGGTGCGGATGAGGCGCACGCCTTGGGTGTTGCGGCCGCTGGTCGAGATTTCGGCGACGCGGGTGCGTACCAGGGTGCCGTTGTCGGTGACGAGCATGATTTGTTCGTCTTCTTGGACTTGCACGGCGCAGACTGCCTGGCCGTTGCGTTCGCTGCAGGCGATGGAGATGACGCCTTTGGTGCCGCGTCCTTTTTGCGGGTAGTCGGCGACCGGGGTGCGTTTGCCGTAGCCGTTTTCGGTGATGGTGAGAATGTCGCCTTGTTCTTCGACGACGCAGAGGGCGATGACGCGCTGGCCGTCGTCAAGGTTCATGCCGCGCACGCCGGTCGCGTCGCGTCCCATGCTGCGCACGCTTTCTTCGTTGAAGCGCACCGCTTTGCCCGCGTCGGAGAAGAGCATGATGTCGCGGCTGCCGTCGGTGCGGGCGACGTCCACCAGTTCGTCGTCTTCGCGCAGGTTGATGGCGATGATGCCGATGCTGCGCGGGCGCGAATATTCGGAGAGCGGGGTCTTTTTGACGGTGCCGCTTTTGGTGGCGAAGATGAGGTATTGGTCGTCGGGGTAGTCGCGCGTGGTGAGGACGGCGTTCAGGCGTTCGCCCGGCTCGAATGGCAGGAGGTTCACCATCGGTTTGCCTTTGGCGTTGCGCCCCGCCTGCGGCAGTTCATAGACTTTGAGCCAATAGACTTTGCCCCGGTTGGTGAAGCAGAGCATGGTGTCGTGGGTGTTGGCGACGATGAGTTGTTCGACGAAGTCTTCGTCTTTGACCGCCGTTGCCGATTTGCCTTTGCCGCCACGGCGCTGCGCTTCGTAGTCGGCGAGCGGCTGCGCCTTGATGTAGCCTTCGTGCGAGAGGGTGATGACGCGGTCTTCTTCGGCAATCAGGTCTTCGAGCGAGAGGTTCAGGTGGGTGTCGAGGATTTGGGTGCGGCGCACGTCGTTGAACTGGTTTTTGATGTCGAGCAGTTCTTCTTTGATGACGGCAAGCAGGCGTTCCGGTACTTGCAGGATTTCGAGCAACGCTTCGATTTCGTGGATGATTTCTTGGTATTCGCTGATGATTTTGTCTTGTTCGAGGCCGGTCAGGCGGTGCAGGCGCAGGTCGAGGATGGCTTGTGCCTGTTCGGGGGTGAGATTGTAGTGGTCGCCGTGCATGCCGTATTGTTTGCCAAGGCCGTCCGGGCGCGAGTTTTCCGCGCCGGCGCGGGCGAGCATGGCGGCGACTTGTCCGGCAAGCCATGCTTTGGCCAGCAGCGCTTCTTTCGCCTCCGATGGGCCTGCGGAGCGGCGGATGAGTTCGATAATTTCGTCGATGTTGGCAAGGGCGATGGCGAGGCCTTCGAGGATGTGCGCCCGTTCGCGCGCTTTGCGCAGCTCGTAGATGCTGCGGCGGGTGACGACTTCGCGGCGGTGCGCGATGAAGACTTGCAGCGCTTCTTTGAGCGACAGCAGGCGCGGCTGGCCGCCGACCAGCGCCATCATGTTGATGCCGAAGACGACTTGCAGTTGGGTGAGCTGGAAGAGGTTGTTCAGGATGACTTCGGCGACTTCGCCCCGGCGCAGTTCGATAATCATGCGGATGCCGTCTTTGTCGGATTCGTCGCGCAGCGCGGTGATGCCGTCGATTTTTTTCTCTTTGACCAGTTCGGCGATTTTGCCGAGCAGGTTGGCCTTGTTCACTTGATACGGCAGTTCGTCAACGACGATGGTTTGTTTGCCGCTGTTGTCGTCGGTTTCGATATGGGTTTTGGCGCGGATGTAGATGCGGCCACGCCCGGTTTCGTAGGCTTCGCGAATGCCTTTCGCGCCGTTTATCAGCGCGCCGGTGGGGAAGTCGGGGCCGGGCAGGTAACGCATCAGCGCGGCGGTGTCGGCGTCGGGGTGGTCAAGCAGGTGCAGGCAGGCATCGAGCGTTTCGCCGAGGTTGTGCGGCGGCACGTTGGTCGCCATGCCGACGGCGATGCCGGAGCTGCCATTGACGAGCAGGTTGGGCAGGCGCGTCGGCAATACGGTCGGCTCCTGCTGGCTGCCGTCGTAGTTCGGCGCGAAATCAACGGTTTCTTTTTCAATGTCTGTCAGCAGGCTGTGCGCGATTTTCGCCATGCGCGCTTCGGTGTAGCGGTAGGCGGCGGGCGGGTCGCCATCGAGCGAGCCGAAGTTGCCCTGGCCATCAACCAGCGGGTAGCGCAGCGAGAAGGGTTGCGCCATGCGGACGAGGGTGTCGTAAATGGCGCTGTCGCCGTGCGGGTGGTATTTCCCCATGACGTCGCCGACGATGGTCGCGGATTTCACATATTT
>ERZ773049.1585-NODE-1585-length-12968-cov-34.020445_pt1 | contig 12968 bp, 10 predicted proteins | sample MGYA00580633_ERZ773049 | MGnify/ENA primary metagenome ERZ773049 (study PRJEB29015, sample SAMEA2737991) | human oral metagenome | biome: human oral; feature: human-associated habitat; material: dental | place: China | collected 2066 ... | reverse complement strand
GGTGGTCCTCGAATCGTGAGGCGAGCTCCATGATTGCTTCCTGGGAGAAGTCCTGACGTTCGAGGACTCCTGTGGTGCGTCCTTCGGTGAGGACCATGATCCGGTCGGCGAGCCCCATAAGCTCACCCATCTCCGAGGAGATGAGGATGATCGATTTGCCCTGCTCGACGAGGGTACCGATGAGCTCGTAGATGTCGCGCTTGGCTCCGATGTCGATGCCGCGGGTGGGGTCGTCGAGGATGATGAGATCCGGATCCGTCTCCAACCACTTGGCCAGAACGACCTTCTGCTGGTTGCCTCCGGAAAGTGTCGCGATGAGTTGCCTCTGAGAAGGCGTCTTGATCTTGAGGGAATCGATGTACTTACCGGCGATGCGCGACTCGATGCCGCGGGAGATGAGCCCGTTGCTGAAGAGTCTTCCCAGTGAGGGCAGGGTGATGTTGTCAGCCACCGAGCCCTCCAGGTTGAGACCGGTGCGCTTGCGGTCCTCGGTGATGAGGGCAGCGCCCAGGGCGATGGCATCGGAGGGATTACGGATACGGACCTCTTTCCCGTTTCGAAGAATGCGGCCGCCTTCATGCGGCCTGGCACCGAAGAAGGACTCGACCAACTCGGAACGACCGGCCCCGACCAGTCCGGCGATCCCCAGGATCTCGCCACGACGGACGGTGAAGCTGACGTTCTTGACCTTGGGCGGGGCGCTCCAGCCCTGCACCTCGAAGACGGTTTTGCCCAGCGGCACCTCCCGCTTGGGGAAGACGTCGTCGAGCTCGCGACCGACCATCATGGTGATGAGCTTCTTCTCCGTGAGGGCTGAGGCCGAGTCCGTGCCGATGAGTGCGCCGTCGCGTAGGACAGTGATCCTGTCCGCGACCTGGAAGATCTCGTTCATCTTGTGCGAGATGTAGATGATGCCGACGCCGTCGCCGGTGAGTCCGCGGATCTGCTCGAACAGATTGCCGACGTCATCCTCCGTGATGGCGGAGGTCGGCTCGTCCATGATGATGATGCGGGCGTCCTGGGAGATGGCCTTGGCGATCTCGATCTGCTGCTGCTGAGCGACCGAGAGGTCTCGCATCAGGGTGCCGGCCGGAATACTCAGGTGCAGGGACTCGAGGAGCTCGGTGGTCCTTGCCTCCATGGTGCGGCGGTCTGCGAAGACGCCTCCGGAGCGGAGCTCGCGGCCCAGGAAGATGTTCTCGTAGACGGGAGTGTCCAGAACCGGGTTGAGCTCCTGGTGGATCATGGCAATGCCGTGTCCGATCGCCTGTCTGGGGGAGGAGATGGTGACGGGTTCACCGGCGATCTTGATCGTTCCCCTGTCCGCGGTGTAGATGCCCATGAGGATCTTCATGAGGGTGGACTTCCCGGCGCCGTTCTCGCCCATGAGGGCATGGACCTCGCCCGGGTACAGGTCGAGGGAGACGTTGTCCAGGACCCTCACGCCGGGGAAGGACTTGTCGATACCGATCATCTCAAGGCTGGGGGCGTTCATGATCAAGCCTTCTGCGGCTGCGCTGCCGCGACGCGGAGGTCTCTACGAGGAGGAAATGGTGGGTTGAGTGGCTTGGAGACATTGACACGGTACAACGAAACCTGATGAATGGGAGGGCCAATGGTCCTGACAAAGTCTCCGGATGCTCCTGGGGAGGTGCTGTCGTCGAGTGGTATCGAGATGAAATCCATCTTACGGATAGTGAAAATAAAGAACAATAACGAAGCGGCCAGGATTTGATTTTTGCCGGTCACCGCAGTGGAAAAATTGTGTATCAATGAGATTGCATTTTGTGGATGTGTGAGTTGTTACTGCCATCGGAGTGCTTCAATTCTCTCGGCTAGCCGCCCACTATCCCTTCTCGTGACTCGAGGCTTTCGTGAACGCGCCTTTTTTGCCCCCAATTCCTCCCATGTTTTCCTGTTCCTCTATTGCGTCAGCGTCTTCCCCGACGGCGAGGCGTCGGGGACTGCTGAGGAAATCGGCTCCCGTGGTCCTTGCCCTGGTTCTTGGCGCCGGGCTGGCCGGCTGTGACGATACTTCTAGTACCAGCGGTGATGCTGCGCCTTCGACTGCGCCGGCTGAGTCCCAGCCGGGTTCAGGGGGTGGTGACTCCGCTGGCTCCGAGGAGGCGCCTGCTGAAGAGCCCGCCGCGCAGCCGACGGAGGACTCGTCGGGCTGGAGCGGCTGGTTCGGTGGTGGTGGCTCGGATTCAGGGGAGAGCTCCAAGGGGGGAACGACCCCGGAGTCCGAGCCTGAGCCTCAGAAGGAATCGGACTCGAAACCTGAGCCCCAGAAGGAGTACTACGCCAGCTGCAAGGAGGCCAAGGCGGCTGGCGTGGCGCCGTTGTACAAGGGTGATCCCGGTTACCGGCCCGAGCTGGATCGAGACGGAGACGGCATCGCCTGCGAGACCAAGTAAGGAGCGCGGTGCGTCTGTCGTGTCGGGCTGAGGTGTTGCCGGATGCCCTGCAGATTCCATGTGCTTCGTTCGCTGTACCCGGGTGCGGCGAACGAAGCACATCTGGTTGTGCCGGTTTATGGGCGCGTTTCCGATGCGTGATGCCCGTTCGCATCGTGCGAGTTGAGATGGCGCGGATTGCTGGGTGCTCGCTGATCCCGCAGAGAATGAGGTTCGTATTAAAGGGGGTGACGTTAGAAACCGCGTCTTCCAATAGGGAAGAAAAGGGTAAGTTGCGATGTGGTTGCATTTTATGGTCTCGCAGGTTATTACCTGCGCTGAGGTGCTTCACTTATCTCGGCTAGCCGCCATGATCCCTTCTCGTGACTTGAGGCATCAGTGAACACCTCCCCTCCATCTCCTATCCCACCAACATTCTCTTACGCTGGGCCCGGTCAGTCCTATCGGCCCATGTCGAGGCGCCGGAATCTCTTGAGGAAGTCTGTCCCTTATGTCGTGACGTTCGTTCTCGGGGCCGGGTTTGGTGCTGCTGGATCCTCGGATCATGCTCCATCGTCTCAGCAGCAGGCGGCGCCTAGGTCCACCGTGGTCTATTCGCCAACCCCTGTCCCCACGGTTGTTTACAGTCCGTCGCCAGTGCCGACGGTGATCTACTCACCGTCGCCGGTGCCGGCGACAGAGGCTCCCGCAGCCCCGCCGGTGGCGGCTCCCTCTGCTCTGGGGGCGGAACAGGGCTCGGATACGAGCGAGGGAGATACCGGATCCGGTGCCTCGTCCGGCGCGGGCGAGGCACCGGCTCAGCCCGAGTCAGACTCGGGCGGCGTCTACTACCGCAACTGCAAGGCGGCTCGTGATGCGGGTGCGGCGCCGCTCTATCGAGGTGAACCCGGCTACAGGCCCGAGCTGGACCGTGACAAGGACGGCATCGCCTGTGAGTGGAAGTAGAAGTGATCGACGGCGTCGAATCGTACATGGGGCGCTTTCCCGATCGACTGGGTGAGGATTGACGCAGCAACCGTGTCCTGACAAAGAGGGCGGGGTTCCAAGCAGAGAACTGTGATCTGCTTGGAACCCCGCCTTGTCTGTGATCGTTCCTCAGGTCAGGTTGGTACCCGACGTCACCGGATGAGTGCGCCGCTGCTGTGGAAGTAGAACTGGCCGCCGTCGATCGTGGCCCAGCCGGTGGTCATGGCACCATTGGGCTGGAGGTAGTACCAGACGCCGTCGACCTGCTTCCAGCCGGTCGCCATGGAACCGTTGGCGTTGAGGTAGTACCACTTTCCTCCGTCCATGACCCAGCCGGTCGCCATCGCGCCGCTGGGCTGGAGGTAGTACCAGACGCCGTCGACCTGCTTCCAGCCGGTCGCCATCGCACCATTGGGCTGGAAGTAGTACCAGTGTCCGTTGACGTCCAGCCACTTGCCTGCGGCCATGGCGCCGGAGTCCTCCACGTAGTACCACTGTCCACCCGAGGCGACCCAGCCCTTGGATGCCATGACGCCCTTGTCGTCGAAGTGGTACCAGGCGCCGCCGATCATCTTCCAACCCGTGGCGACGGCGCCGCCGGGGTTGGCGTAGTACCACTTGTCATCCTCATTCACCCAACGGTTCTCGGCCATAGCGCCGTTGCCGGTGAAGTAGTACGAGTGGTCACCGATCTGCGTCAGCCCCAGGGCCATGACGCCGTTGTCCCTGAGGTAGTACCAGTTCCCATCCACGGAAATCCACTTGCTGGTGGCAAGAGCTCCGGAGCCTTCGGCGTAGTACCAGTTATCGTCCGACTTCACCCACTGGGCGGCTGCCATGACGCCGTCTTTATCGAAGTAGTACGAGTGGTCCCCGACCTTCTTCATCCCGGTCAGTAAGGCGCCGTGGTTGTCGGCGTAGTACCAGTGGCCGCCCTCGTCGATCCACGTGTCGGTTCGCAGGATGCCGTCAGAACCGAAGTAGTAGGTGAGTTTCCCTTCGGTGAGCCGGCCGGTGGACATGACGCCGTCGTCATTGAAGTGGTATAGATGGCCCTCGATCTCGGCCCATCCTGTCGTCTTCTTGCCCTTCTGGTAGTAGTACTTCTTGTCGTTTTCCGTCTTCCATCCGGTGAAGGAATCGGCGGGCGGATCCGAGGGTGCGGCGCTGGGGTCGGCCGTGGCGGTTGGATCCGCGGTGGGCTTGTCCGTGGGCGCAGCGCTGGGGTCGGCCGTGGGCTTGACCGTGGGGTCGGCCGAGGCGGTCGGGTCCGCGGTGGGCTTGTCCGAGGGCGCGGCACTGGGGTCGGCCGAGGCGGTTGGATCCGCGGTGGGCTCGGCCGAGGGCGCAGCGCTGGGTGCCTCTGTTGGTGCTGCTTCCGGCTTCTCTGCCGATGAAGAAGCGGGATCGGCTGCCGGCTGCTCGGTGGCGACCTCGTTGCCTTGGGGAGCGGTGTCGTCATCGGCCAGGGCTGCGGGACCTGCCAGCCCCATGAGCGTCATCGCCGCGAGTGCGCCGATCATGTATCGGCCAGTGCGCTTCATCATGTCCTCCTTGAGGAAATGGTTCTCTTCCTTGTGAACGTCTCCGTCGTAACCGGCCGGTCAACAATCTTTCCGACCTTTTCTCCGGCAGGCGGATACTGAGAATATACGAGGTGATGACGTTGTTATTCTGGCTGGAGTGTCTGGATTGTGCGGCAGTTTGGTAAAATATTTGATGTCTGCTGAGATGGTTACCCTTCTGATTTATTACGGAATGCGTATGGTACTGTTCGGTCGGTCCGGCCGGGCCGTCACGGGTCCTCTTGCTGCAGATGGGGCACGTAATAGCCAGTGGGGTCCCGAGCAAACGCGTTCGCTCGGGACCCCACTGGCCTGGATCTCAGTCAGTCGCCGGTGGGGCGGACCTCCCGGGACTCATTCAGTTGTGGTGAGTGCTGTCGGGTCATCGTTTGGCGGCCCGGAAACCTGCTGACTTCGCATCGTCCGCGGTAGTGAAGCATTGCTCGGGCTTGGTTACCTTGTAGGACTGGTCACCGGGCTGGTGGAAGATTTTCTCTCCCTGGCGGTTGACGTTTCCCTTGACGGGGGCCCAGCTAGGGCAGCTTCCGTCGGTCGCGGGAGTGGACCAACGACCGTTTCCATCGAAGGTGTATGAGCGACCGTTGATGGTTACGGTTCTGTTGATCATCATTGCGCCGTTGCGGTCCAGGTAGTAGTTGTCAACCCACTGATTCTGCGCCATGGCTCCGTTGCTCTGGAAGTAGTACCAGTGCCAGTGGATCAACTTCCAGCCGGTGGCCATGGCACCGCTGTCACCCAGGTAGTACCAGTTTCCGCCGATCTGCTGCCAATCGGTGGCCATCGCGCCGCTGTTACCCAGGTAGTACCAGTTTCCGCCGATCTGCTGCCAGCCGGTGGCCATGGCACCGCTGCCGTTGAAGTAGTACCAGGTGCTGTCGACCTGCTGCCAGCCGGTCGCCATGGCACCGCTGCCGCCCAGGTAGTACCAGTTTCCGCCGATCTGCTGCCAACCGGTCGCCATGCTGCCGTACTTGCTGAAGAGGTACCAGGTTCCTCCGATTTGCTGCCAGCCGGTGGCCATCGCTCCGCTGTCACCCAGGTAGTACCAGGTTCCTCCGATTTGCTGCCAGCCGGTGGCCATCGCTCCGCTGTCACCCAGGTAGTACCAGCTTCCGTCGATCTGCTTCCAGCCGGTGCTCATGACCCCGTCGTCGCTGAAGTGGTACCACCCCGTCCCGACCTTTACCAGGCCGACGGCTCTGATGCCCTTGGCGTCCACATAGAACCACTTGTCGCCCAGATGGAGCCATGTATTGGTGGCGACGGCACCCGAGCTCTGGACGTAGAAGCTGCCCCCGTCCTGCTCGATCCAACGGTTGGCCTGCATGACGCCGTCGCTGTCGAAGAAGTAGTCGACGCCGTCGACCTCCCTCCTGCCTGTCATAGCGGCGCCGTAGTAGTCGACGTAGTACCAGTTGTCGCCCTGGTGCAGCCAGGTCTCGGTTTTCAGGGCGCCGTCAGTACCGAAGTAGTACTTGAGGTTGTTCCACGTAATCCAGGTATCGGTCTTCTTAATACCGTTCTCGTAGAAGTACTGTTTGCCGTTCTCCTCCCGCCATTCTCGCTTGGGTTCGGCGGGCGGATCTGAAGGCTTGTTCGAGGGATCCGCGGTGGGATCGGGAGTGGTTGTGGGCTGGGTTTCGGCCGGTGCTGCGCTCGGCGCATTGGTCGCTGGGGGAGCGGAAGAGTCAGCTGTGGGGGTCTCGGCTGGCGGGTTTGTCGGCTGCTCGGCGACGACGTCGTCGCTGGGACTGGGGACGGGCTCGTCGGCCATGGCGGCCGGACTGACGAGTCCCATGAGCGTCACTGCTGTGAGTGTGCCGATTAGGGATCGGCAGGAATGCTTCATCATTGCCTCCTCGAGGGCATGGTCCTCATTCGTGTGAATGGTGCATCCACCACTGTCAGCAAGTGCGAAGTCCTCGTTGAGCTTGCATGCGTCGGGGTAGGTGCAGAAATATTTTACGCCGCAGTCACTTCGACAAAACAATCGAGAGCCCCTGAAAATGGTTTCAGTTTGATTAAGGTGGTTCGTCTCGTAGATAATTCGGTGATGCGAGGAGTGTCGCGGTCTTTCGACTCAGAAGCTGTTCTGCTACTTTTGTCGACTATTCCCATACCTTGATATAGTCACATAGGTCGGGCCATATTACGTGAACAACGGTATAATGACTCATTTTGATCGTGTGTTGAAATATAAGGTGAAGGGGTGGGAGCGTCCCCGTTCGCTCCCACCCCGGCTTTGAGTGGAGGCGCCAGGCTTTCGCAGCCGTACGCCATCCTTTGCCTACGCATCCGCCCGCAGCAGTCGGGCTATGCCCGCCGCCTGCGCGGCCGTCGTCCAGCCCAAGGCGGTGAGCCCAGCGGCGGTCACGTCCGTTTGCGGTGCGGCGGCCGCCACCCAGATCTGGGCTGCCTGGCCTGGAAGCCACCGGGCGATGTCTCCCGCGAACATCGCCAGCTGGGGTGCCAGAATCACCAGCACCACGGCCACCGTCGCCGCACCGATCACACTGAGCAGCGCCTCGCCGAGCCCCGCCGCCAGCAGCAGCGCCGCTGTCAACCAGACCACGGTCCTTCCTCCGGCCCATAATGCCGCCGTCGACGTCGTCGGGCACGCAGCCAGGCTCGCCCCGACCAACACGCTCGCGAATACCAACCCCGTCCCGGCCAGCACCACGAGTCGCGCCCCCGCCAGCCGCCTCCGCGCCGGCATCACCAGCAGACTCGTCATGCCCTGCGCCGTGGAGTGCTCGGCGCCCGCCACGGCTACACCCGCCGCCACGAAGCCGATCTGCACCGCCAGCGTCCATATAGGAGCGATCTCCTCGAATCCGAATACCCGCTCATCCATCACGTTCTGCAAGACCGACATCACTGTGGCGATCGCAGCTGCGCCCGCCACCGCTGCCGACCACCACATCGCTGGCAGCGTCACCACTTTCAGCAGCTCCGCGCTCAGCGCACGCCCCCAGGCCGTTGCCGCCCCTCCTATCGCCTCGCTCCCGCTCATGCGTCCCGCCTCATCCACACCCAGCAGCACACCGCCGCGCAGCCTCCCGCCCAGGCCGCACAGACGGCGGCCGCCATCGGGATCGACAGCAGCTCGACCAGCCGGTCGTAGTTGAGCGTCGTCGGGCTCGCAATGAGCCTCACCGCCGCGGCATCCGGCAGGAACCGGGCCGCATCGGTGGACTTGATGAGCAGCACCCCCGGCGAGATCATCGTCGACATCGCGACGAGGACCGTCATTGACACCAGCGCGCTGCGTGTCGCCATCGCCAGTGCCATCGCCGCCATTGCCGAGAACACCCACCACGTCAGGATTCCTGTCAGCATCCAACACGGTACCGGCTCGAAGGGCACGTTCGACCCCAGCAGGTGCCGGCACAGCGAGTATGTCGCCGTCCACGCCACCGCCAGGAGCACCGTCGCGGCGCCCAGCACCACGAGCAGCTTCGCGGCCACCGACGCCCCGCGCCGCGGTTGGACCAGCATCGTCGTCACCACCTGCTGCGAAGAGCTGGAGGCCCCGTTCGTGCGCGGATCACTCGCGTATTCACTGACCACAACACTCACCGCCAGCACCACGATCCCCGTCGTCCCCACGTACAACCCGATGATGCCGACGCTGTCCAGCTGCGTCGGCGCATTCGGGTCGCCGGCCGTCAGCCGCGCCGCCAGGTCATGATTCGTGTAGTACTCGATCAGAAGCGGCAGGACGATCGCCAGCACCGCCCCCAGCCAGGCTCCCGGCAGGCCCGCTGTCTTACGCGCCTCCGCCTTGAGGGAGCGCACCAGCGCCGTCACCGTGCTCATGACCGGGCCCCTTCCCCGCGTTCCACCGGGGTGACCGGGCCGCCGGCTCCGTTTCCGGCCGGGGCGGTCAATGAGAAGAACGCCTCTTCCAGGTTGGCGTAGCCCGCCGCGACCTCCTCCAGCGTCCCGGCCGCCCGCACCCGCCCGCCGGCGATGACGATGACGTCGTCGGCCACCTCGGCGAGCTCGGCCAGCACGTGACTGGACAGCAGGACCGTGCCCCCGGCGTCGGCCCGCTGCCTCAGCAGCGTGCGGATCCATCGGATCCCCTCCGGGTCCAGGCCGTTGACCGGTTCGTCGAGGACCAGCACCTCCGGGTCGCCCAGCAGCGCCGCCGCCAGTCCCAGGCGCTGTCCCATTCCCAGGGAGAAGGTGCGCACCCGCTGCCCGGCCGCTTCACTCAGCCCGACGACGTCGAGCACTTCGGTCACCCGGCTCCGACTGATCCCCGCGCCGGAGGCCACCCAGCCCAGGTGGCCGCGGGCCGTTCGCGAGGGGTGTGCGCCTGAGCCGTCGAGCACCGCCCCCACCGTGCGCAGCGGTTCGCGCAGCTCGCAGTAGGGGCGTCCGTCGATGAGTGCCTGCCCGCCGTCGGCCCGGTCCAGCCCCAGCAGACACCGCAGAGTCGAGGACTTCCCGGCGCCGTTCGGGCCCACGAATCCGGTGACGCGGCCCGGGCGGGCCTCCAGGCTCACGCCGTGAAGCACCTCCCGAGCCCCGTGCCGCTTGACGAGGTTCTCAATACTGATCATGAGATAACTCCAGCGCGCCGAGCGGCCGCGCGCATCGTCCGCCCAGCCGACGTTGCCCCACCGCCTCAGACCCGGGTACATCAAACCCTGGTTTGATGAAGCGCCTAAGCCACCTTCCTAGACTGGCCGGGTGCCAGCCCCCGCCGTCCCACCGCGCCACTCGCCGCTCGGGTGCGCCATCACCGGGCTGACTGTGGTTGTCGTCGGCCTGGGCACCATGGTCGGCTTCTTACCGGCTCCTTCTCAGCGCGTCCAGATGACGGCACCGCTTGTCATGGCCTGCCTCGTCGCCGCCACCCTGTGGCTACGGCGGCGCGACCAGCGTGCCTACGAGCGGCGCCTGGCGCAGGAGACGGCCGCGCTCGCCGTCGCCGAGGACCGCCTTGTCATCGCCCGCGAGCTGCACGACGCCGTCTCCGGCAACCTCGGCGCCATCACCGTGCGTTGCGCCGTGGCCCAGCGCCTCGAGACCACCCCCGACGGACTGCGAAGCGCCCTGAGCGACATCGAGACCGCCTCCCGTGAGGCCACCGATGCGCTGCGTCGCATGCTCGCCGTCCTGCGTGACGAGCGCACGCCCTCAACGCCCGGGGCCGTGGCAGCGGTCTCTGCGACCTCAGTGGGCGCCGCAGGAGCATCAGGAGGTTCGGGATCCCGGCCGGGTAAGGGACGTGCTGAGGGGCCCGCTGCCAGTCTCACTGAGATCGTCGAGCGGGCTCGACGCGCTGGCGTCACGGTCAAGGTGGATGCCGGCACCGGGACAGGTGCAGAAGCGGACACAGTCTCGGGCGCGGCCGACCCCGCCGAAACGACGAGTGGAGAATCTCGCGGCCTCTCCTCCTTGACCGGCCTGTCCATCCCGACAAGCCAGACCGCAGCCCGGGTCGTGGCCGAGGCCCTGGCTAACACGGCCCGCCACGCTGGCCCCACGAGCGCCCGCGTCACTCTCCGCCCGGAACCAGGACTGCTGCGCATCGCCGTCGTCGACGACGGTCCGGTCCCCGGCTGGGCGCCCCACCCCGGGGCCGGGCAAGGACTGCGCGGGCTCCAGGAGCGCCTGACCGCGCTCGGCGGGACTCTGACTGCCGGCCCTCGCACTGACGCCCCCGGTTTCGCCACCGAGGCGATGCTGCCCACCGGAGCATTCGGGAGAACCCATGGCTGATCCCGCCTCTGGGCCGGCTGTCGCCCCCATTCGGGTCCTCATCGCCGAGGACCAGGCCCTCCTGCGCTCCACGCTGGCCGCCCTCCTTCAGGCCGAGCCTGGCATGAGCGTCGTTGGCCTAGCCGAGGACGGCGTCCGCGCGGTCACCCTGGCCGCCGAGCTTCGCCCCGACGTCATTCTCATGGACATCCAGATGCCGGGCCTGACCGGCATTGAGGCCACCAGACGGATCTGCGCCGACCCGGCGCTTGAGGCCACGCGCATCCTCATCCTGACCATGTTCGAGATCGACGACTACGTCCTGGGCGCCCTGCGCGCCGGCGCCTGCGGTTTCCTGCTCAAGGACACCGACCCGCAGTCCCTCGTCGATGCCGTGCGCACCGTCCACGAGGGCCAATCGCTGCTCAGCCCCCAGGTGCTGTCTCGCCTCGTGGCCCGTATGCCGCGTACGGCGGTCGGTGCTTCGGGAACCTCCCGGGCCGGCGATGTCGAGGCCCTCACGCCTCGCCAACGAGAGGTCCTCCTCCTGATCGCCAAAGGACTGTCCAACAGCGAAATCGAGGCCGAGCTCGGCGTCACCCGGGCCACCTGTCGCAGCCACATCACCGCGCTCCTGGCCCGCCTGAACGCCCGCGACCGCGCCCAGCTCGTCATCGCCGCCTACGAGGCCGGCCTCGTCAGCCCCCGCTGAGGCTGTTGCCTGTGATTCTGACTGGGGCGAGTGGCGTCTTCGGCTGAAAAGTGTCCATATGGGACGACTTTGACGGCTCACTCGCACGAGCAGATTTGCGTTTGTGCAGGTCAGAGCATTTTGGGTAGTTGTGTTCCGGTGATCGGGGTGTTCAAAGTCGTCCCATACGGACAAAATTTGCTCGAGAGCCGTGGCCGGTGTGCTTAAGTGCGGCTTGCTGACGGTGCTGCTCGGAGATCGTCAGCAGGGTGCGATCGAGAGGACGGCAAAGCCGTGCCCTCGGGGGCGACGCCGGCACGTCGTCCCCAAGGGCACGAACCCGAGGAGCACCTGCCGGGAAACCCCGGCAGGTCGATCTCATCCCCGCTCTTTGAAGACCAGCCGGCGCTGCGCCACGTAGCTGGCCACGTAGATGGCCCCGTCGCCGAGTATCTTCGCGATCCCCAGCGGAATCCCGAACGTGGTGAGCGCCTTGAGCACCAGGTAGCTGGCCGCCAGCAGGCTCACCGCCAGGACCACGTAGCGCACCGCCGTGCGCACCACGGTACCGCGTCGGGCTCGGAAGACCCGCCGGTTCATGAAGAAGTTCGCGGTCCCGGAGATCAGCCGCGCCCCCACGACCGCCGCCAGCAGGTCGCCGGTCATCGCGAAGAGCACCATGACACCCAGCCAGTCGATCCCGAAGCTCGCCAGCGACGCTCCCATGAACCTCAGCAACGGGGCGTAAATCCGCGCCGAGTCCTGCAACGGCCGGAAGTGCGAGGAAGTGTTGCCCGGCTCGTAGACCGTGGCGATCTCCACCTGCTCCACCACCAGCCCCAGCTCGTGGGCGCGCAGCAGGGCGGAGAGCTCGTACTCGTAGCGGTCCCCGGGCACGCTCTGCAGCCAGGCCAGGTGCCCGGCGGGGTAGCCGCGCAGGCCCGTCTGGGTGTCTCCCAGCTTCCAGCCGGTCGCGCCTCGGAACAGCAGGGCGGTCACGTCATTGCCGATCCGGCTGCGCAGCGGCACCGGCCCGGTGAATCGCCGCACCCCCAGGGTCATGTGCCCGGTCTCGCGCACCTTCGCGGCCACGGCCTCAATGTCCGACGGTGTGTGCTGTCCGTCGGCGTCGGCGCACACGACGTCCGCATCGGGCCAGGTGGCGGACGCGTGGGCCAGGCCCGTGCGCAGCGCCTGACCCTTGCCCCGGTTGAGCGAGTAGCTGACCACCTGGGCGCCGCGGGCGCGGGCGGCGGCGAAGAAGGGCGCGTACTGCGGCCCCGAGCCGTCGTCGACGACCAGCACCGCGCAGTCCCGGCGCGCCCCGCGCAGACGGGCCACGAGCACGGCCAGGCGCTCGTCGGGCTTGTAGGCCGGGATGAGAACCACGAGCGTCACCGCCGTCCGGTGGTGGGGCCCGCTACCGGCCCGCGGCGCCGTCCGGTTGGCCGCCGTGCGGTTCGTGGCGATCCGGTTCGCTGGGGCAATGACCCGCGGCAGCACCCGCGGCGAGGTCTGAAGGGCTGTGTCGGTGCCGTTCATCTCAGGATCCGTTCGCGATGTAGAGGATGTCGGAGGTGTCGCGCTCGCCCC
>ERZ773049.1584-NODE-1584-length-12970-cov-7.026403_pt1 | contig 12970 bp, 8 predicted proteins | sample MGYA00580633_ERZ773049 | MGnify/ENA primary metagenome ERZ773049 (study PRJEB29015, sample SAMEA2737991) | human oral metagenome | biome: human oral; feature: human-associated habitat; material: dental | place: China | collected 2066 ... | reverse complement strand
GGCATAGCACGGTGCGCATGACCGAGCGATATGCGAAAGTCACTCCCCAAAAGCTATTTGAAGAGTTCGATCGCTTGATCGCCTTCACCGAAGATTTACACCTGACCATTTAACCACAAAGCACTATGAGAAGTACATTCAAGATCCTGTTTTACATCAACAGACAGAAGACGAAGACAGACGGCAAGACAGCCATCTTTTGCCGCGTCACCATCGATGGCAGAAGTGCGGTGATGACAACCGGCGAGGAATGTCTGCCGACCGAATGGAACAGTGGACAGGGAACAACCGGCGAAAAGAAAATCAATCAACGCCTCGCGACGTTCAGGGAGCTTGTGGAAAAGACTTACGTGGAAATGCTTACGAAGGACGGCGTGGTCAGTGCAGAACTGCTCAAGAATCGCTTGCAGGGCGTTGCCGCCGCACCGACCACCCTTTTGGCCATGAGCGAAGCGGAACTGCAATCTGTAAAAGCATGCGTGGGTAAGTCAAGATCTGAGGGCACCTATCGCAATCACACCTATTCGGACAAGATGCTTCGCGAGTGGATAGAAGACAAAGGGCGAAAGGACGTGCCCATTGACTCTGTTACAGATGGGATGTTTGAGGATTTCCGCTTCTATCTCAAGAAGAAGCGGTTTGCAGCGAAGACGGTTAATCGGCACCTCTGCTGGCTGAGCCGATTGATGTATCGTGCGGTCAGTAAAAGGATCATTCGCTACAACCCTTTTGAGGATGCCATCTATGAAAAGGATGAGAGGAAGATTCGCTTTTTGCAAAAGAGTGATGTAGCCAAGCTCATGGTGCTGAAGGTGAACGACAGAGAAGCAGAGCAGTCTCGACAAATGTTTCTCTTCTCTTGCTTCACCGGACTGGCCATTGCGGATATGGAGCGCCTGAAGTTCTCTCATATCCAAACGTCGGCCGACGGTAGGAGGTATATCCGCAAGGAAAGGCAGAAGACGGAAGTGGAGTCTATCGTGCCGTTACATCCGATTGCGGAGGCGATCCTTAGCAGATGCCAAGAAAGAAAGGGTCAGACGATGAAAGAAAAAGGCGAGTGCCTTGTCTTTCCACGCGATTGCAGCCGCAGTACGATGAATAACAAACTGAGCACTGTGGGGCTGGCGTGTGGCATCAGACAACGCCTCTCTTTCCACATGGCGCGCCACACGTTCGGAACCCTGTCGCTCAGCGCCGGCATCCCGATAGAGAGCATCGCCAAGATGATGGGGCACGCGTCCATCTCCAGCACGCAGATCTATGCCCAGGTGACGGACAAAAAGATCTCAGAAGACATGGACAAGCTGATCCGGAAGCAACAAGCGGCGTCAGAGTGATTCCTGTAAGGTTGGCTTAAGGTGAGAATTTAGACTTTTTTCTTTCATCGATTAGATCTTACTACATGACTACAACGGAGGTGATACGGTGAAAGAAGAGGAATTGGGGTGCAGTTACGGGTAGTCAAAAAGCTACATCTTTTCTTGATAAGTGCATTAAAGTTTATACACACAACTGCTTGATAATGAGTGGCGTATTAGGGCTTCTGCTATAAGAATTCAATGTTAGATGCTAAAAAGCATCTCTGAAAATCAGACTCTTATATTGATGCGGTTGCTCTGGGTAAGAAGATCAAAGGAAGGAAAGAATATATTGTTGTAGATACACTTGAACTTCCCCATAAAATAAAAGAATTGAGATTTAAGAGCTTGTCTATGAGTGAATACCGATTGCTCTACTCACCCAAAGGGAACGAATAGGAAACGAGCGGAGCTATCTTGCTTTCGTTGTTTTGCGTAGATACAATGGACTTCGTTTCCTGCTCTGCAAAGGTACGCAATACCCAGTAAAAAGCAGCTGAAATAGAATGGTTTTGTCTGCTCTCGTACAGAGGCATTGGTTTGCTTTGGTGTATGGCTTTAATGTTGTACATTTGCAGATGTAAGTCTGCTCTCTTAGAAATCAACAGATGAAGGCTGTAAGCAGGATAAAATCAGTATTAGCAGAAAAGCGAGTATCAGGCAAATGGTTAGCACAAGAGATTGGGTATCCAATAAGGTACAACCCTCTCATGGAAAGCTTTCGTGAAGTTCTGATGCTTTAGAGGTTGATGTTCGAGACCTTCTTAGACCCTCAAAGAATAGATATGGGAACATTCAATGAAGCAACACGTGTACAGATGCCAGCAATGGTACACCTTACACGCTTGGGGTATAAATATTTTGGTAAGGTTCACGAAGAAGATGCCTCTAAGGGTATTTATGACGCAGACACCAACATCCTATTACAAGTTTTCAATGATCAGTTCGTTCTGCTCAATCCCGAACATAAGGGAGAAGTAGAGCAGGTGTTAAGAGACATCCGTAAGGAGCTTAACGATGATGATTTGGGGCGTAGTTTCTATCGACGCCTAAAGTCAGTATCGCCCATTCGGTTGATAGACTTTGATACGCCAGGAAACAATACTTTTCACTTTACGGCAGAGTTGACTTGTCGTAATGGGCAAGATGAGTTTCGCCCTGATATCACACTCTTCGTCAATGGTCTACCTCTCTGCTTCATTGAGGTCAAGAAGCCTAATAATACGGGGGGGGTGGTAGCTGAGAGCAGGCGAATGAATAAGGCTCGATTTCCAAATAAGAAATTCCGTCGCTTCATCAATATCACTCAGTTGATGATTTTCTCCAACAATATGGAGTACGACACGCTGAATGGTGTGGTACCTGTTGAAGGTGCGTTCTATTGTACTGGTGCTAGAGGCAATGCCCCGTTCAATTGCTTCAGAGAAGAGAATCCCAAAGGAGCAGAGATAGCCCCCTTCTATGCAGACTATCCCTATCTCCCGGTAGACCCTAAGGTGGAAGAAGCTATCCTCTCGGAGTTCAACTGTCAAGTAATCCATACCAGCCCTGAATATCGGAGTAACCTTTCTGAATATACACCTACCAATCGCATACTCACATCGATGTGTAGTCCGCAGCGTCTGCTCTATCTGCTACGCTACGGTATCGCCTATGTGCGACAAGAGCGGGAAGCAGATGGTAAAATAGAGTCTACGGACCAAAAGCATATTATGCGTTACCAACAGCTCTTTGCCGCCATGGCAATAGAGCAAAAACTATCCCAAGGAATTACCTCGGGACTGGTTTGGCATACGCAAGGGAGTGGCAAGACAGCCCTCTCCTTTCACTTGGCTCACATCTTGAATGACCATTTTGCGAGGCTGGGTAAGGTGGCTAAGTTCTACTTTATTGTAGACCGACTCGATCTCCTAGAACAGGCTACTCAGGAGTTTGAGGCACGTGGCTTGGTAGTCAATACCGCCAGTACACGCAAAGAGTTGATGGAGCAATTTCGTATGAACCAAGCACAGCATGGCTCGACAGGTCAAGCAGAGATAACAGTCGTTAATATCCAACGATTTGCCGAGGATACCGAGCGAGTAGAACTCAATGCCTATGCTACCAGCCTACAGCGTATCTTTATCCTCGATGAAGCTCATCGTGGCTATCGACCTGGAGGTTGCTTCCTAGCCAATCTCTTTGATGCAGACCAAAATGCAATTAAAATCGCTCTAACTGGTACCCCTTTGCTCAAGGAAGAGCAAGCCTCATGTAAGATCTTTGGCGACTACCTGCACACCTACTACTACGACCGCTCGATAGCTGACGGTTATACGCTCAAGATCATCCGTGAGGACATAGAGACATCTTATAAAGAGAAACTCACGGAGGTACAAGATAAACTTGAGGCTCTTGTACAAAAGAAAGATGTACGTAAGAATACAATTATAGAACACGACAGTTATGTCGACGAGTTGCTACGCTATATCCTCACAGATCTCATCAGCTTCCGGAAGATACAAGGGGACGAGACTCTTGGGGGGATGATTATCTGCGAAACCAGCACTCAAGCCGAGAAGCTATACCAGCATTTTGGGCGTATCTGCGAGGAGCTTAAGTTCGATAAAATGCTCAAGGCAGGACTTGTCCTGCACGACTACGAGGACAAAGAAACTCGCAAGCAGATAGTAAAAGATTTCAAGAAGAATATGACGATAGACTTGCTCATCGTCTACAATATGCTGCTCACAGGCTTCGATGCACCCAGACTCAAGCGTCTATACTTTGGTCGCAAACTCAAGGATCACAACCTCTTGCAAGCCATCACTCGTGTCAATCGTCCCTATAAAGACCTACGCTATGGTTACTTGATTGACTTTGCCGACATCAAGCGGAACTTTGAAGAGACCAACGAAGCCTACTTGCAAGAGCTTAATCGATTCAATGATATTAGTCAGGAGGAAAATCTCAATACGCCCAACACTTTTACGCAAGTATTGGTGAGTAAAGAGGAAATCATCGAACAGATGAAGGAAATTAGGCAGATACTCTTCGACTACTCGTGCCACAATGCAGAAGATTTCTCTACGGAGATTTCAACCCTAGAGGATAAACAAGCCCTTTTGGACTTAAAGCACGCACTTGTCTCTGCCAAAGATATGGCCAATCTAGTGCGCACCTTTGGGGACGACGACCTACGTGCGAAGTTTGCCGAAGTCGAAATAACAAAGCTCCCCGAACTACTAAGCGAGGTGCAGCATCGTATCAATATTATCAACCAAAAGGAGGCTTTCTATACCAATGCTGAAACTAAACTCCTCATCAACGAGGCTATGCTCGATATTGAGTTCAACTTTGCTAAAATCGGGCAAGAAGAACTTCGGCTGGTTGCTGGAGGAGTGGAGTTAAAAGAGAAATGGCAACGCACCATTACAGCTTTCACGCAAAATGATGACCAAGAAGATCCCGAGTTTATCTCCTTGCGAGATGCTTTTGCCGAGCGCTTCAAAGAGCGTGGCTTTGTCATAGATACGATTGCCAAGTTCAACGAAGAGGCACAAGCTCTTGACGAGGTCGTCAAGCGTCTACAAGATATACAGAAACGCAATACCGCACTCATTAAGAAGTACAATGGTGATGTTAAATTCGCACGTGTACACAAGCGTATCCGTGAGGTTAATTTAGAGCGTAGCCAAGCCAAAGAGCCTCCGATGTTCTCCTTTCGTGATGAAGAGATTATGATCATTCTTAAGATGATCAAGTCGGATATTGATGGCAAGGTCTACGACAAGAATGATATTCTCAAAAAGGATACATTCTTTGCTCGGACTGTGCAGTCTCTCATCAGTGGCTGTCTGTATCACTTCCCACAGATTAAGCCCGAAATGGATGATTATCAGTTTATCCAAAAGCGGATTTCACAACAATACCTGAACCAGTATAACGCAACTTACCCCAACGCATAGGCTATGCCAATTAAAGCTAAGACAATACAGCTTATAGACGAACTCAAAGCCACCTGTGCTACTTATGGCATGGGCAATGATGGTAACGAGTATAAGATCATCACGCAAGTATTCCTGTATAAGTTCCTCAATGATAAGTTCGGTTACGAACTCAAGCGTGCCAAGAGCGATATTGCACGCCAAAAGATTGTCCCTGCCTCCCAGTGGGAGGAGGCCTATGCTGCCCTTAGCGAAGAGGAACGGTTGTTATTGCAAGCTTCGTTACCAGCAGAAGTACCTCTTCTACAGCCCTACCACCTTATCGCTCATCTGTGGAATCAGCAGAGCAAAGGCGACTTCGACACTATCTTTGACAATACGATGACCGATATTGCCGAAAAGAATGCCGAGATATTCTCTACGCAGACGACAGAGAATACCAAGATACCACTCTTCGAGACACTGACGAACTATGTTACCGACACGGCACAGCGTGCCCCCTTTGCGCGTGCCTTGGTGGATAAGCTTGCTAATTTCTCTTTTGAAGAAGCCTTTGAGCAACACTACGACTTCTTTGCCTCGATCTTTGAGTACCTTATCAAGGACTATAACACAGCAGGCGGTGGTAAGTATGCCGAATACTATACCCCTCATTCGATAGCCACCATTATGGCTCGTCTTTTGGTTGGAGACAATCCCGATTTGCACAGCCAAGAATGTTATGACCCTTCTGCAGGTACAGGCACACTCCTTATGGCTCTCAGCCACCAAATAGGAGAAGAGCGTTGCACCATCTTCTCGCAAGACATCTCACAACGCTCCAACAAGATGCTAAAGCTCAATCTCTTGCTTAATGGCCTTGTGTCTTCACTCGATTATGCCATTCAGGGTGATACGCTCGTTGCACCTTACCACAAAAGCGATGATAAGCAAAGCCTTCGCCAGTTCGACTTTGTCGTCAGCAACCCGCCCTTTAAGATGGACTTTTCGGCTACCCGGGAGAAGATCGCTGCCCAGCCTGCTCGTTTTTGGGCGGGTGTACCCAATGTCCCAGCCAAGAAGAAAGAGGCGATGGCTATCTATACTTGCTTCATTCAACATGTGATCAACTCACTCAAAAGGAATGGTCGAGGGGCTATCGTTATCCCTACGGGCTTTATTACGGCTAGGAGTGGCATTGAGAATAGAATACTGAAACGCATTGTAGAGGAGCGTTGGGTCTATGGCTGTGTGTCTATGCCCAGCAATGTCTTTGCCAATACGGGTACGAATGTGTCAGTACTATTCTTCGATAAGTCCGCTTCAACTGATAAGGTTGTGCTGGTAGATGCCAGCAAGCTGGGCGAGGAGTATAAAGAGGGTAACAACCAAAAGAAGCGTTTGCGCGACTCTGAGATTGAGCAAATTGTCTCTACCTTCCGCGAGGCAAAGCCCGTGGAGGACTTCTCTGTGGTAGTCAGCTACGATGAAATCAAGGAAAAGGGCTATTCGCTCTCGGCTGGGCAATACTTCGATATCAAGATTGACCACGTAGACATCAGCGAAGCAGAATTCGACCAGCGTATGGCGAATTATATGAAAACCCTCAGTGAGCAGTTTGCCGAGGGGCATCGCCTCGAGGAGGAGATAATGAAGCAACTACGTGCGCTGAAGTTCAATCCTGAAGTTGGATAATGATGAATAACAATCTAACCTCATTTTTTCTCTATCCTCTCCCCAACAACGAAGGAGAGGTCAGCACTTTAATCAAAGACGATACCATTTGGCTAACACAGAAGTCTATGGCTCATCTATTTGGTGTCAACCTCCCCGCAATAAGTAAGCACCTAAAAAACATCTTTGAGGAAGGCGAGCTAGAGATAAATTCAACTGTTTCCAAAATGGAAATAGTTCAAAACGAAGGGGGGCGAGAGGTCAAGAGAAGCATCGACTTTTATAACCTTGACGCCATTATATCGGTGGGCTACAGGGTTAGCTCTCAGAAGGCGACACGCTTCCGCCAATGGGTGACGAAGGTATTGAATGAGTACATCCGCAAAGGTTTTGTGATGGACGATGAACGCCTCAAACAAGGAGAGACTATCTTTGGGAAAGACTATTTCAAAGAGTTACTGGAACGGGTACGTTCTATCCGAGCCAGTGAAAGACGCATCTGGCAACAAATTACCGATATCTATGCTGAGTGCAGCACTGACTACGATCGCACGTCTCCTGAAACTACGGAGTTTTATGCTATGATCCAAAATCGCTTTCATTATGCCATCACAGGACATACAGCTGCAGAAATCGTGTATAACAAAGCGAATCACAACCAGCAAAACATGGGCTTAACGACGTGGAAATATGCTCCAGACGGGCGTATCCTCAAATCGGATGTGAGCGTGGCTAAGAATTATTTATCCGAAGAAGAAATACGTAGACTAGAGCGTGCAGTTACGGGCTTCTTTGACTACATAGAAGACCTTATTGAACGAGAAAATAGCTTCACTATGGCTGATTTTTCGGAAAGTGTTGATGCCTTCCTGAATTTTAGAAGATATAAGATTCTTCAAGGTAAAGGAGCTATCTCAAGCGAGCAAGCGAAGGAAAAAGCTTATGCCGAGTATCAACTCTTCAACCCTACACAACGCATAGACTCTGACTTCGATAAGGAGTTACGCAAACGGAGTCGCAAACGCAAAAACAAAGAAGATGAAGAAATATAGACTCGGAGAACTGATAGAGGTCAGTCGCGGAGCAAGCCTAAGTGGAGAGTTCTTCGCTAAGGAGGGGCGCTATATCCGTCTCACTTGTGGGAACTTCGACTATCAGAATAATTGCTTTAAGGAAAATACCTCTAAAGACAACCTCTATTACATCGGGGAGTTTAAGGAGGAATTTCTACTTAAAGAGGGGGATATTATTACCCCACTAACTGAGCAAGCCATAGGTTTGCTAGGTTCTACTGCATTGATTCCCCAAAGCAGCAAGTATATCCAAAGTCAAGATGTTGCAAAGGTTACTTGCAACGAAGCTTTATTGGATCAAAACTATGCGTTTTACCTGCTTTCATCTGCTCTGGTAAAGCAACAGCTTAGTGCTGGAGCACAGCAAACTAAGATACGACACACCTCCCCAGGTAAGATAAAGGACTGCATAGTATGGCTCCCTCCACTAACAGAGCAGAAGCGTATCGGGCAATTGCTTTCTACCATCGACCGCAAGATCGCACTCAATCGTGCGATAAATCATAATTTACCGACACTTGACCATTCATCAATAGAGGAAGAAGCTCGTCTCGTAGCTTAGTTAAGTTCTCGTTCTCTTTTTGAAGTTCCAGCTGCCTATCGTTTAGTGCTGTTACTTTCTCTCTCCATAAATTCAAAACTTCATCGCTGGGTTTTAAAATGGGGAATTTTAAAATTTCCTCGCGAGAAACCTCTTTGAATGTTGTACCTGTGCCCAATTGCTCAATCTGTTTGATATAAGTTTGCAGATAATAATACATATAGGCAGCCATGCTTTCCTCCTTGGGGACAAAGTTCTTGAAGCCTTGATTGGTGCATAGCTCTTTTTTTGCAATAGCCAATAGTCCAATTGGTGCACGGCTAGACATCAATATAGTATTGATTGGCAACAAATGTGCGCTACAAGAATTATATCCAATTTGCGATATATTTCTTTCTCCACGATATATAAATTTCTGCTTTTGTTCGGATAAATCTTTTGGGGTAATCCAAACTACATTCCCGCCGTAATTTTGCTCATCGGCTGTCGAAGGAGTGGCACCATTGAAGACTTTGGCAATGTCATCTACCAGCTTTGCTTCCCATGATATAGGGATTTCACGTTTCATTTTTTCATTCCACACCATCTTGCCACCACTACTTTTGTACGGCTTGCCATTCTCATCGGGAAAGTCGAACTGCACGAACCAATTGTCATATAGTTGCTTGGCAAGGGCCTCTAAATTATGATTTATCGCATGATTGAGGGTAATCTTTCTATCTATCTGAGACAACAAGCCTCCAATGGCTTGTTGTTCTTTGATAGAAGGCAATAGAATTGGCATATTCTTAAGCACGCTAATTGGCAAAGAATAACGTTGTCCACTCCCGTTCGCACTATTGGCACAATATTGCTTTATGTATCGAGAGCTAATGAAAGCATTGAGATATTTGCCATTTACGATAGACTCAAAAGGAGTAATTAAGGCACAATGATACCCTAAGATGACTTCCTCCAAATCATCTGCAATGTAAGTAGATATACCTATATCAAATCTAGTTTCACTATCCTTCGTTAAGGCTATCATCCCTTTGCGAAGATGAAACCTGTTGATTTCACGAGTATTTGCGGAAGCAACAAGAAAAGATTTAGCTTTTTCTTGAGTTATAGCCCAGTTGTAGTATACGTCTGTAAAGTTACAAACACGAACGAGCGTTTCCCCATCTAATATCTTCTTGTCAACTCCACTAATTTCAACTTCTGCAACATCTTGTAGTCTATATTTTGTCAATGCCATATTCATTGTATTTTTCTTGCAAAGATACGGCTATTGACACAGAAAGATGAAAGAAATAGAGATAAAAAGCTTACATTCAGCCGATATACTTTCGGTGAGCCATCTTGACGTTTGTCTGATTGACCATAGCGTAATGTAGAGTTGTATCTATTTTGACGTGTCCCAACAGTCGTTGCACCTGTTCAATAGGCATACCTTTATCTATCGCCATTGTCGCTAATGTGCGACGAAATTTATGCGGATGCACTTTGTTTAAGCCTGCACGCTTCCCAATTTCACGCAAGCGAGCTTCTATGGCACCGATAGTCAGCCTATTGTGAGGCTTAGAAAGAGAAACAAAAAGAGCTGGATTGTTGTCTGATCGACTTTCAAGATAGCGTTTGAGGTGAATCTTTGTTCGAGCGTTGAAATAGACCTCTCGCTCCTTATTGCCCTTACCAAATACCACGCATTGGCGTTCGTGAAAGTCTATATCCTCGCAGTTCATCTTTACCAACTCACCGACACGCATACCGGTAGAAGCCAATAGATCAATCATAGCCAAATCTCTGATTTCATGGCAAGTATCACGCAATACTTCCATATGTTCATCACTCAACACTTCCTTTACAAGGCTATCTGTCCGCACTTTGTGAATGCGTCGCACAGGGCTCTTAGCAATGTAATCCTCATCTTCCAGCCAGGCAAAGAAACTGGAGAAGATACGCCTGAGGTTGTCTATAGTCACTCTACTTGACCCTCTATTTTCCTGATAACAAGCAAGGTAATGGCGAATATCATTTGTTTCGAATTCATCGATCCTTTTTTGTCCACTGCCTAAGAGAGCCTCAATGGATGATTGATAGTAGTGCAAAGTCTTTTCCGAGCATCCCTCGATTTTCTTGGCTGAGATAAAAGCGATTAATAGCTCGCTATTGGCTTTCGCATGCTGTCGTTCCTCGCTCTCTGACGGTATTATCATCACTTTGTCAAAGGCGGTTTTTAATACCTCTTGCAATTTTATTTGCTGTCCTGTGTCTAAAATATCAGACATTTCAGCAAGAATGGTTTCTATCGTTTCCTTTTTCATCTGATTGATATTTGCGTAAATGCCTATAATAACGAAAATATCAGAGACCAAGAAGGAGTAAATCATAATTTACCGACACTTGACCATTCATCAATAGAGGAAGAAGCTCGTCTCGTAGCTTAGTTAAGTTCTCGTTCTCTTTTTGAAGTTCCAGCTGCCTATCGTTTAGTGCTGTTACTTTCTCTCTCCATAAATTCAAAACTTCATCGCTGGGTTTTAAAATGGGGAATTTTAAAATTTCCTCGCGAGAAACCTCTTTGAATGTTGTACCTGTGCCCAATTGCTCAATCTGTTTGATATAAGTTTGCAGATAATAATACATATAGGCAGCCATGCTTTCCTCCTTGGGGACAAAGTTCTTGAAGCCTTGATTGGTGCATAGCTCTTTTTTTGCAATAGCCAATAGTCCAATTGGTGCACGGCTAGACATCAATATAGTATTGATTGGCAACAAATGTGCGCTACAAGAATTATATCCAATTTGCGATATATTTCTTTCTCCACGATATATAAATTTCTGCTTTTGTTCGGATAAATCTTTTGGGGTAATCCAAACTACATTCCCGCCGTAATTTTGCTCATCGGCTGTCGAAGGAGTGGCACCATTGAAGACTTTGGCAATGTCATCTACCAGCTTTGCTTCCCATGATATAGGGATTTCACGTTTCATTTTTTCATTCCACACCATCTTGCCACCACTACTTTTGTACGGCTTGCCATTCTCATCGGGAAAGTCGAACTGCACGAACCAATTGTCATATAGTTGCTTGGCAAGGGCCTCTAAATTATGATTTGTCAGCTTTCTGTTCATCCTTCGTTCAAAATCTTTTGTCAGTTGCAGGGCTTGCTCTTGCAGTCTGATGAGTGCTTGGGAGTAGGTCTCGAGCTTACTTATCATTCGCTGGGCTGTAGCAACCGAATGATAAGTGTTGAGGACTTTCACCGCTTCGTCGTAAAGGCTGCCTATCTTGTGCGTCAAGACAACAATCTTCATGAGCCTTTCTATGCAAGGTTCAGCCGAAGTTTTTTTGATGACCTTAAAGGCTTCGCCCAAGAGTCTTGCTCGGACAAAGTCGCTCTTCGTCTTTGCTTCCGACTTTTGGTATAGCTCGATGATCTTCTGCTGGTCTTCGAGCTTGGGTATTCTGATGTGCCATCTATCCCATTGTGGGCAGGTGTCACATCTGCCGTCTGGCTTGTTCTGTTTCATCTTTTCCACCGTATTGTTATCACGACTTTGGAGTAACCCTACCCCGGCTGGAGGCAAGGCGTTTTGTAGCACAAAACGGTTTTTGTGGCACAAAAACACACCTTGCCGGGCCCCAGAATAGGAGGTGCCCGTACCCTGAACACTTGCACTCAATACATGCAAGTGTTCGGGAGGGCATTGCACGCTAAGCGTACATGTGTTCAGAGCTTCCGCCATTGTTCGATGCTGTCCTTGTACCCGTCGAGATGCTCCCGAAGCACACGCTCGACATAGCCCGCCGGAAGGCTTGGTGCAGACGCCTCAGGTTGCTGGCTACCGAACTCACCTTATAACCCAAGTCGAGCAGCATGTAGAGGCGATAGTCTTCTATCAGCGCATGACAGCCCGCGCGTGTCAAGATTGGAGATTGACTGAGCGTCTTGCCCTTCTGAGCCTCTTTCTCTCGGCAAAGGGTTAAGTAGATGTCTGCAAACGTCTGCCGAGAGTGCACCCACACCGAAACGCATCAGCGCCAAAATGAGGTGAGGAACACTGGAAGCTTACAAGCAGACCTTCCTCGTCCCTGCCAAGCTGACAGATCGTCGGACGGTCTACCTCAGTCGGGCGACTCAGGAGCGTGCCGACTTCGTTGTCCGTCGATTGGGCGATCGTGGTGCCAACCTCTCGAGCTTCGTGGAGCACATCGTGCGCGCCCATTTGGAAGACTACGCCGAGGAGATCGAGGAGTGGCGAAAGCTGTAATCCAAGCACACTGATTCATCAAAGAGTTCACGAATGATATGCATACCTAACAAGCAGTAACCGCCTGAATGCATGGCATGCAGTGATTGTAAGAAATACAACGGGTACGTAACGGAGCGTGACGACGGTAATGCAAGACGTCAGTTTGTTCCCACAAAC